>ERZ773062.1135-NODE-1135-length-11717-cov-3.350369_pt1 | contig 11717 bp, 9 predicted proteins | sample MGYA00580626_ERZ773062 | MGnify/ENA primary metagenome ERZ773062 (study PRJEB29015, sample SAMEA2738003) | human oral metagenome | biome: human oral; feature: human-associated habitat; material: dental | place: China | collected 2058 ...
CCCCACCCGCCGCCGCCACACCGCCACCACCATCCCGATCAGCAGCACGCTGGCGCCCCCGCCCAGCAGGTTGCTGCCGGCCCAGCCGGGCCAGCTCATCAGCGGGGCGGGCAGGAAGGCGCCCAGGGTGGCCATCACCGCAATGCCCAGGTCGTTGATCCCCTGGACCTCGACGGTCGGATCCGGTCGGTGGGCTGCCGGAGTTGCGTCCAGGGTGGCGGATGGTGAATCCGCTGCCGAGGCAGGGGCCGACGGCTGCGCCCGCAGCTGGTCCAGCCGCTCGTTCAGCATGGCGCTGCCGCCGATGTAGGTGAAGTTCCAGCCCAGACCCAGCAGGATCAGCGAGGTGCTGAGCAGGGCGTAGCCGTCGTTGCCCATGTTGAAGGCCGCGCTGATGCCGATGAGGATGAAGCCGGCCACGATGACGGCGTGGGTGCCCATGCGCTGGATGATGGAGCCCGTGACGAACGAGGGCAGGAACATGGCCAGCACGTGCCACTGGATGGCGCGGTTCACGTCCGAAAAGGCCATGCACAGCTGGGTCATGTTCATGGAGGACTGGATCATCAGCAGGTTCATCAGTCCGTAGCCGACGGCGGCCGAGAGCATGGCGGCCACCAGTGGCCGGTCGTGCAGCACCAGTTGCCAGGCGTTGGCGGCGACCGGGTGAGGCGTGACGGCATGTGTCCGGACACCGGCAGGGCCAGGCTGGCGGGCGTCATCGTCCCGGGTGCGAATGGGCAGGATGGTGAGCGCGTGCAGCACGGCCAGCCCGGCAAAGGCGGCGTAGCAGAGGGCAAAGTCCTGGATGCCCGCCCATTCTCTCAGGCTGTTGACCAGGCTGGGGCCAGTAAAGGCGGCCACCACGCCGCCAGCGATGACCAGGGACATGGCGCGGGGCTTCAGCGAGGTGGACAGGCCGTCCGTGGCGGCAAAGCGCGAGAAGTTGGCCACGGCGATGTACAGCCCCAGCAGCGCATGGGAGATGATCAGCAGCCAGAACGAGTGGTCCTGCACGGCCAGGTAGCCGGTGATGCCGGCCAGAGCCAGTGGTAGCGTGGCCGCCAGGAATATGCGCTTGCGACCGTGGCGGCGCATCAGTCGCGCCACCGGCAGCGTGGCCAGCATCACCACCAGGAACTGGCCCCCATAGGGCAGGGTGGCCATCCATGGCCGCGGGGCCACCACGGCGCCCACCAGGGCAGCGATGGTGACGGCCATCACGGCCGTGGTCAGGTTGACGGACTGGGCGATGAAGTACAGCCACGTGCGGGCGGGCAGGCGAGCGGACATGAGGTGTTCAGGATGGAAGCTTCTCGATGGGACGTGCGGTCGATGACGGGCTGACAGTGGAAGCGGGCTGAAAGCGGAAACGGGCTGACCCCGTAAGTTGGGCTGACCGCGAAACGGCGCCGATCAGGTCTGACGTCCCTGATGGATGGGGATGCTACTGGCTGCCCTCCGCGATTTCGTCAGACAGTCGTCATCTGTTTGTCAAACAGTTGCAGTAAAGTGCCCGGACAGTCGCGGACAGTCGTGCCGCGTCTGCGGGTGCCGACGCCGGTACAGGTCCGGATGCAAGGCTTTCCCGCCCGAACAGGTCTGGCCATGAGCAGCATCTTCTGCCGGGTTCCGAATGCAGCAAGTGTCTGAGCCCGGTGGCAGAATCAGCGCTTTCTAGCGCGAAGGAGCAGGGCCATGGCATTCGTCGATCAGATCCGCCAGCGTCTGGCCGATGGGCAGTGGGCCAGCGGTGAGCGGCTGCCGTCGCTGCGGCAGATGGCGCAGCGCGAGCAGCTCAGCCTGCATGCCGTGGCCAGCGCCTATGCGCAGCTGGTCAGCGAGGGGCTGCTGGAGGTGCAGCATGGGCGCGGGTACTACGTGTCGCCGCCGGCGAAAGGCCTGCCTGCCACACCGGCAGACATGTCCTCCGCATCGCAGGACACCGCGCCAGCCGGGCAGACGGCCCTGTTCCGGTTCCTGCAGGCGGGGCCGGAATATCTGAAGCTGGGCTGTGGCTGGCTGCCGTCCGAATGGCGGGACACCGAGGCACTGGCGGCAGGCGTTCGCAAGACGGCACGGATGGGACATCGGACGCTGACGGATTATGGGGATATCCAGGGCCATGTGTCGCTGCGCCATCAGCTGGCGGTACATCTGCGCCGCACCACGCGCATCGACGTGCCGCCCGAGCAGCTGCTGACGACGGTGGGGGCCACCCAGGCCCTGGATCTGGTGATCCGCCTTCTGGTACGCCCGGGTGACCGGGTGCTGGTGGACGAGCCCTGCAACGGCTCCCTGGTGCGCCTGGTGAGGCTGGCCGGAGGCTCGCCCGTGGGGGTGCGGCGCAACGCCGACGGGCCGGACCTGCAGGCGCTGGATGAGGCGCTGAAGGATGGGCAGCCCTGCCGGCTCTTCATCTGCAACAGTACCTTTCACAATCCCACCGGAGGCACGCTGTCGGCACGCACGGCTTTCGGGGTGATGAAGCGGGCCACCCAACACGGTTTTCTGGTGGTGGAGGACGATGTCTATGGGGACTTCCATCCCGAGCGCCGCCAGACGCTGGTGGAGCTGTCGGGGCTGGAGCACGGCATCTACATCGGCAGCTTCTCCAAGTCGCTGTCGGCGTCGCTGCGCATCGGCCATGTCGTGGCCAGCCCGGAGATCATCGGTCGGCTGACCGAGCTGAAGCTGATGACCACGGTGGCAGTACCAGGCTTCTGCGAACGCTTCGTCAACACCATCCTGGTGGACGGATCCTATGCACGGCACATGCGGGAGCTGCAGCGCCGCATGCTGAAGCACCAGAAACAGGCCCAGCGACGGCTGGCCGCGCTGGGCTGGCAGTGCGCCACGCAGCCTGACGGGGGCATGTTCCTGTGGATCCGGCATCCGCAGCTGGAGGACCTGGCAGCCTTCATCACTGCACTGGCCCGTCATGGGATCCTGCTGCTGCCGGGATCGGCCTTTGCCGTGTCGCAGGACTTCCGGGCCTGGACGCGGATCAACGTCACGCACCTGACGGATGAGGCGGTGTCGCGGATGGCGGCCTGCATGCGTGACGTGAGGGTCTGAGGACGCACAAACCTGCCCTCAGACATGGTATTGCATTGGATTCCCATTTGCTAACGTTCTATCATTCGAGAATTCGTCGCCATCCCTTTCCCCGTCTTCCACCAGAGGGTTCTTTCATGAAGGCATTCCGGGTTTCTTCCATGGTTGCGCTGGCCGTTGCCGCCGCGCTCTCGGGCTGCGCCGCCACGCAGGATGCCGCCCAGTCCGCCGTCAGCAGTGTCAAGTCGCTGGCAGGCCAGGCACAGGTCACCCGCCAGGCGGTGGCGCCGGCGCTGTATGAGGTGGCCTATTCGCCCAGCCAGGACGTGGTCTACGTGGTGTCGGCCGGTGGTTTCGGTCCGGATGCGCCTGCTTCCAAGGTACTGCGCCTCGATCCGAAGACGCTGGCCGTAAAGGGCGAGATCCCCCTGTCCGTCAATGGCTTCGGGCTGGTGCTGGATGATGCCGCGCACCGCCTGTACATCACTGATACCCGCGCCGGCTCGCTGACGGTGCTGGATGTGGCCAGCGACACCGTGGTGGACACGGTGGCGCTGAATGAAGCGCCGGATGCCGTTTCCAGCCAGAAACCTGCCAAGGCTTCCCAGGCAGCCAGGGCTGCGAAGGCCTCTCGGGCAGGCAAGACCGCCAAGCCCGCTGGAGAGGACAAGGACGGCATGTACAAGTACCGCGAGGTGGTGCTGGACCGCACGCACAACCGTCTGTATCTGCCGGGCATGAGCCTGGAGGCGGGCAGCGACGGGGTGCTGAAGGTGGTCGATACCCATACGCTGAAGGTGCAGAAGGTGGTGCCGGGCCTGGGCTTCGGAACCACCGGCATTGCGCTGGATGAGGCGGCCGGCAAACTGTACGTCTCCAACCTGGTCGGTCAGCTCTTCGTGGTGGATACCGGCACGCTGGCCGTCACGCAGAAGTTCGAGGTGGCCGCCGACCAGCTGCTGAACCTGGCGGTGGACCGTGCGGCCGGCCAGGTGCTGGCCGTGGATCAGGGCATGGCCCGTCTGGACGAGAAGCGCCAGCAGGACGGCATTGCCTACACGCCGCGTGGCAAGGGCAACCAGGTGGTGGCCATCGACCCAACCAATGGACAGGTCACCCGCAACATTGCCGTCGGCACGCAGCCGGTGGCCCTGCTGCTGGATGCCGAGCGCAACCGCCTCTACGTGTCCAACCGTGATTCGGGCAATGTCTCGATCATCGATGCCCGCACCGGCCATCTGCTCAAGTCCGTGGACCTGCAGCGGCATCCCAACAGCCTGTCGCTGAACCCGAAGACGGGGGAGGTGTACGTGACGATCAAGAATGCCCGTGACGCCGCGCGCGGCAGCAACGAGAGCGTGGCCCGGATCCAGTATTGATCCCATCTGCCCGGCGTGAGGCCGGGACAACATGAGGTCGGGCTGCCTGCAGGATCAAGGGCAGTCCGGACCGGAAGCCGGAGAGGGATCTTTCCGGTTTCTCCAGGCCCGGGAGGTTGCAGCCCGGCCAGTATGCAGCTGGCATTTTCCCGGTGCCAGGTACCCAACCCCTTTGTGACATAAACAGGAGACCTGTCCATGAAATCGTTCCATAAGTCTTTCCGTACCCCTTCCTTCCTGGCGCTGGCCGTGGCGGCTGCGCTGGCCGGCTGCGCTGCCACGCAGGATGCCGGTCATTCGGCCATGAACATGGTCAAGTCGGCCACGGGCCAGGCCCAGGTCGTTCGCCAGGACGTGGCCCCGGCGCTCTATCAAGTGGCCTATTCGCCCAGCGAGAACGTGGTCTATGCCGTCTCGGCGGGCAACCCCAAGGATCCGGCTTCCGGCGTGAAGTCCAAGCTCTTCAAGCTGGACCCCGAGACGCTGGCCGTGAAGGCGGAAATCGAGCTGCCCAAGCCCGGCTATGGCCTGACGCTGGATGACGAGGCGCATCGCCTCTACATCGTGGACACCCGCGGCGGCACGCTGATGGTCTTCGACACCACTGCGAGCCAGGTGACGTCTTCGCTGACCATGCCGCCCGTGCTGGATGCACAGGGCAAGCCCGAGAAGATCGAGTACCGCGAGATCGTCGTGGACAAGGCCAACAACCGGCTGTACCTGCCTGCCATGTCCTATCACGACAGCAAGCTGCAGGTGGTCAACCTTGAGACCCTGACGGTCGAGCGCACCATCCCGGGCTTCAACTTCGGTGCCACCGGCATCTCGATGGATTCGGGCGCCGGCAAGCTGTATGTCTCCAACCTGATGGGGCAGCTCTTTGTCGTGGACATCGGCACGCTGGCCATCACCGACCGCTTCGAGGTGCAGGGTGATCAGCTCCTGAACCTGGTGGTGGACCACGACAACAAGCGCCTGCTGGCCGTGGATCAGGGCTTCGACCGCCTGGACGTGGTTCGCAAGGAGCGGGGCGGCCTTAACTATCAGACGCGCACCCAGGGCAACCAGGTGCTGGCCCTGGATCCGTCCAGCGGCAAGGTGCTGCAGAACATCAAGGTGGGCACGCAGCCGGTGGCCATGCTGCTGGACGCACCGCGCAATCGCCTGTACGTGAGCAACCGTGTCTCCAGCAATATCTCGGTGGTGGATCCGCGCACCGGCCAGGAGATCAAGACCATCGACCTGCCCACGCACCCGAACAGCTTCGCGCTGAACCCCAAGACCGGTACGGTCTACGTGACGGTGAAGCTGCCCAAGGAAAAGTCGATGACCGACAAGGAAAGCGTCGCACGCATCAGCTTCTGATGCTGGCCTGATGGCCCGTCCGTCCGGCGTACTGATACCGCCGGGCGGAATGGCGTGCCCGGTGCGGCACAATGTCACGCCGGCGCACGCAGTGCGCACTTATGATCGGCCCCTTTCCTGAAGGAGCGATCATGGTGCGCATGCGTCCGGTTTCAATGATTCTTGCATCGGCTTCGCTGGCCGTGCTGCTGTCGGCCTGCGGCAGCGACATCCATCCGGGCGATCAGACGGCGCAGGCGCCTTCGGCCAGCAGCGGCAACGCAGGCAACAACAACGTTGCACCGAATGCTTCCGGTTACTGGCAACTGGCAGGACGCATCTTCCAGCGCAGTGGCCAGTCCGAACAATCGACGGTGGACGTGAATGACCACGTCGAATCGACGCTCGAGATCCATGGGCGGATTCCGCCGGCCACGCCCGTGAATGGTGCTGCGGGTTCGGCATCCTCAGTCACGACAAGTGGCACGCCGGTGGCCACCGAGACACTGGACAGCCTCCTGCGGGTGGAGTTCACGGGCCGCACTGCTGGTACCTACCAGATCACCACCGACGCAAACCGCTTCCAGAATGCCGGTCGCCAGGCGCGTCTGGCTGTGGTGCGGGTGGCCGTGCGTGACACCACTACCCGGCAGGAAACCAGCTACATCGCCACCGCTGGCACCATCGAAGTGACGGTGGGGACCGACCGCAAGTTCCATGTCCGCAGCGTAACCGACCTGCCGGTACGCCAGCTGAGCATCTCGCAGGCCGCCGGCGGCGTGACGGCCATGCCGGCGCAGACCCAACTGTCCATCCGGGACTGACGCCGCAGTTTGCAAAAAGAAGCGCTGCCGCCGGATGAGTCATCCTGCGACAGCGCTTCGTCGTGAACCCGATATCCGGCCACCCACGGGGTGGCCGGAAACGGATCAGATCACTTGGCGGCGTAGCGGCTGATGTGGTCGCCTTGCGGATCGTTCTCGCCGCGTGCCTTGTTCACGCTCCACACCGTGCCCTTGCCGTCGGTGAAGACGTGGTTGGCATACGAACCACCGGGCAGGTTGGCCACCAGGTTGCCGTTCACATCCACCACGGCCACCGAGTCACTGCCGCGGTTGGCCACATAGGCCAGCTTGCGCACCGGCTCCCAGACCACGGACAGCGGGCCGGCACCGACCTTCACGTCAGCCTTCAGCTTGCCATCGGTGGCGTCCAGGATCTGCAGGTTGTCGGTGCCCTGCGAGACAACGAACAGCAGTTTCTCTTCCGGCGCATAGGCGATGCTGATGGCGCCCTTGGCTCCTTTCAGGTTGTAGACCTTCTCGATCTTCTCGGTCGGCTCGTCGATCACGTAGATCTGGTCGGTCGTGGCCACCACGAACAGCTTGCCGCCCTCCTGATCCAGGGCAAAGCTCAGCGGCGCCGGCGGAATCTTGGTGCGGGTCGGCGATTCCAGCGCGATGTCGACCTTGTGTTCCAGCGTCTGGGTGTTGAACACGCTCACGTAGTTCTTGCGGTGGGCGGCTACATAGGCCCGATGACGCGGACCATCGACCAGCACCCCGTGGTTGTGCGGTGCCAGGTTGTCCGGGAACTGCTTGAGCAGCGACAGGTCATCCTGCTTGTACACGGCCACGGCACCCGTGCGCGTGTTCCCCGTCCAGACGGTGCCGGTCGTGTCATCCACGGCGATGCCGTAGACCGCTTCCAGGCCCTTGCCGGTGGAATCGGCCGGCGGCGTGACCTGGTGTTCGATGGCCAGCGAGCTGGGGTTGACCTTCATCAGGCTGGACTGCTGGTTGGGCGCACGACCCACGGCCGAGGTCACGTACAAGGCGTGACTGCGGGGGCTGTAGGCGCCCTGGTACAGACCGGGGTTCAGCGGTGCGCGGGCGATGTGGTAGGCGTTGACGCCCGTGAACGGCAGCTTGGGCGAGATCTTGAAATCCAGAATCTCGGCATAGCCGGGGTTCACCGTCTGCACCACCACCGGGTGAATGCCCACCGGCGACTCGGGCGGGATCTCAACCTGACCGGCAATGCGCCCTTCGGCGTCGACATTCAGGATGGCCTGGGTGGTGATGGTGGCGCCATCACTCAGCAGCTGAACCTGCTGGCCCGGCTTGAAGCCACGGCCGGCCACGTCCACAGTCTCACCCGGATAGGCAACGCCCGTCACCGAAACGCGGCCGGTATAGTCCGGATCGACCGGGTGGGTGAGGCCGCGGGCCTGCACGCCGACGCTGAACGACAGTGCGGCCAGGGCAACGGCAAGTGCCGTGCCTTTCAGGCGGGCGCTGGTGCGAATATCAATAGAAGACTTTCTCATTAAATTTCTCCGGTATACGAAGGGGGACAAGACATCATCGAGGGAATCACACAGAGAGCCGCCCTACGGTGGCGTGCACGATGGGATGGTGCCCTGGGCCGCACGCCGTCTGGTGGCGCGTTCCTGAGAAACAGAAGCCGGGAAGGCCCCGCCTGGTTGCAGGATGGGCAACGAAACGCTGACCATGGAAAGAAAACCAGACACTGTCTTACGGAACGTGGTGGATTGTATATGGTTTCTAAGAATGAGGATGATTAACGATACTGTTAGTAGGGAGTTGTAACCATGTTGACAGTGTGGTGCAAGATCGGGTAACTGCGGATGTCGGGCAGGGCGTGCGGCCTGTCAGACGATCACGCCGGGATCCCGACGACAGCGCCGGGTATTGAATGCATCCAGGATGCGGGACTTGTGTGACGGCCATGCAACCAACATCGGTACGGATGTCGTGCAGAATCCATGTCCATGAAGATGTTTCATGGAAGCCATCTCGTGCAACCGAGGAAACCCGCATGAGCCATTCCTACCAGGTGATATTCGAGAACAATCGGGAATGGGCCGAGCACAAGAAGGAACTTGACCCCGACTATTTCCGACGCCTGTCTCGTTCTCAGAATCCTTCCTACCTGTAGATCGGCTGTTCGGATAGCCGTGTGGCCGTCGAGGAGCTGATGGGGCTGGAGCCGGGCGAGGTGTTCGTCCATCGCAACGTGGCCAATCTGGTCATCGGCATGGATCTCAATGTCTCGTCGACCATCGAGTATGCGGTCAGCCACCTGAAGGTGAAGCACATCATCATCTGTGGCCATTACAACTGCGGAGGTATCCGGGCCGCCATGCTGCCCCAGGACCATGGGCTGATGAATCCATGGCTGCGCAACATCCGCGATGTCTACCGGCTGCACAAGGACGAGCTCGATGCCATTGAGGACGAGCACCAGCGCTACGACCGTCTGGTGGAGCTGAACGTGCAGGAGCAGTGCATCAATGTCATCAAGATGGATTGCGTTCAGGCGCGCTATGTGGCTGACGGCTATCCGATCGTGCATGGCTGGGTGTTCAACCTGCGCAATGGCCGGCTCATCGACCTGGACATCGACTTCGCGCACCTGATGGACGACATCCAGAAGATCTACGACATCACGGATTCGCACTGGGTGGTCAATCAGCGCAAGGTAGGCTGAAACAGGGCGGCAACGGCCTGAACTTCGCTTCGTCATCGCGTGCCCATCGGCCAACGCCATTGAAGGCGCCACGCACAGGATTCACTCGGACGGCTCGTTCCGGAATCGTTCGCTGACCAGCGAGCGCAGCCACTGGTGGGCCGGGTCCCGGTGCAGACGTTCCGGCCAGAGCATCAGCATCTCGAAGCCAGGGATCTCAAGGGGGGCAGACACAACCCCGACACCGGGATGGTTGCCCGCCAGGCGTTCCGGCACCATGGCCACCAGGTCAGTGCTGGCCAGCACATGCAGCAGCGACAGGAAGTGGGGTACCGACAGCACGACGTTGCGCTGAAGGCCGACCGCAGCCAGTGCCCGGTCGGTGGCGCCCTGAAAGCCTCCCCCATCGGGTGAGACGATGGCATGTTCCAGACGACAGAACTTGGCCAGCGTGGGCCGCCGCTTCAGGACCGGGTGCCCCGCACGGGCGGCCAGCACGTAGCGTTCATGGAAAAGGCTGCGGCGTCTCAGGTGAGGCGGCGCTTCGGCTGTGATGTGGAAAGCCAGATCGAAGTCATCCTGCCGAGCGCGCTGCGACAGGACCGGAGGCGAGAGCTGGTGGATGGCCAGGCGCATGCCGGGTGCCTGCTCTCGAAGCCGGGGCAGGATGGGTTGGAGGACCGTCATCAACGTGTAGTCGGTGGCGACGAGTCGCCAGGTGTGGTGTGCCGTGGCGGGGTCGAAGGGCTCGGGAGGAGCAACAGCCTGACCCAGGGCATGCAGCGCATCGTGCAGCGGGATGCGCAGTTTCTCGGCGCGCGCCGTGGGCTGCATGCTCTGCGGGCCGGGTAGCAGAAGAGGATCATCCAGCAGCTCACGCAGGCGCGCCAGCTGCATGCTGACGGTGGGCTGTGCCAGGTTCAGGACCTGGGCGGTGCGGGTGACATGCCGTTCTCGCAGCAGGGTGTCGAGCGTGACGAGCAGATTCAGGTCGATACGGCGCAGGATGCCGTGAAGTGGACGTGGTCCGGAGTCAGGGGCGTTCATGGTTCAGGAGGGGGTGCAACCTGGGCTGCAATCAGGGCGTTCGGACAGATTCTGGTCCCCAGAAATGGGCCATTCCGTGAGTCCGCTGCTTGCAGTGATGGGCTGCCTGAAGGATGGGACCTGTCGCTCCTGAGGGATGGGAACCGTTGCCGTCTGGAGGATGGAACCTGTCGGAGAGGGGGCCGAGGCCTGCGCGGAATGCGTCGTGACAGTTGCAGGAATGAGTCGTGACAGCGACATGATATCGCCATTGGCGATGACGGATATTGCAAGAATTCATTTCTGTTATGGCCTATTTCTCCCTATCGTGGCCTGGGTCGCCGCGTGGCCACTTCGGCCGAGAGGCGCGTGAATGGAGAATCGGGCATGGAAAGGATCGAAAAGCCGTTGATCACGGTGGTGGGTGCCACCAGCAAGCAGGGGCGCAGCGTGGTGAACTCACTGATGCAAAGCCAGCGTTTCCGGGTACGGGCGCTGACGCGCAGGAAGGATTCGCCCCAGGCAATCCAGCTTCAGAAAGCCGGTGCAGAACTGTGGGAGGTTGATCCCCATCGGAGTCCGGATGCACTGGCGCAGGCGTTCGAGAGATCGGCTGGCGCGTTCCTGATGACGCCGCCATCGATGCCGGGGCACGACGATGAGCGGATGTTGGGCTGCCAGCTAGCCAATGCTGCAGCAGCGGCAGGCGTGGGGCACATCGTGTTCAGTACCCTGGAAAATGTCGAGCAGCGCTCGGGCGGCACGAAGTACGCCCCGCATTTCACTGACAAGGCGAAGGTGGCCGACCACATCCGCAGTCTGGGTGTCCCGCATACCTTCGTGATGCTGGCCTTCTTCTACACCAATCTGCTGGAATACTACGTGCCAAGAATGGAGGGCGACACGCTGCTGATGCCGATCTATCTGCCGGAGGATTTCCGGGCACCCTTTGTTGATCCGCTGACGGCTACCGGGCCTGCGGTTCTGGAGATCCTGTCGAATCCTGAGCACTACCAGGGCAGGACCATGCCGGTGGTGGGCGAGATGATCTCGCCGCGCGAGATGGTGGAAGCGTTCCAGCGGGTGACGGGCGTGAAGGCCGAATACCGCAATGCCTACACGCGCGGCGGCCTGTTGCAGTACTTCCCGCAGTTTGCCGAGAACCCGCTGCTGGTGGAGGAACTGCTGGGCATGGTCAGCCACGTGGTCGAACATGGCTACTTCGACGCGTCGTTGGATCTGGACTGGAGCCGGACGGTGAACCCGGGTATGCTCGACTGGGAGGGTTACCTGCGCCGCACCGGGTGGCGCGGACAGCAGATGTCATTCGGGGCCTAGGCGATCCTCGTCCTGGTCGATCCTCGTTCGGGACTTCCGGCTATATCGGGAGATGCCGAGGTGCAGGTCGGCTACGTACCC
>ERZ773062.1141-NODE-1141-length-11689-cov-2.831786_pt1 | contig 11689 bp, 9 predicted proteins | sample MGYA00580626_ERZ773062 | MGnify/ENA primary metagenome ERZ773062 (study PRJEB29015, sample SAMEA2738003) | human oral metagenome | biome: human oral; feature: human-associated habitat; material: dental | place: China | collected 2058 ...
TGCGACCGTTCGCTTAGAAGGCGAATGCTCTATCCAGCTGAGCTATGAGACCAATGCTTTATCATTTTAACAAAAAAAGCCTATGACGTCAAGATTACTTATGATAGGGACTTCCTTGTTGAATCATAAATGCTCGATAAATTTGTTCTACTAAAACTAATCGCATCAATTGATGAGGAAGAGTCAATTTTCCAAAACTCATCAATAGATTAGCTCTTTTTTTAACAGTATTAGATAAGCCAAGGCTTCCTCCAATCACAAAAGTAATATTTGAAATTCCACGAATGGTTATATCACTCAATATCTTACTAAATTCTTCTGACGGAAATTGTTGACCTTCAATAGCTAAAGCAATCACAAATTCCTTATCAGTTATTTTCGATAAAATACGATTCCCTTCTTTCTCCAGAATTTGCTGATTTTCTAAGTGACTTGCTTTATCAGGTGTTTTTTCATCTGAAAGTTCAATCAACTCAAATTTAGTAAAATGTTTTAAGCGTTTTGCATACTCTGCAATCCCATCTTTAAGATATTTTTCTTTTAATTTTCCAACAGTTACAAGTTTTATTTTCATATTTCTATTCTACCATATCCACAATTATTTCACACCTTATTCACAGTATAAAAAATTAAATTACCTTATAAATGACTTAGAAAATCACAGATTTTAAAAGTTATCCACAATTTGTGGAAAAGGTAAAACATTTAAGCTATAATTAAGTTAAATTCTTTATACTTTCAGTAATTGAAATAACTAGGAGGAAGATATGAAAAACTCTTCAAATTTCACAAAAAAATTGTTATTGCTTTTCATGGTCTTAGCTATAGGTTTTATTGGTGGTTTACTTGGAAACTTAACTTCATCTAAATTATCAACAAATAGCTCTACAACGACTAAAGTTAATCAAGTTACTACTGCTTATAAAAATACAAATTCCACAACACAAGCTGTGAGTAAAGTAAAAGATGCTGTGGTATCCGTTATTACCTATGCTAATAATAATTCACAAAATAGTGTGTTTGGAAATGACGATTCAAATAATAACAATGATAATTCTCAACAAGTAGCTAGCGAAGGATCTGGGGTTATTTATAAAAAAGATGGAAAATACGCTTACTTAGTAACCAATACTCACGTTATCAGTGGTGCTAAAAAAGTTGACATTCGTTTAGCAGATGGTAATAAAGTTCCTGGAGAAATTGTAGGGTCAGATACTTATTCTGATATCTCCGTTGTTCGAATTAGTGCTGATAAAGTAAAATCAGTTGCTGAATTTGGAGATTCTAGTAAATTAACTGTTGGTGAAACAGCTATTGCGATTGGAAGTCCACTCGGATCAAATTATGCTAATACTGTGACACAAGGAATTATTTCTAGCTTAAATCGTAATGTGTCTTTAAAATCTGAAAGCGGTCAAACTATTTCAACACAAGCTATCCAAACTGATACAGCTATCAATCCAGGGAATTCTGGTGGTCCACTTGTAAATATCCAAGGACAAGTAATTGGTATTACTTCAAGTAAAATTGCTAGCAACGGTGGAACTTCTGTTGAGGGATTAGGTTTTGCCATTCCATCTAATGATGTTATTAATATTATCAATCAATTAGAAGCAAACGGAACTGTTACACGACCAGCTCTAGGAATCCAAATGATTGACATCACTAATCTGTCTAGTTCAGATCTATCACGCTTAAAACTTCCATCAAAAATAACTAGTGGAGTTGTCGTACGTTCAGCTCAATCTGGAATGCCAGCTGAAGGAAAACTTCAAAAATATGATGTGATTACAAAAGTAGATGATAAAGAAATTTCTTCAACAAGTGATTTACAATCTGCTTTATACAAACATTCAATTGGCGACAACATAAAAATCACTTTCTATCGTGATGGAAAAGAAACTACTACTACCATTAAGCTTACAAAATCTACAAAAGATTTAGATTCAAATAATTGACACTTTATTAACACATCTTTACAGAATTGTAAAGGTGTGTTATTCTATATAAACATGGAAAAATATCAATATATTGCACTTAAGGACATTCAAACTAATCCTTATCAACCAAGAAAAGAATTTTCAGAAGAAAAAATTGCTGAACTTGCTAATTCTATAAAAGAACATGGGATTATTCAGCCCATCATTGTACGAAAATCTCCAATAATTGGTTATGAATTATTAGCTGGTGAAAGGCGTTTTAGAGCTGCTAAATTAGCAGGCTTAACTAATATACCAGCTATTATAAAAGAAGTAACAGATGATGAAATGATGAAGCAAGCCATTATTGAAAATTTACAACGAGAAGACTTAAATCCTATAGAAGAAGCACAATCTTATCAATATTTAATTGACAAAGGGTTGACACACAAAGAAATCGCTCAAACAATGGGAAAATCACGTCCTTATATTACAAATTCTGTCCGATTATTAAATTTACCTCTCAATATTATTGAAGCGATAAAAGAAGGAAATATTTCTCAGGGACACGCTCGTCTGCTCATTAATCTCTCAGAAAAAGAGCAAAATCAGTGGTTCACTAAAATCCTATCTCAAGAACTTTCAGTTCGACAGCTAGAAAAACAATTGCATTCCCAACAGACAAAAACTGTAACAAAAAATAAACATCATCTCTTCCTCAAAGAGGAAGAAAAAAGATTAAAAAAGATATTTGGTACAGAGATTTCTCTTCAATTTTCTGAACAATCTCAATCAGGGAAAATTTGTATTCATTTTTCAAACCTAGAAGAATATCAAAGAATTATTGACAGCTTTAAATAAGGCTGTTATTTTTATTCTTTCAAGTCACAGAGTTATCCACTCTTATTTTATAAGAAAACCTTAATAAATCACAGAAAAACTCCTTTATTCACAATCTGTGGAAAATTTTAAAGAACAATGTGAATTTATTTCCACAGATTGTGGAAAACTTTTGCGTTTTATGTTAAAATAACTTCTATGGATAATTAAATATAACGAAGAATTTATTAGCAAGGAAGGAGGTTTTTTATGTCACAAGAATCTAATTTTTGGGCGCGTGTTTTAGAATTAGCTCAAAAACAAATCAAAAAAAATACATATGATTATTTTGTTTCAGGAGCTCGGTTAATGAAAGTTGAAAATTTTCAAGCTACTGTACTTCTTGACAGTCCTGTCAAACAATTATTTTGGGATCAAAATTTAGCAGATGTCATCATTACTGCAGGTTTTGAAATTTATAATGACCAAATTACCGTACACTATATCTTTCAAGAGGAAAATGATGAAGTTACTCAATCAACAAATACAAATCATTCAGTAGTTAAACAAAGTCTTCCTCCTGTTGAAACTGGGTTAAAAGCAAAATATACATTTGATAATTTTGTTCAAGGCGATGGAAATGTTTGGGCTCTATCGGCGGCACTCGCTGTTTCTGAAAATTTAGCAACAACTTATAATCCATTGTTTATCTATGGTGGACCAGGATTAGGAAAAACCCATTTACTAAATGCAATTGGAAATCAAATTTTAGAAAATATTCCTGATGCTAGAGTGAAATACATTCCTGCCGAGACTTTTATCAACGACTTTTTAGAACATCTTCGATTAGGAGAAATGGAAAGTTTTAAGAGAACTTATCGCAGCCTTGATCTCTTATTGATTGATGACATTCAATCTTTAGGAGGAAAAAAAGTTTCTACTCAAGAAGAATTTTTCAATACCTTTAATGCTTTGCACGGAGATAATAAACAAATTGTTTTAACAAGCGACCGAAGTCCTGATCATCTGGATAATCTTGAAGAACGTTTAGTCACGCGCTTCAAATGGGGATTAACTCAAAATATCACTCCACCTGATTTTGAAACAAGAATCGCTATTTTACGCAATAAGATAGAAGATTTAGATTACATTTTTCCAAATGATACCTTAGAATATCTAGCAGGTCAATTTGATTCAAATGTGCGAGATTTAGAAGGTGCTCTAAATGATATTTCTCTTATGGCTAGAGTAAAAAATCTGAAAGAAATTACAATTGACGCTGCTGCTGAAGCTATTCGAGCTCGAAAACAAGATGCAAGTCAAATTTTAGTTATTCCAATTGATAAAATCCAAACAGAAGTTGGAAATTTCTATGGCGTTAGCGTTAAAGAAATGAAAGGAAGTCGTCGTATTCAAAATATTGTTCTTGCTAGACAAGTAGCTATGTATCTTGCTCGTGAGTTAACTGATAATAGCCTTCCAAAAATTGGAAGAGAATTTGGCGGTAAAGATCATACAACGGTCATACATGCTCATGGAAAAATTAAAACAATGCTCGAAACAGATGATAATCTTCGCTTAGAAATAGAAAATATAAAGAATAAAATCAAATAATTGTGTATAACTGTAGAAAAAGAGTTAAAGTTATTCACAATTTATAAACAAGGTTATTTCTGCATTCGAACACTAATTTGAAAACTTTTCCACAAGTTTCACACAAACTACTATTACTACTAACTTAATAATCATAAAATAATAAAAGGAGTTTCTATGATTAACTTTTCAATCAATAAAAATTTATTTTTACAAGCTTTAAATACCACCAAGCGGGCTATTAGTCACAAAAATGCTATACCAATTCTTTCTACAGTAAAAATTGATGTCACAAATGAAGGGATTACATTGATTGGCTCTAATGGTCAAATCTCTATTGAAAATTTTATTTCAATTAAAAACGAAGATGCAGGGCTTTTAGTAACTTCTTCGGGCTCTATTTTACTTGAAGCAACTTTTTTCATCAATGTAGTATCAAGTCTTCCTGATATAACACTTGATTTTAAAGAAATTGATCAAAAGCAGATTGTTCTAACAAGTGGAAAATCAGAAATCACTTTAAAAGGAAAAGATGCAGATCAATATCCTCGTATTCAAGAAATTTCAGCAAGTAATCCCTTGGTTCTTGAAACAAGTGTTCTTAAAAATATCATTAATGAGACAGCTTTTGCGGCTAGTACACAAGAAAGTCGTCCGATTTTAACAGGAGTTCATTTTGTCTTAACAGAAAATAAAAATTTAAAGACAGTTGCAACAGATTCTCATCGGATGAGTCAAAAGCAAATTATTTTAGAAAAAAATGGAGATAACTTTGATGTTGTTATTCCTAGTCGTTCTTTACGCGAATTTTCAGCCGTTTTTACGGATGATATTGAAACAGTAGAGATTTACTTCACAAATAATCAATTGCTCTTTAGAAGTGAAAATATTAGCTTCTACACTCGACTGTTAGAGGGAAATTATCCTGATACCGATCGTTTAATTCCAACAGAATTTACTAGTATCGTAACATTTGATAAAAATAATCTTCGTTATGCAATGGAACGTGCACGTCTTCTTTCAAATGCGACTCAAAATGGAACAGTTAAATTAGAAATTATAAATGGTGTAGTTAGTGCACATGTGAACTCTCCTGAAGTTGGACGTGTGAATGAAGAAATTGATACTGAAAGTATTTCAGGTCAAGATTTAACCATCAGTTTTAATCCAACTTATTTAATTGATTCATTGAAAGCTATTAATAGTGAAAAAGTTACAATCAGCTTTATTTCAGCTGTTCGTCCATTTACTTTGAAACCAAGCGATGACACAGAAAACTTTATTCAATTGATTACACCAGTGAGAACAAATTAATGTATAATGTAGGAAATTTTGTTGAAATGAAAAAACCACATGCTTGTATCATTAAATCCACAGGCAAAAAAGCAAATCGTTGGGAAATTATTCGAGTGGGTGCGGATATTAAAATTCGCTGTACAAATTGCCAACATATCGTGATGATGAGCCGATATGATTTTGAACGAAAACTAAAAAAAGTGCTAGGAAATTGATTTCTTAGCACTTTTTCATGATCTTATTTTAATTTTTCAAATTTACCGTCTGTAATTTCTTTAAAACCTTTACTTGTTAAGAGTTCTTTACTAGCTTTCATACTAATTTTTTTAGATTTTCTTGTATTCTTATCTGTATACATTCCAGGCAAAGTTGCTAATTTATCAAAATCCACTTTGTTAAAGTTAATTTCCACAATTTCTTTAACTCCGTTCTTTTCATAAGTAACTTTTTCTTTAATTCCTTTGATATTTTGATACCTTTGAGAAGCTTTATCAATTTTATCTTTTACATCTTCTTTTTTAGTAGCTCCTAAGGTTTTATAAGACCAAAATGAATTAGTAGTTTGTTTTGTGACAATATCTCCTTTATAATAATAGGTTAAACGTAAGTCGTATTGCAAATTTTGATCAATTCTTTGAAATGACATCTTTTTTTCTTGAGATCCGCATGCAATGAGAGTGATGAGCGAAAAAACTGTAACAAAACCCACCAATAATTGTTTTAAATATCTTTTTTTCATGGCATTACCTCCTATACCTCAATAAAATTATAATATTTTTATTAGGAAAATACAACATTTTACAAAAATGATTAAGTTATAAGTCAAATAGTGGTAAATATGATATAATGGTTTATTGAATTGAAAAGGTGAAAGGAAGAGCGAAATGGCTTTAACAGCAGGAATTGTGGGATTGCCTAATGTTGGAAAATCCACTTTATTTAATGCAATTACAAAAGCAGGAGCAGAGGCAGCTAACTATCCCTTTGCAACAATTGACCCTAATGTTGGACGGGTAGAAGTTCCAGATGCTCGTTTGGATAAATTAACAGAGCTTATCAAACCACAGAAAAAAGTGCCAACAACTTTTGAGTTTACAGATATTGCAGGGATTGTAAAAGGAGCTTCAAAAGGAGAAGGTCTTGGAAATAAATTTTTGGCTAACATTCGTGAAGTTGATGCCATTGTTCATGTGGTTCGGGCTTTTGATGATGAAAATGTTATGCGGGAACAAGGACGTGAGTCAAGTTTTGTTGACCCAATGGCTGATATTGAAACAATTAATCTTGAGTTGATTTTAGCAGATTTAGAAAGTATCAATAAACGCTACACACGTGTAGAAAAAGTTGCTCGAACGCAAAAAGACAAAGATTCAGTAGCTGAGTTTCATGTTTTGCAAAAAATTAAGCCAGTTTTGGAAAATGGTTTATCAGCTCGTACCATTGAATTTGATGAGGAAGAACAAAAGATTGTCAAAAAATTATTTTTATTGACTACAAAACCAGTGCTTTATGTTGCGAATGTTGGTGAAGACGAGGTAGCAGATCCGGATAATATTGAGTATGTTCAACAAATTCGCGAGTTTGCAGCAACTGAAAATGCAGAGGTAGTTGTCATATCTGCGCGTGCTGAAGAAGAAATTTCTGAACTTGATGATGAAGATAGGGTGGAATTTTTAGAAGCAATGGGCTTAGATGAATCTGGAGTTGATAAATTAACCAGAGCAGCTTATCATTTATTAGGACTCGGAACTTATTTTACAGCAGGAGAAAAGGAAGTTCGAGCTTGGACATTTAAATGTGGCATGAAAGCACCACAAGCAGCTGGCATTATTCACTCAGACTTTGAGAAAGGCTTCATTCGTGCTGTAACTATGTCTTATGATGATTTAGTGAAATATGGAAGTGAAAAAGCAGTCAAAGAAGCAGGACGACTGCGTGAAGAAGGAAAAGAATATATCGTTCAAGATGGCGATATTATGGAATTTAGATTTAATGTGTAAAGCATTGTAAACTAAATATAAACGAGGTTGGAAAAACTTTTCCAGCCCTTTTGGTCTTTTTAGAGGTAAAAAATGGTAAAGATGATTGTAGGATTAGGAAATCCTGGAGAAAAATATTTTGAAACAAGACATAATGTCGGATTTATGCTAGTTGACAAAATGTGTAAAGAAAAAAGTTTAAAGTTTACAACTGATAAAATTTTTCAAGCAGAGATAGCTTCCACATTTTTTAATGGTGAGAAAGTGTATTTTGTCAAACCAACGACCTTCATGAATGAAAGTGGAAAGGCTGTTCATGCCCTTTTATCTTATTATGGTCTAGATATTGAAGATTTAGTAGTTATTTATGATGATTTGGATATGGAAGTAGGAAAAATACGACTTAGAGCAAAAGGATCTGCTGGTGGTCACAATGGCATCAAATCAATTATCAAACATATAGGAACCCAAGAATTCAAACGAATTAAAATTGGTATTGGTCGTCCCGAAAATAATATAACCATTATTCACCATGTGTTAGGAAAATTTTCAAAAGGAGACCATGCTATAATTTTAAATACACTTGACAAAGTTGACAGTGCTGTAAATTATTATTTACAGTCTGATAATTTTGAACAAACAATGCAACAATACAATGGATAAAAAGATGGATATTATTGAGTTATTTAATCAAAATAAACAAATAGTTGATTGGCAAAGAAATCTAAATAAATCAACTCGGCAGTTATTAATGGGTTTGTCATCTTCAACTAAGGCTATTACAATGGCCTCTTGTGTAGAGGAGAATCACAAAATTTTGATTTTAACGTCTACTTATAGTGAAGCAGAAAGACTTTCTAGTGATCTGATTGGCTTGGTGGGAGAAGAGAGGGTCTATACATTTCTTGCAGATGATACTCCGTTAGCTGAGTTTGTTTTTTCTTCTCAAGAAAAGATTTTTTCTCGTTTGGAAGCTCTAGATTTTTTATTAGATTCTCAACAATCAGGATTTTTGATAGTTAATGTGGCAGCTAGTCAACTATTTTTATCCAATCCTGTTAATTTCAATTCAGCTTATATTGATTTAAAAATAGGGCAAGAATATGAGTTGAAAGATTTGATTTCTCAATTGCTAAATTCAGGTTATAAGCAAGTATCACAAGTATTGAAACAAGGGGAGTTTAGTCTTCGTGGTGATATTTTAGATATTTTTGAGCGCTCTAGTCAAATGCCTTTTCGGGTTGAATTTTTTGGTGATGAAGTTGATGGTATTCGTCTATTTAATCCTGAAAATCAAATTTCTATTCAAAATGTAGAACATGTGCATATTCATCCTGCTACAGATATCATATTTACTAAAGCAGATTATAAAAGTGCACAGAAAAAAATAGAAAATCTTATAGAAAAAACTGTAGATTCAACTTCAAAATCTTATTTAGAGGAGATTTTAGCTAGTACAAAAGAACAAATTCAACATGCTGATATTAGAAAATTATTGTCTTATTTTTATCAAAATGAATGGACAATTCTTGATTATCTTCCAAAACATAGCCCAATTTTCTTTGATGATTTTCAAAAAATTATGAATAGACATGCTCAGTTTCAATTAGAAGCAGCAAATTTATTGACAGAAGATTTACAAAATAGTAAAGCTGTTGGAAATCAATCTTATTTTGCAGATACATATTCAATATTTAGAAAGTATAAACCAGCTACCTTCTTTTCAAATTTTCATAAAGGATTAGGAAATTTGAAATTTGATTCTCTTTATCAGTTTAATGAGTATCCTATGCAGGAATTTTTTAGTCAATTTCAGCTTTTGAAAGAGGAAATTAGTCGATATAAAAAATCTAACTATACAGTTATTATACAATCAAATTCTTTATTGACTTTACAAAGTTTACATAAAACTTTACAAGAATATGAAATTCCACTTGATTATGTTAATAATACTAAAATTCATAAACATGCTGTTCAATTAGTAGAAGGACGTTTAATTCAAGGATTTAATTTTGTAGACGAAAAAATCGTTTTGATCACTGAATATGATATTCTGCAAAAAAAAGTAAAACGAAAAATTCGCAGGCAAAATATTTCTAATGCTGAACGTTTGAAAAATTATAATGAGCTGGAAAAAGGAGATTATGTTGTTCATAATGTTCATGGAATCGGTCGATATTTAGGAATTGAAACGATTGAAATTTCAGGAATTCATCGTGATTATCTTACTATTCAATATCAAAATGCAGATCGTATTTCTATTCCTGTTGATCAGATTCACTTACTATCTAAATATGTTGCGAGTGATGGTAAAGCGCCTAAGCTTAATAAATTAAATGATGGGCGTTTTCAAAAAAATAAACAGAGAGTGCAACATCAGGTCGAAAATATTGCTGAGGATTTAATCAAACTTTACGCAGAAAGAAGTCAACTAAAGGGATTTGCGTTTTCTAGTGATGATATTTATCAGCAAGAATTTGATAATGATTTTCCTTACGTAGAAACAGAAGATCAGCTGCGTTCTATAAAAGAAGTTAAAAAAGACATGGAAAGTGATCATCCTATGGATCGTCTTTTAGTTGGGGATGTTGGTTTTGGGAAGACGGAAGTAGCTATGAGAGCTGCTTTTAAAGCAGTAAATGATCATAAACAAGTGGCAATTTTAGTTCCAACTACTGTTTTAGCTCAACAGCATTATACGAATTTTAAGGAACGTTTCAATGATTTTCCTATTAATATTGAAGTATTAAGTCGTTTTAAAAGTAAATCAGAACAAACAATAATTTTAGAAAAACTAAAAAAAGGGCAGGTGGATATTATTATTGGAACGCATCGCCTCCTGTCAAAAGATATTGTATTTGCTGATTTGGGACTCATTGTTATTGATGAGGAACAACGCTTTGGAGTTAAACATAAAGAAAAATTAAAAGAGTTGAAAACAAAAGTTGATGTTTTAACTTTGACGGCGACCCCTATTCCTCGTACACTCCATATGTCTATGTTAGGTATACGTGATTTATCAGTTATTGAAACTCCTCCAACAAATCGCTACCCAGTTCAAACTTATGTTTTAGAAAATAATGCAATAGTTATTCGAGATGCAGTTTTAAGAGAAATGAATAGAGGAGGGCAGGTTTACTATCTTTACAATAAAGTTGACACAATGGAGCAAAAAGTTTCAGAATTGAAAGAACTGATTCCAGAGGCTTCTATTGGATATGTGCATGGTCAAATGAGTGAAATTCTTCTTGAAAATACTTTACTTGATTTTATCAATGGGGAATATGATCTTTTGGTCACAACGACTATTATTGAAACTGGTGTTGATATTCCTAATGTTAATACTCTTTTTATTGAAAATGCAGATCACATGGGATTATCAACTTTATATCAATTGCGAGGGCGTATTGGTCGTAGTAATCGTATTGCATATGCTTATCTCATGTATCATCCTGACAAGTCTTTAACAGAAGTTTCTGAAAAACGTTTAGAAACTATAAAAGGTTTTACAGAATTGGGTTCTGGTTTTAAAATTGCTATGCGTGATTTATCCATTCGTGGTGCAGGAAATATTTTAGGAAGTTCACAATCTGGCTTTATTGATTCTGTTGGATTTGAAATGTATTCTCAATTGCTGGAGGAAGCTATTGCTAAGAGACAAGGAAAAGAGACAAAAAGGAAAAAAGGAAATGCTGAAATTAATTTACAAATTGATGCCTATCTTCCTAGTGATTATATTGCTGATGAAAGGCAAAAAATTGAAATTTACAAACGGATTCATGAGATTGACAGTCGTGTAAATTATGAAGAATTACAGAATGAGTTGATTGATCGTTTCGGAGAATATCCAGATGTTGTTGCCTTTCTATTGGAAATTGGTCTTATAAAATTTTATTTAGATCAAGTTTTTGTGCAACTCATTGAGAGAAAACAACAATCTGTAGTGGTTCGGTTTGAAAAAGTTTCTCAACGTTTTTTCTTAACCCAAGATTATTTTGAAGCCCTTTCCGTAACAGATTTACAAGCAAGAATTTCAGAAAATAAGGGATTGATTGAAGTTATATTTAATGTAAAAAATAAAAA
>ERZ773062.1142-NODE-1142-length-11679-cov-2.732106_pt1 | contig 11679 bp, 11 predicted proteins | sample MGYA00580626_ERZ773062 | MGnify/ENA primary metagenome ERZ773062 (study PRJEB29015, sample SAMEA2738003) | human oral metagenome | biome: human oral; feature: human-associated habitat; material: dental | place: China | collected 2058 ...
AACTTAACAACATATCTGATTTATGTTAAAATACTACAAATAAGAGTATAAGTCAAGCTGTTTTGCTCCGAATTTATTTTTACCTCGCACCTACCCAATTGGGTAGGGCAAGTAAAAACAAAAAGCTGTATAATAGCAGCAGATTACAGTCCATAGCTTGAGGAAGGCTTTGGGGAGTTATATGAGTATATATTATATAATTAGCTTTCCGGTTTCTTAAGACTAAGGCGCCAGTCTAAGAAATCATCACCAAGGTTTTTAATAAGAAGGAGAATTATAATGAAAAGATTTTTGTTATTTGCAATCACAGCCTTAATGCTTGTCACCTCGGTATCAGCCTGTGCAAGCGGCAATGATAAGGAATCTTCCACTACTGAATCCACCAAGTCAAAAAAGAAAAACAAAAATAAATCATCTAAAAAAGATAAAAACAAAAAGGATAAAGACAAAAAGGATGAAGAGGACAAGAGCAAAAAGTCCAAAGCTGATAAAAAGTCTAAAAATACCGACTATTCCTTCACTGAAATGACAGTGGTAGACAATGAAAGCTGTACTATTAAAATCACAGGAATTGAAGAAGATAATATATGGGGAAATAAATTTAGTGTCTATTTGGAAAATAAAACTCCAGACAAAGACCTTACCTTCACCGTAGTTTCAGGCTCTATAGACGGAATAGAATTTATTCCTACTCTTTATAACACAGTTTCAGCAGGTAAAAAAGCAAATGAAGCTATATATTTTATAGACAGTCAAATTGATGAAGATGAGGATAACTATGGTTTTACCGATATAGAATTTACCTTTTCGGTTACTGAAGCGGAGAATTATTTCTCAGAGCCTGTTTTTAAAGACAGCGTTCATATCTACCCTTATGGTGAGGACAAAGCTGTAAAATATGAGCGCAAGCCTAAAACCTCAGACCAGATTCTCGTTGATAATGAATACGCACAGGTGGTTGTGACCGGAGGCAAGGCAAATCAATTTGGCGGATACAATATAAATCTTTTTGTGGTAAATAAATCTGAGGCTGACATATTATTTAGTGTCGATAGTGTTGCTGTAAATGACTTTTCGGTAAATCCTTACAGTATTGCCAATATTTCAGCGGCTCACTGTAAATTTGTCAGTCTGGAGCTGTCTGAGGATGATATAAAAAATAATAAAATCGACAAGGTTGAAGATGTAGAATTACATTTAAATATTTCAGACCCTGAGGACTCTTCAAAAGAGCCTTACTATGACAATAAGGTAAACTTTAAGCTGTAAAATAAATTTTCATTTTTAAACTGCCCTGCTATTTAAAATTAAAATAGAGGGCAGTTTTTATGCTTGTAAAGATAAAGCATTTGTCTTATTATATTATATATATCTTAAAGGAGGAAATGAATGTGTTTTCATTATTTGACGAACTCAGCAATAATTCTTATCCCGGTCGAGGCATAGTAATCGGTCAAAGCCCCGACCGTGAAAATGCTGTTGCCGTCTACTTTATAATGGGCAGAAGCGAAAATTCACGCAACAGGATTTTTGCGGCTGAAAAAGACGGCATCATTACCAAGCCCTTTGACAAATCTAAGGTAATTGACCCCTCTCTTATAATTTACCAGCCTGTCAAAGTGCTTGGGAATAAAACTATAATCAGTAACGGCGACCAGACTGATACAATCTGCCAGGGCATGGACAGGCAGCTTACCTTTGAGCAGTGTCTGAGAAGCCGGGAGTTTGAGCCTGATGCCCCCAATTATACTCCCAGAATTTCCGGAATAATAAGGATTGATAAAGCCGGACAGCACTATGCCCTGTCTATCTTAAAATCAAACAACGGCGCTCCTGATTCATGCCTCAGATTTGCTTTCGCCTATGACAAGGCAATAGCCGGGCAGGGACATTTTATCCATACCTATCTACGAGATTCAAATCCTTTGCCGAGCTTTGAGGGAGAGCCGAAGCAAATTGCGGTTGAATACAACGATATAAATGCTTTTGCTCAGAAAATCTGGGAAAGTCTTAATGAAGAAAATAAAATTTCACTTTTTGTAAGATATATTAATATTGCAACTCAAGAATATAAAGATGTAATTATAAATAAAAATAAATTTTAACATAAATAAAGAAAGGCTTAAATTTATGGCTGAATCTACTAAAATCGCATTAAAATACGGCTGCAATCCGAATCAAAGGCCTGCCGCTATCTATATGGAAAATCAAAAGCCGCTTCCGGTGAAAATCCTTTCAGGAAGCCCTGGATATATTAATTTTCTCGATGCTCTGAATGCCTGGCAGCTTGTACGTGAATTAAAAGCGGCCTTCAATATCCCGGCTGCCGCTTCCTTCAAGCATGTGTCACCTGCCGGTGCTGCACTTGGACTTGAATTGGATGACAATTTAAAGAGAGCCTGTCATATAGATCCAAATATTAAGCTGAGTTCTCTTGCCTGTGCTTACGCAAGAGCCAGAGGCGCAGACCGAATGTCATCCTTTGGAGATTTTATAGCACTGAGCGAGGTATGTGATGTTGAAACTGCAAATCTGATAAAATCAGAAGTGTCGGACGGTATTATAGCTCCCGGCTATCAAGAAAAGGCACTGATGATTCTTAAAGCAAAGAAAAAAGGTGCCTATAATATAATACAAATTAATAAAAATTACAGCCCGGCTGCTGCAGAACCGATGACCGAAAGAAAGCAGGTATTTGGAATTACCTTTGAGCAAGGCAGAAATGAAATAGAGCTTAATAAGGACTTGCTTTTAAACATAGTGACTGAAAATAAAATTATTCCAGAGGAGGCTCTAAGAGATTTGCTGATTTCTTTAATAGTGCTGAAATATACTCAGTCAAATTCAGTCTGCTATGCTAAGGGCGGGCAGGCTATAGGCATAGGTGCGGGGCAGCAGTCACGAATACACTGCACAAGGCTTGCCGGTGATAAAGCTGATTTCTGGCACCTTAGACAAATGTCCAAGGTAGTTAAGCTGCCCTTTATTGAAGGCTTAAAAAAATGCGATATGGACAATGCGATAGATACCTATATCGGAAACAGTGCAAGGCTTTTAAAAGACGGGAACTGGCAGAGATTTTTTAAGCATAGACCTGAAATGCTTTCTGAAGATGAAAGAAAGGAATACCTTGCCAAGATTAATAATGTGAGTCTTGGCTCTGATGCCTTTTTCCCCTTTGGAGATAATATCGAAAGGGCTTATGAAAGCGGAGTCAGATATATTGCTCAGCCCGGAGGCTCTATGAGAGACAGTCAGGTTATAGCTGTCTGCGATAAATACAAAATTGCTATGGCATTTACCGGAGTAAGGCTGTTCCATCATTAAGAATTGTATTTATATAAATGTCTGTTTTATTTATATCTGTTTTATATAGTAATAAAATATCCTATTAAATTTAAAAGGAGAATTATATGTCAATTTTAGTTACAGGAGGTGCCGGCTTTATAGGCAGCCATACCTGTGTAGAGCTTTTAAACGCAGGCTATGAGGTAGTAGTAGTTGATAATTTGATTAACTCATCAAAGATTGCACTTAGCAGAGTTGAAGAAATTACCGGCAAAAAATTTAAATTCTATAAAATTGACTGCCTTGACAAAAAAGGCATGACAAATGTTTTTGGAAATGAAAACATAGAAGCGGTAATCCATTTTGCAGGCTTAAAAGCAGTCGGAGAATCTATTTATAAACCGCTGGAATACTATCACAATAATATTACCTGTACTTTAATTCTCTGTGAGGTCATGAGAAAACACAACTGTAAAAATATAGTATTTTCTTCAAGTGCAACAGTATACGGAGAACCTGCCTTTATTCCTATCACTGAGGAATGCCCGATGGGAAATATCACCAATCCTTATGGAAGGACAAAGGGAATGCTTGAGCAAATCCTTACAGACCTCCATACCTCCGATAAAGACTGGAATATCATGCTTCTGCGATATTTTAATCCTATAGGGGCACATGAATCCGGCAAAATCGGGGAAAATCCGAAGGGCATCCCGAATAATCTTCTGCCCTATATCACACAGGTTGCAGCAGGCAAGCTTGTCTGCCTTGGAGTATTCGGCAATGACTATGATACCCCTGACGGAACCTGCATAAGAGATTATATTCATGTAGTAGACCTTGCCCACGGACATTTAAAAGCACTTGAAAAGATGATGCAACAGCAGCCTGAAGTCAGAATCTACAATCTTGGAACAGGCACAGGCTATTCGGTGCTTGATGTTATAAATGCTTTTGAAAAAGCAAATGACCTTCGCATCAACTATGTATTTAAAGAAAGGCGCGAGGGCGACGTGCCTAAATGCTATGCAGATGCCTCAAAGGCAAAAAGAGAGCTGGACTGGGAAGCCAAAAGAAATCTTGAAACCATGTGCAGGGATTCATGGAGATGGCAGAAAAACAACCCCGACGGCTTTAAAGAAAATGAAAGTGATATTACAATAAGAAAGGAAAGCGGACTGAGAGCTAAAGCTGATTAACGATTAAGTGAAAATACAACTTGCTGCTGGACAGGCGAAATAGTCCTGCGGACGATAAATAAGAAAGCTGCCGTTTTTGTGATGAATAAAAATTCATAAAGCGGCAGCTTTTATTTCTAAAACTGTATTTTTATTGAGCCTTACAGACTAAGCCTCGGAATTATCAAGCTTTGAAGCCCTCGCTTCAACCTCTTTTTTCTGTATCTCAGCCGGTGCCTGCTCATAGCGGTCAAACTCATAAGAATAGGTTCCTATTCCGCCTGTCATTGCTCTTAAATCGGTATTATATCCCAAAAGCTCCGACATAGGAATATCTGCCATTATCCTCTGCTTGCCTCCGTGAGTAGAATCCATGCCAAGTACTTTGCCCCTTCTCCTGTTTATATCGCCCATTACATCTCCGGTAAATTTGTCAGGAACTATGACATGAAGTGAAGCTATAGGCTCAAGCAGAACAGGGTTCGCCCTCATAAAGCCATCTTTAAAAGCAAGCGTAGCCGCCATTTTAAAAGCCAGCTCCGAGGAGTCCACCGGATGATAGGAGCCGTCTAAAAGCACTGCCTTTACACCTACCACGGGATAGGCTGCAAGAGGTCCTTTAAGGCAGCATTCAGCTATTCCCTTTTCAACAGCCGGGAAGTAGTTTTTAGGTACCGCTCCGCCAAAAATTGTTTCTTCAAATATATAAGAGGTTTTTAAATCTCCTGAAGGCTCAAAGCTCATCTTAACATCACCGAACTGACCATGTCCGCCTGACTGCTTTTTATATCTTCCGGCAGCCTCAACCTTTTTCTTTATAGTTTCTCTAAAAGCAATTTTGGGCTTTGAAAGCTCTATAGCAACCTTATACCTGTTTAAAAGCTTGCTTACAACTATCTCAAGCTGCTGTTCGCCTATGCCGTAGACAAGCGACTGACGGTTTTCGGTATCCATAACAGTACGAAGTGTCAAATCTTCTTCCATAAGCTTGGCAAAGCCTGAAGACATCTTATCTTCATCGCCTTTATTTACAGCCTTATATCTCATATAGGTATAGGGTTTTGAGATTTTAGGTCTGTGATAAAGGATAGGCGCATTCTTAAGCGCTATGGTATCACCGGTCTGGGTAACATTAAGCTTGGCAATCGCACCTATATCTCCCGCTCTTATTTCAGAAACCTCTATAGCTTCTTTTCCTCTGAGTATATAAAGCTTTCCAGATTTTTCCTCGGTTTCCTTTGAAACATTATAAATTGCGGTATCTGATTTAAGCACTCCGGTACATACCTTAATAAGTGAATATTTTCCTATAAAAGGGTCTACTATAGTTTTAAATACCTTAGCTGAAAGATTTGCATCCGAATTATATTTAGCTACAAACCTCTCTCCATTGCTTACATCCACACCTACGCATTCACTATAATCAGGTGAAGGGAAGTACCTTTCTATTGCCATAAGCAGTGCTTTAAAGCCCTGTATATTAATTCCCGAGCCCATCATAGCCGCTTCACTTACATTGTCCTTAAGAGCCTCTGCTATTTCATTGTCGGTAAATTCTCCGCCTGAAAGATATCTTTCCATATATTCTTCACTTGTTTCAGCAACTGCCTCCATAAGTGCTTCTCTTGCAATCTTAAGGTTTGCTTCAGAATAGTCGGGGATTTCACATTCCTCATAATCTGAAAGCTTGGTAAACCTGCGTCCCTTCATTTTTACAACATTTACAAAGCCTACAAATTTTTCATTTTCTCTGATAGGAAGATGGAAGGGAGCAATCCTTCTGCCAAACTTAGTTTCAAGCTTAAGCAAAAGCTCTCTGAAGCTTGCCTTGTCATCGTCCATGTTCGTAACAAAAATAATTCTCGGAAGTTTGTATTCCTCACAGAGCTCCCAGGCTTTCTCAGTGCCCACCTCAACTCCCGCCTTACAGTTTACCACTATAATAGCGGCATCGGCGACACTTACCGCCTCCTCAACTTCCCCTACGAAATCAAAATATCCGGGTGTATCCAAAAGATTTATCTTTATATTGCCATTCTCGCCCTTATACTCTATGGGTATCAGTGAGGTGCTTATAGAAAAGCCACGTTTAATTTCTTCCTTATCATAGTCACTGACCGTATTTCCGTCAGTTATCTTACCGGGCTTTGAAACTGCTCCGCTGATATAGCAAAGAGCTTCGGCAGCAGTCGATTTTCCTGCACCTCCATGTCCAAGAAGAACAACATTTCTAATATTCTTTGTATCATATACATTCATAAGTATAACCTCCAGACTTGATTTGTTATAAACATATTTTACTAAAAGTTATACAGAATTTCAATCTTTTTATTAAATTGTTATAATCATATTACTGCAAAGTAAACGTCAATCAAATGACCTGTGCTTTACTCCCATTATTATTTATTATATAATACGAATATACAGATTAAACAAAATCTAAAAAAGCAAATCTTCAATGTTTCAACATTGTAGCAGGACGAAAACAACTTCCGGAGGAAAGCTTATGGATAATATTGAAATAGAGAGAAAATTTTTAGTAAAAAAACTGCCTGACAATTTGGAAAGCTACCCTAAAAAGGAGATTTTACAGGGATATTTAAATACTTCTCCTGCAATAAGAGTCAGAAGTGAAAATGAGGAGTATTTCCTTACTTATAAAGGAAGCGGTTTTATAAAGCATTCTGAATACAATCTTCCCCTTGATAGGGAAAGCTTTAATCATCTTATAAAAAAATGTGACAATCTTATAATAAGAAAAACCAGGTATATAATACCGTTACAGGGCTGTCCTGATTTAAAAGCGGAGCTTGATATATTTAAAGCGGAGCTTAAGGGGCTAATAATTGTAGAGGTAGAATTTAAAGATGAGAAGGAAGCAAATTCATTTATTGCTCCTGACTGGTTCGGCAGGGATGTAAGCTTAGATAAGAGCTATCACAATTCCAATCTAAGCAGAAATAAAAAACTACCCTTATCATAAAATTAATTAATATTCTTTTTAATATTTCAACTCTTGGAAAGGATTTAATTTATGAAGCGAAATTTTTCAAAAATAATATTGACACTCATTACCTTCTCCTTACTTTTCTTAATTGCCTGTAGTCGGCAAGCTGCAAATTTAAAAACGGGAGTATATACCATGCAAAACTCCGATGCTGCAGCTGCACCCTCTATATCATTTGATTTGGAAAAAAATACTTTCAGTTTCAGCTTTGATTTATTATCCTCGTATTACTCTGTTGGAAGTATAAAAATTAATGAAGATACAGTTACCTGCACTACTGATGACAACAAATATACGTTTAAGTTTAATATTCAAAACAGTGACAGTATCAGCTTTATCGCTGAGGCTTCCAGCAGTACCGAAACTATTGACGGAAAACTTGCTGTACCTGATGGAGCAATATTTAAATTCCAATCAAAATAATAATGAAAGCAGTAGCTCATTTTTATTTTAATTTAAAAAATCAAAATTCCGCTCAGTCATCAAAATAGATGATTGAGCGGAATTTTATTAATATCCTGAAAATAAGTCTGATAAAGCTGGATATCTGCAGCCTGCTTTGCTGCTTACTAAGAATTAATTTGCCACACTGACTTTTTCAGCCTTCTGAGGAACTGCCTGAAGCTTATCAGACAAGATAATCTTAACCGGGCATTTCTGAGCACATTTACCACACTCAGTACACTTGGCATACTCCACCTTTGCAACATTTCCCATCATGTGAATAGCGTCAAATTCACAGACCTTAGTACACATGGTGCAGGCAATACATCCGACTGAGCATTTTGACTTAACCTCCTTGCCCTTGTCCTGAGAGTTGCACTGAACCAAGGTTTTATTCTTATAAGGCACAAGCTCAATAAGCTTTTTAGGACAGGCACTGACACATTTTCCGCAGGCAACGCATTTTTCCTTATCAACAAGTGCTATCCCGTCAACTATGTGGATGGAATCAAATTCGCAAGCCTTAACACAGGAGCCAAAGCCCATACAGCCGTAAGTGCAGGCTTTTCCTCCTTGACCGGGCACTACCATAGCCTTATTACAGTCCATAATTCCACTGTAGGTATAATTTCTTACAGTTTTATCACATTTGCCGTTGCACATTACAAAAGCGACCTTTTTCTCAGAATCACCTACCGAAACTCCCATAATCTCCGCAATAATCGCAGCGACCGGCGCTCCGCCGACAGGGCACTGAGATACCGCAGCTTCGCCCCTTGCAATAGCCTTGGCAAGACCATCACAGCCCGGGTAGCCGCAACCACCGCAGTTGTTGCCGGGCAGCGCTTCTCTTACCAATATTTCCTTTTCATCAACTTCAACTTTAAATTTTTCACTCGCAATTCCCAGAAGTATTCCTATAAGTATGCCGACAGTAGCAACTATGCCTGCGGCCGTTAAAATAGCTGTAATATTCATAGTATACCTCCTAAATCAAACCGGCAAAGCCGAAAAATGCTATAGCCATAAGCCCTGCTGTAATGAGAACTATAGGCATGCCCTGGAGAGTATATGGAATATCACTGTCTTCAATCTTTTCACGTACTCCGGCAAGCAGCACTATCGCAATTGCAAATCCGGTAGCAGTACCTGCTCCATAAAGCACACTCTGTATAAAGCCGTAGCCCTTAGCCACATTGTCAAGTGCTACACCTAAAACTGCGCAGTTTGTGGTGATAAGAGGCAGGAAAACTCCAAGCGCCTCATAAAGAGAGGGCATCTGTTTTTTAAGCACCATCTCAACAAACTGTACGAGAGCCGCAATTACAAGTATAAACACTATCGTCTGCAAATATTCAAGCTTAAGCGGAACAAGTATAAACGAATATATCAGGCTTGAAGCCATAGATGAAAGCGTTATAACAAATATTACGGCAGCTCCCATTCCGGTAGAGGTTTCAACTTTTTTTGAAACTCCGAGGAAGGGGCAAAGCCCAAGGAAACGGCTAAGTACAACATTGTTTACAAGTGCCGCACCTATAACTAAAAGTACAAGTTCTTTCACTTTTATAATCCTCCTTACTTACCATCGGAAGCGCCTGCACAGCCGCTGCAGCCCGCACAGCCGGCAGCACAGCCTGCTTCTTCATCATCTTTTTTAACATTAGTTGCACTCGGGAACTTAAACTTATTCTGTATTGCCGTGAGCAGCGACAGTACAAAAAATGCCCCGGGAGCAAGCACAAATATTGAAATATGATAATCATCAGGTATTATCTGGTGTCCAAGAACAGCACCTGCGCCGAGAAGCTCTCTCACCGCTCCTATGCAGGTCAGTGCTATTGTAAACCCTATTCCCATTCCAAGACCATCCATAAAGGAAAGCCCCGGAGTGTTCTTTGAAGCATAAGATTCCGCCCTTCCTAAAATAATACAGTTCACAACTATCAAAGGTATATATATACCAAGTGCAGCGTAAAGTGAAGGAACAAAGCCTTTCATAAGAAGGTCAACTACAGTAACCAGTGAAGCTACTATTACTATAAACGCCGGTATCCTCACTCTGTCAGGAATGACATTTCTAAGTGCGGATATTATAAGATTTGAAAACGCAAGCACCGCAAGAGTTGAAGCACCCATTCCGAAGCCGTTGATTGCCGAGGTAGTAACTGCAAGCGTAGGACACATACCGAGCATCAGCCTGAAAGTAGGGTTTTCTTTAACAATTCCGTTATAAAGTCTTTCAGTATATTTTTCCATTTTTATCCTCCCTACTGTGAAATGCAGTTTTTAGCAAAATACAATGCTGCATTTACTGCCGCAGTTACCGCTCTTGATGTGATTGTAGCACCGCTTATAGCATTTATATCATTGTCATTGCTGCTTGGAACCTTAACCACATTAAAGGATTCTACTGTTTTTCCTGCATACTGCTCATAAAATTTAGGTTTCGTAGCATTCATTCCAAGACCTGCGGTCTCCGATATGCTTAAAAAGGCGATTCCGTTTACCTGACCTTCACTTGTGATGCCTACAGAAACCTTTACCGCACCGCCATAGCCGTCATTTGAGGTTGAAGTAATTACATGACCTATCACACTGCCGCCTGTATCAACCGCATCAACTATTTCATCAACTGTTACATTTCCAAGACCGAGTCCCTCGATTGCTGCCTTATTTGTTTCTATAGCTGAGGTATTTGCTTCGTTTTGATTAAAAGCAGCAGCCTCTTCAAATACTTTTTTATATGCAGCTTGTTTTGTGGCTTCCTGTGCTTTTGCAATAGGAGCCTTTGTAATATCGTACACAAGTCCGAGGCACAGACCTGATATAAGTGTTATAATACAGAGGATAATGGCATCTTTTATAAAGCTGTCCTTTTTCATTATGCTTTTGCCCTCCTTCCAAACGGTTTCGGAATAGTCATTTTTTCAATTAAAGGATAAAGTATATTTCCTATAATAATCGCATAGGAAACTCCCTCTGCACTTCCGCCAAACATTCGGAAAAGACTTGTCAGTATTCCCACGCAAATTCCATAGATTATCTGACCATTCGGTGTAATGGGCGTGGTAGTATAATCTGTCGCCATAAAGAAAGCTCCAAATATAAGTCCTCCGCCGAGAAGATGTCCCAGAACAAAGGTTGAGGTATGATTTCCGAATATAAAGGTAAATAATACCACTGTTAAGATATAAGCAAGAGGTGTCCTGAGAGTAATAACTTTTTTATATAAAAGATATGCTGCACCTATAAGCAGAGCTATTTTTGAAACCTCTCCTATAGTTCCCGGTATTCTTCCTATAAACATATCCATAAGATTATAGGTTTTACCTGCGACAGCTGTCGCTGAGGATATAGCCGCCTGTTTCTGCACCGCAAGAGGAGTCGCCCCGCTTACAGAATCATAGCCAAGACGCTTTGAGGTAAAATCCGTCATCTTAAGTGCAAAGGATATAAGCAGAAAGCATCTTGCACCAAGTGCAGGATTCATCCAGTTCTGACCTATGCCGCCATAAAACTGCTTTACTACTATAATTGCAAATACTGCACCCAGCATAGGTATCCACACTGGTATCTCCGGAGGCATGTTCAGTGCAAGTATAAGCCCTGTAACCGCAGCAGACAAATCCTTTATGGTGCTTGGCTTTTTCATAAGCTTTTGATACAGGTATTCTGCAAGCACTGCCATACCTACGGTTCCTATTACTACTATAAGTGCATTTAAACCGAACTGCCAAATTCCGTAAATTGTTGTCGGGA
>ERZ773062.1144-NODE-1144-length-11673-cov-49.464710_pt1 | contig 11673 bp, 8 predicted proteins | sample MGYA00580626_ERZ773062 | MGnify/ENA primary metagenome ERZ773062 (study PRJEB29015, sample SAMEA2738003) | human oral metagenome | biome: human oral; feature: human-associated habitat; material: dental | place: China | collected 2058 ...
CTAAGATTCTTCTAAGAGAATACGAAAAAGCGAGATTGAATCTCGCTTTTTTATTTTATGATTAGTCACCAAGTCCGATACGTTCAAAGATATCATCCACTCGTTTAGTGTAGTATGCAGGGTTGAAGATTTCGTCGATCTCCTCTTGAGTGAGGCGTGATGTCACTTCTGGATCTGCTTCCAGAAGCGGTTTGAAGTCTACTTGGTTGTCCCAAGAGTGGGCTGTTTTTGGTTGCACCAAGTCATAGGCTTGCTCACGGGTCATGCCTTTTTCAATCAAGGTCAACATGGCACGTTGGCTAAAGATAAGACCAAAAGTCGAGTTCATGTTGCGGATCATATTTTCTGGGAAGACTGTCAAGTTCTTGACGATATTTCCAAAACGGTTAAGCATGTAGTCGATCAAAATGGTTGTATCTGGTGTGATGATGCGCTCTGCTGATGAGTGAGAGATATCACGTTCGTGCCAGAGGGCTACGTTTTCATAGGCCGTCACCATATGACCACGAATAACACGCGCCAAACCTGTCATATTTTCAGAACCGATTGGGTTGCGTTTGTGAGGCATTGCAGATGAACCTTTTTGCCCTTTAGCAAAGAATTCTTCCACTTCGCGCTGCTCAGATTTTTGCAAACCACGAATTTCAGTCGCCATACGTTCGATTGAAGTCGCAATGCTGGCAAGAACTGCAAAATACTCAGCGTGAAGGTCACGAGGAAGGACTTGTGTAGAGATTTCCTGAGCACGGATACCCAATTTGTCGCAGACGTATTTCTCTACAAATGGTGGGATGTTGGCAAAGTTTCCAACCGCACCAGAAATCTTACCAGCTTCAACACCAGCAGCTGCATGCTCGAAACGCTCGATATTGCGCTTCATTTCGCTGTACCAAGTCGCCAATTTCAGACCAAAAGTTGTAGGCTCAGCGTGCACACCATGAGTACGACCCATCATGATGGTGAACTTGTGCTCCTTGGCCTTATCAGCGATGATGTTTGTGAAGTTTTCAAGATCCTTGCGGATGATGTCATTGGCCTGCTTGTAGAGGTAACCGTAGGCAGTATCCACCACGTCGGTAGAGGTCAAACCATAGTGGACCCACTTGCGCTCTTCACCAAGAGTCTCAGAAACCGCACGTGTGAAGGCAACCACATCGTGACGAGTCTCTTGCTCAATCTCCAAAATACGGTCGATGTCAAAGTCCGCCTTCTCGCGAATCAAAGCCACATCTTCCTTAGGGATTTCCCCCAACTCAGCCCATGCCTCGTCAGCCAAGATTTCCACCTCAAGCCAAGCACGGTATTTATTTTCTTCACTCCAAATGTTCGCCATCTCAGGGCGTGAATAACGGTTGATCATGTTATTTTACCTCAAAGCTCTTTGTATAATTAATAAGTTCTTCTGTTGTTTCTTTTCTTTCAAATAATTTCCTGTCTTTCTGTATAATGTCTTTTTCAAATTTTTCTTCTAAAAATTTATTTAAGATAGCTATTGCCTGTTCAATATAATTACTAAATTCAGTATCATCTTTAACAACTTCCTCTATCTTATGGCTTATTTTACTATTAAATTTAGTTATACCTAATTCATCTTTCCCATCACCTAATAAATATTTAATAATCATCATAAGGTGCCATCTAGCTTTAAAATATTTTCTATCATAATTATTTCTGACATAACGTTCCACTTTATAAAAGGTTAAACCACTACTGTAATAAATATTAATATATTTCAAATCATCTTCATTGAATAGGGCATTTCGAGTATTACGTTCAACTTTACCATATTGACCCGAAACCTCATGTGGAAGATTTAAAAACATTGCTGACGTAGCCTTAATCTGAATAGGAATATTAATTATTTTTGTTTTAGATATATTATCATCTCTATACTGTTCTGTTCTACGTTCATAATATAGACCTACTGAATTACGTTCTTTTTCTTTAGAACGATAATACTCTTCAATATTTTTCTGTATCGGTGCTAAAGCTGCCAGTTGTTCTGGTTTCAAAGTGGTTTGACTATTAGTTGCTTTTATAATTGAATTTTTTGTTTCTTCGTCAGTAGTAGCAATAAATCTGACCGGAAGATAAATTTCATCCGTTTCAGCAATAGACTCTAGAGATTCAAATATTACATTACTTGTTTGACATCCATTAACAATTTGATAATTGACTAAAGTTAACTCTTCCGAATTAAGTTTTATATCATCTCCAATTATTGTAATTCCGTTATTCAATAATCCAAATAAATAACTATCCTCCCCAACTAGCTGGTTTTTCATGTTATGATTAACTTCTATTTTTTCATCGGCACCTAAATAATATCTTATGTTATCATCAAAAATTCCACGTCTCAAAACCTTCTTGCCGTCTATTTCATCTGATAATAACTTAATAAATTCTTCTAATCTGATCAATCCGTAATATCCATTTTTTATTTTACCACTCATATCTTTCGGGTAAGCAACAGGCGTTTTTGTCATACTTATACTAATTTCTAAGTCAGATTGATTCTTACGATGTAACTCCATTACAGATTTCAAACCCATTATCTTCGGTGAAAGGATTGTGCCAAACAAACTTAATTTTTCTAAGTCACTAACACCCATTTCAATTGTTTTCAAAATATGTTCATCTTTTAGCTTCTCATCTTCATTTGTATCTAAACTGACAAAAAATGTATTTAGTTTTGGATTTTCTTTAAATCTACTCGCCTTAGTGAAAATATATTTTGCAGTTTCCCAAAAAACATCTAATTCCAAAATATCACAACTATCACGATCAAAGTCAAAAAACCTTCTAACTCCCGTAAAGAAATCATTCAGTTCTTGTCTATCTATTTTTTCAGACGTTTTCGTTTGAATAAAATAAAATTCAACATCAAACCGTTTTAAATTTTCAATAACATAATCAACGTCCTCAACACTTTGGACCAGTTTATCAGCAACAAATATGGCTACACCATCAATACCAAATGCCGATCCAGTCTCCATGTCCTCATATGAAACATTAGCGTCATTTCCATATACTGAGACTATGGCATCATTGATATAACTTTCAAATAAAAGATGTTCGTCTTTTCGTTGCTTTTTAGAGATTTCATGTTTATCAGCAAAATCATTAACATAGGATTTAATTATTGGATTTTTTATTTGTTTATTATTATTCATTATTTCCCTCTATCTAATATTTAATTAAAACTCCTCAACCTCATCTGGCACATCACTAAACACAGTCACATGTCCCATCTTGCGGTTGTGCTTCGCTTCTATTTTACCATACAGGTGGAGGTGGGCGCTTGGATTTTCTGTGACATATTTTTCAGCAACATCGACGTGTTGGCCGAGAACATTGAGCATAACGGCTGGCGCATGCAATTTGATAGCTGGCAATGGTGCTCCGAGAACACCCAAGATATGGGTGTCAAACTGGGAGAAGTCACAGGCTTCAATGGAGTAATGCCCTGAGTTGTGTGGGCGTGGGGCAATCTCGTTGACAATGATATCATCAGCTGTCGCAAACATTTCCACGCAGAGGGTTCCAGATAGCTTGAGCTGTTCTGCAATTCGCACCGCCACAGATTTGGCCTTTTCAGCTAGACTTTCTGAAATGCGAGCAGGCACAATGGTTTTTGAAAGAATGTTGTTGCGGTGGATATTTTCCTGAACTGGGAAAACTGTCACGTCCTTGCCATTTCCTGATACGATGACAGAAATTTCAAGGTCAAAGTTGACAAATTCTTCCAAGACGCAGTCTGCTAAGTCGGCTAGCGCATAGGCTTCTTCCAAATCTTCTGCTGAACGAATGACCTTTTGCCCATGCCCATCGTAGCCACCAGTCGCAGTCTTGAGGACATAGTTTTTCGATAGGTCAATATCTACCAAGTCTTGGCTAGAAGTCACGACCTTGTAAGGTGCCACAGTGACTTGTGCCTTGTTTGAGAGGAAGTCCTTCTCAAAGATACGGTTTTGAGAAATGCGTAGCAGGTCCGTTCCTTGAGGGAGTTGCCCATCATTGATAACAGCATCCAAACCGTCAGCATCGACATTTTCAAACTCATAGGTGAGGACATCACATCGCTCAGCCAACTGACGGAGAGCGTCCACATCGTTATAAGGTGCCACGATGATTTCCGCCACGCGAGAGGCTGGGCAATCCGCCGCAGGATCCAGCGCGATAACCTTGTGCCCCATGTAGATAGCAGAAATGGCCATCATCTGACCCAGCTGACCACCACCGATAATTCCGATTGTTTTAGATGAGCTCATTTGTAGACTCCTCTGCTATTTTCCCTTGTTCTTCTGCAAAATCTGCCAATGCTGTCGCGATAGCCTGATCTTCTACTGAGAGGAGACGGAGGGCAAAGAGGGCCGCATTGGTCGCTCCTGCTTCACCGATAGCCATAGTCGCAACAGGCACACCACCTGGCATCTGTACGATAGAGTAGAGTGAGTCCACGCCACTAAGAGCGTGCGATTTGACAGGTACACCGATGACAGGAAGGGTTGTTTTGGCTGCGACCATTCCTGGCAAATGGGCTGCGCCACCTGCACCTGCGATAATGACCTTGATACCGCGACTACGAGCTTCCTCTGCATGTCTAAACATGAGGTCTGGAGTGCGGTGGGCAGAGACAACTTTCTTTTCGTAAGCTACACCGAAGCGGTCTAGAACTTCTGCTGTTTTTTGCATAGTTGCCCAGTCAGATTTTGAGCCCATGATGATGGAAATTACTGGTTTAGTCATAATATTCCTTTTCTTTCCTTTCTTTTTTCAATCACCTTAAGTTGTGAGGGACGGCAGCAGCCACCAAAGGTGTCTCATGCCTAAATCGGAAGCCCAAGGTCTTCCGATTTCCCTAAACGATTGGCTTATCATCCAATCGTTCTTTCACAACGGCGGTGATTGCTCTATAATAGCTCGCTAATGCTCGCAATCAAACGACCATTAACGTATTTTGTGAATTTTTATTTTTCTTTTTAATAATCGTCTAATGTAGTGCGGACGTAAGCGACCGCCTAAGGCGTTCCATTACTAAAACTGGAGCCTAGGTCTCCAGTTTTCCGCTCCTAGTAGCTTTGCTACTAGGAGTTCCACTACTGCGACGATTATCCTATAGTGGCTCGCTTTCGCTCGCCATGACAAATGAGTATCTGTTAATCTTTTATGGCCTTGCTTCCGATATCTGTTCGATAAAAGAGGCCTTCTGTTTTTTGTTGGGAGAGCTGGCTGTAGATGGTGTTTTGGCCGTCTTTGACGGTGTCTGCTGTGGTGACGAGCATATAGACACGTCCACCGTTTGATAGCAGTGCCCTGCTATTTTCCGCAAACTTAGCCCCTGCATAGTAGGTGATGATATCACCCTCTGTCTTAGCTGGCAATTCAACACCTTTTTCATAGTCAAGCGGGTAACCGTTTGATGCGACAACCACACCCAGCGTCACACCCTTGTCCGTCCAAGTGATGTCTGGCTCCTTGCTATCGAGGATATCCGTGATATTTTGTGCAAAATCAGAGGTTAATCGAGGTAGAATAATCTGAGTTTCTGGATCTCCGAAGCGAGCGTTAAACTCGATAACCTTAGGTCCATCAGCTGTCAAGATAAGCCCTGCGTAAAGAACTCCCAGATAAGGACGCCCTTCTTGAATCATGCCCTCAAGGACTGGCTTGACAATAGTCTCAACCGCTGTGGCAACCACACTTTCTGGCAAGTGAGGAACTGGCGCATAGGCACCCATCCCACCCGTGTTAGGCCCCTTGTCGCCATCATAGGCACGTTTGTGGTCCTGAGCTGTTGGCATGATGTAGAACTTATCGCCATTGACAAAGGCAAAGAGAGAGAACTCTTCTCCGTCGAGGAATTCCTCGATAACTACACGCGCACCTGAGTCACCGAATTTATTGTCCAAAAGCATCTCGTGAGCGGCTTCGACCGCTTGCTCAACCGTTTCAGCTACGACAACACCTTTACCAAGTGCCAAACCATCTGCCTTGACAACGATAGGAGCGCCTTTCTCCTCGATATAGGCCTTGGCCTCCTCGAAATCTGAAAATGTGCCATAGGCTGCTGTCGGAACACCGTATTTAACCATGATTTCCTTAGCAAAATCCTTGGACCACTCCAGCTCCGCTGCCAATCTTGTCGGACCAAAGGCCTTAAGCCCAGCTTGGTTAAAATCATCCACAATCCCAGCTGCAAGGGCATCATCTGGCCCGATAAAGGTCCAAGCAATATCGTTGGCTTTTGCAAACTCAATCAATTTAGAATGTTCGGAAATAGAGATATTCACCAATTCCAGACCATCCAGAGTCATCCCATCATTTCCAGGAGCTACAAAGACTTTTTCAACGTCTTTTGACTCCAATAACTTCTTAGCAATGGCATGTTCACGACCACCTGAACCGACAACCAACAGTTTCATCTCTTAACCTCTTTTGCGAATTATTTACTAACATTATACCACAAACGTTCGTTTTAATCTTGTTTCACTTAGCATTTTAAGCCAAAAAAGGAAAGAAACTGTTTTCTTCCCTTTCGTTTTCTTAATGTCTAAAATGTCTCACGCCTGTGAAAATCATGGTCAAGCCATATTTGTCCGCTGCTTCGATAGACTCTTGGTCACGTACTGATCCACCCGGCTGGATGATGGCCTTGATACCTGCTTTGGCGATTTCTTCCACGTTATTAATAAAAACAAAATCTACAAAAGCTCTCCTATGTAATCCTGAAACATATCAATTATATCTGCTTTAAATTTTCCGTTTTCTACATTCATAAAGTTTCGATTTTTATAAACTTCTCTATCTAATAAAAAATGTGTTTTAAAAATATATTTTTCATCTCCTACCTCTTTTAAATGTTTTAATGATCCATTTCTAAGCTTTCTAGTGTGCTGTATGAAATCAAATACAGCATCTAGATTACTAGTTAAAGCATTATATCGAATCTCAATAGCTAAATCTGATAATGTTTTTTTAACATACTTATCTTTAGTGTATAATGTTGTTGTTAAAATAATGTTATCCTTTTCAATATCTCTAGAATTTGATAAGTAATTATCAATTGTCTGCTCAGAAAAGGTACTGACAGAAAATTTAAATTTAAAATATTCATCAAGCCCATAATAACGAGGATTATAATGAAAGTATTTTGAACCTTTAAACTGTTGATTACAATCTTTACAAGATGGAACCAAATTGAATTTTGATACACAAAATAGAGAAAAGATTGATTGAGGGTAAAAATGCTCTATATCTGCCGTCGTAAATTTTCTATGGTTAACAATAGAGTTTGAATTACAATACGGACAAACCTCGCAACTGTATAACCCCCATAATCTTACTCTATATAATTTTCTAAACTGCTTATAATTTAAAAATTTTTCGAGTTTTTCATTCAATTCTATAAATTTACTAAAAACCTTATTATTTTCTTTTTTAAAATTAGAAAAATTAGCAGTCCTATAGTAGAGATAATTACAATCAATTAATTCTTCCATTTTGGGATAGTGAGTTGTACATTGCAGAATATTAGAAACCCACTCTATTCTATATTTCTTTTCATTCGAAGCTTTCATTTTTTTTAGCTCCAAATAAAATCTACCTACTAAATAATACTCAAACAATAAACTGTCTGATTTGTTTTTTATATTAAACCATTCATCAGTTATCAATAATTTAAAATTAGTTATATTACCGCATAATTTCAAAATTTCTGGAATTATTCTAAATGTATTTCCGTTCATAGATAATTTTTCTAATAAACACTTGTAGTAATTTTCAAAACATACATCAATTTCTTTTAATTGTGGTTCCTGAGGTAATTCTAATTTAATCACTATCTTCTATACTTCTTTCAATTAATATCTTCAAAACTGGATCATCAATATGTTGATAAATCTCTTTGTCACGTTTTAATATTTTTTTTCTAGCAAATTCTCCAATTGAGTAATCTAAAAAGAAAGTATCTGACAGTATATCAATAATATTTGCAGCAAAAGTTTTTTCTGCTCTTTTGATTACTATCATCTTCTCTTTCCCTTCCAAAGAAAAAACATTTTCTTTGGGAACATCTGAAATCATATATGGAGAATGCGTCGCTATAATAAACTGTACATTCACAGCTGAATAGTTATTAACAAGAGTGATACAATCATCAATAAACCTTCTGCACCACTCTGGATGAAGGTTCAAATCAGGTTCATCTAATACCAGAACACAATCCCTCCCATCTTTACTCGCTTTCCTTATTTCCATGAATATTGAAGAAAAGGTGTTAAAATAGACAATCTCTCCATCGCTTAGATTTTCAAATTGAACAGAGAATAAATCCGAAAATTCTACCATAAGTAATTCAATAAAGTTAAAATTTATATCTTTGTTCTTCAAAGAAGAACTAGATACTTCAATTTTACAAGAGCTCCCTCGGAAATATCCATACTCCCACGAATTATTAAAGTTAGAAATAAGAGTATTTAAATCATCACGCTCAATAAACGGAGTATCCCTACTACTTTTTCCTTCAAGATATTTTATCCTCTCACTCCAATCTCTTAAATCATTTACTATGTTTTTTAAAATATCTATTTTATAAATCAAAAATTTCTCTGAATAATTTTTATCCAACAAATACGATAAATTTGTCGGATTGATTTCAATAAGTTCTGAATGACTTATTTGATCTTTAATAATAGAATAGATTTTATTTCTGGATTCCCCATTTTCTTCGAGAAATTCTATAAGATACAATAAATATTTTTCTAAAAACTGAACTATGAAAAAATATTCCTTATGTTCTCTAAAAAAGTAGTTTTGAACTGTTCGACTATTAAAACTTACTGCATTCTCTCCTTCTTCCAATCTTAGTTTCCTTTTCAAATGTTCTGCTAACTCATTTTCAATATTCGTAATTCTATTATTACCATAAATCTTATCTAATATTGCTGGACTATTGGTAGAATAAAACTGTTTTTGACTAACCTTTAAAAATATTTGCTTCTCTGTGACATTGCTATTTTTAGCTTCTACTATAAATCGAAATACATTCTCAGCAGATGATACACATTTTACATTCCTTACTATAGGACTCTTATTTGAATTAAAATATCTATATATATCTCTGCTAAACCAATTTACATTCGGACTAGATCTTACTAAGGATATTTGCAATTCGATATCTACTTTATTATCATATGGCACAAACTTATTATTCCCAATAATCATAAATAAACCTTCATTCGATTTCAGATTATTTATTTGATTAATTAAACTTGAACTTCCCTCAATAAAAAAAATATTGTCTTTAATATGAAAAATATTAACGTAACTAATTCCTCCTCTTCGTAAATTGATATTTCTATTTGAAAAAGAAATTAAATCTAATAAACTACTTTTGCCTACACCATTTTTTCCAACAATTAATGACAAGTTAGATATTTTTTCACCAAAGAATCTTCTATTTTTATTCTCTACATAAAACAAAGTCCTTTCTTTCATTCTAAACTTATGTTCCTCCGAAAAAAATATCTCACTGTTTTTTATACCGATATCCATTTTTTCTATATATGTATAAACCAACTCAGCCATAATGATTCCTTTAATCTCTCTTATTATTTTATGTATATTATAGCAAAATTCCATCATTACTGATGGAATTAATTATATATTAATGTCTAAAATGTCTCACACCTGTAAAGACCATAGTCAAGCCGTATTTATCCGCAGCTTCGATGGATTCTTGATCACGGACCGATCCACCCGGCTGGATGATGGCCTTGATACCTGCTTTGGCGATTTCTTCCACGTTATCCGCAAATGGGAAGAAGGCATCCGAAGCAAGCACAGCGCCATCCAGACGGTCTTTGGCTTGTTCAATAGCGATACGAACAGAGGCCACACGGTTAGTTTGACCTGGACCAACACCAAGTGTCATGTGGTCGTTGGTGATGATGATTCCGTTTGATTTGACATACTTGATAGCCTTCCAAGCGAACTCGAGGGCGGTTGCTTCTGTCTCGGTTGGTTGGCGTTTGGTCACCACTTGCCAGTCAGCTGGACTTTCTTTGACCACGTCTTGGTTTTGAACGAGAAGGCCACCGACTACACCTGTGTATTCTGCTTCCACTTCGCTCGCATCTTGAGCATCAAATGGCAAGGCAAGAATGCGCAAGTTTTTCTTTTTGTTGGTCAAAATGGCTAGCGCTTCATCCGTATAGCTTGGTGCAATGATGATTTCAAGGAAAACGCCGTGCATCTTCTCAGCTGTCGCAGCATCTACCTCACGATTGAGAACGACGATACCACCAAAGATAGACACTGGGTCAGACTCATAAGCGTAGTCCCAAGCAGTTTCGATATCATCTGCTTGACCGATTCCACATGGGTTCATGTGTTTCAAAGCCACAACGGTTGGACGTTCTTTGAAATCACGGATAATACGAATGGCAGCATCCGCATCACGGATATTGTTGAAGGATAGTTCCTTACCGTTAAGCTGTTTGGCTGATGCAATGGAGTAATCCGTTGGCAAGGCTTTTTGGTAGAAGTCTGCGTCTTGTTGAGGATTTTCACCGTAACGCATAGCTTGTTTAAGGTCATAAGTCAGAGTGAGTTTTTCAGGTTTGCTTTCACCCACTTGAGCTGTGAAGTATTCTGCAATCAAGGCATCGTAAGCTGCTGTGTGACGGAAAACCTTAGCCGCCAAACGTTGGCGAGTTTCATAAGTAGTTTCACCATTTACTGCCAATTCGTCTAAAATCACAGCATAGTCAGCAGGGTCTACCACAACCGTTACGCTGGCATGGTTTTTAGCTGCCGAACGAAGCATTGATGGACCACCGATATCGATGTTTTCAACCGCATCAGCGTAGGTCACATCTGGTTTGAGAATCGTTTCCTTGAAAGGATAGAGGTTGACCACAACAAGGTCAATGAGCTCGATCTTATTGTCCTTAGCCGCTTGAAGGTGGCTATCCAAGTCACGACGAGCGAGTAATCCACCGTGGATATTTGGGTGTAGGGTCTTGACACGACCGTCCATCATCTCCGGAAAACCAGTCACATCATCAATGGCAATGGTATCCACCCCAGCATTATCAAGGGTAACCTTTGTCCCACCTGTCGAGATGATATCCCAACCAAGTTTTTTGAGTTCTTGGGCAAATTCAACAATGCCCGCTTTGTCTGAGACGCTGATTAAGGCGCGTTTAGTCATGTTATTTCCTTTCATTTACTTATCCAACAATTCTCTAATAACCTCTGGATACAACTTGTACTCTGCCTCATGAATTCGAGCTTCAAAGCTTTCGATGGTATCATCAGCTAGACGTGGCACACGGACTTGCTTGATAACCTTTCCTGTATCCACACCAGAGTCCACCCAGTGAATGGTCACGCCACTCTCAGCGACACCAGCATCCCAAGCATCCTCAATCCCATGAGCTCCTGGAAATTCTGGTAGGTAGGCCGGATGAATGTTGATAATTCGACCTTCATAAGCCGCCAATAAGGTTGGGCTGACGATTTTCATATAACCCGCCAAACAAACCAAGTCAATCTGGTGTTCTTCCAAGAGCTCGACAAGAGCTGCTTCGTAGTCCGCCTTGTTCTCAAACTCTTTGAGTTCAAAAGCATAGGACAGAACGCCGAGCTTGTCTGCACGCTCGAGCACAT
>ERZ773062.1146-NODE-1146-length-11660-cov-37.636450_pt1 | contig 11660 bp, 5 predicted proteins | sample MGYA00580626_ERZ773062 | MGnify/ENA primary metagenome ERZ773062 (study PRJEB29015, sample SAMEA2738003) | human oral metagenome | biome: human oral; feature: human-associated habitat; material: dental | place: China | collected 2058 ...
CCCGCACGCCCCCCGACGCGGCCCTCCTCGACCTCGACAGGCACGCCACCGGCCGAGGCATCCTCTATTCCCGCGTCGCATCCACCCTCATCCTCGCCGCACCCAACGAGCAGTGCCTGGGCGAGGCCATCGATGCCGTGGCAGGCGCGGCCGTCGCCCTCGGGTGGCGGATCTGCGACCCCGCGACCCAGCACGTCGACGCCGACGCGACCCTCGCCAGCATCGGCATCGACCACGTGCCCCCGCCCGAGAAGACCCAGCCCTCGGACCTGGCCGACCGCATCGTCTACGTCGGCCGCGACGGGGCGCGCATCCACGTCAAAGCCGGGAGACTCCTCGTCGACGGACCCGCAGGCATCCCCGCCACGAGCCTGCCGAAAAACAACGTCAGTAGAATCGTCCTGTCCGGAAACGTCGGCCTCTCCGCGGGCGCGCGCTCGTGGGCCATGCGCAGCGGCATCGACGTCGTCTGCCTGTCACGCCGCGGCTCCTACCAGGGCGCCCTCGTCGGAGCGGGGAGGGGAACGCACGCGGCTCGCCTCCTCGCCCAGAGCGACCTCATGCGCGACGAAACTCGCCGTGTTCCCCTGGCCGCCGCCCTCATCGGCTCGAAGATCCGCGGACAAATCCACGTGCTCACCCGCATCGCCAGGCGCGACCCGGGCCTCCACCTCGCCGACACGACCGCCCACATGCACCACTGGCGGCGCAGCCTCGCAGGCGCACGCACGATCAACGACATCATGGGCATCGAAGGAGCCTGCTCCACCGCCTACTTCGACGCCCTTGCCGCGTGCGTCCCCGCCGACGTCCCCTTCGACGGGCGCAGCCGACGCCCGCCGCGCGACCTGCCCAACGCCGCGCTGTCATACGGGTACGCGATCCTCCTGTCCGAATGCGTCGGAGCGCTCCACGCCGCCGGGCTCGAACCCTGCCTCGGCATTGCCCACGCGCCCACCGACAAACGCCCGAGCCTCGCCCTGGACCTCATGGAGGAGTTCCGCCCCCTCCTCGTCGACCAAACCGTCCTGGCACTACTGCGCACGCGGAAGCTCCGCCCCGAGCACGGTGCCATCGAACCCGAGAGCGGGGGAGTGTGGCTGGGCGCGGAAGGGAAGAAGATCCTCGTCGACGCGTACGAGGCCGCCTCCCAGCGCAGCGTCACCGGAGCCCTCCCCGGGTACTCGGGGTCGTGGCGCAGACACATCACGCACGAGGCGCAACTCCTGGCCCGCGCCATCACCGAGCCCGACTACCAGTGGAGAGGAATCGCGTGGCGATGATCTACGTCATCGCCTACGACATCGCCAACAACCGGCGACGCCTCAAAGTCGCCAAGATCCTGGAATCCTGGGGCTACCGCATCCAAGAGTCCGTGTTCCAGCTGCGCCTCGACTCCGACTCACTGGCGCGCGTGCGACACCTACTCTCCGCCACCATCGCAGACGCCGAAGACGTCATCCACATCTACCCCATCTGCGCCTCCTGCGCCGACCGCGCCGACATACTCGGCGCGGCCGTAGCGCTCGACGACGTGGGGTTGTGTCGCGGGGTGTGGTGAGGGTTAGCGGGCGTGACGTTAGTGTATCCAAGAGCCTGGCGTGGGAGCCTTTGGTCGTGAAACCGGTTTTGAGGAGGTGTCTGAAACCGTGGGCTGATTGGAACCTTGAGGGGCAAGTGATCCACGCTTGGTTGCGCCCGAAGACCGTGAGGCAGAATCCTTACTGTCCTCTTCGAGGGTCTGCATCTTGAAACTAAACTCCTGATCTTTAATTCGGCTCTTCTCATACTCAGTGAAGTAGCTGATAATGGGCGATAGGCCTTGCTTCTTGGGGCAGAAAGTGGGCGGGCTGTAGCTAACGGGGTCTCTTCTTTCGTCCCCGTCGCCCTTCCACCCGTATGCAGAACGGACAAATGCGCGTACAGCCAGTGATGTCTGCTTGGAAATGGTGGAGGGAAGTGCCTCTGTGACGGAAGCCAGCTCGGCAGCGAGACTCCTCTGCTCTTCGTCGGAACGCGTGGTCTCTTCAAGGGTTAGTACACCCTTTAGGTCTCGATAGTTGCTTGCCAACGATTCTGAAGAGGTGAGCGTGAGAACTTCGCTACGAATGCAGACCGTCCCAAGTCCCAGGGGCTTCCCTAGGCCCAGATGGAAAAAGCCGCATTCTCCCGCCGCTTTTTGGGGGTCTGGGACAATCATCTCGGGATCCAGAAGCCACAGGATGACAGAAAGTTCCTCCGCGCTGAGTCCTTCGAAATGCAACGTGGATTCAAAGTTCGCTCCCGGCATTATGAACGAGCCGACAAGTACTTGAGAGCTACTCAATGAGCTGCTCGGCTGTTTGTTGCCCAGAATGCCTGTTCCCCCGCGTGCTAGAAGGAACCGATGGGTCGGATAGGTCTTTCTGATAAGAGAATGTTGTTCAGTAAAGCACTCAGATCGTTCTATTTCGAAGACTCCTGAGCCGTCCACATGCCGTAGGTATGGCTGAGCTGTCCACGGTTTTGGTTCCGCTAATATGGCCGGAATCCAACCCTCACCGCCTTTTGAGCGTTGAAGATATATTGTTCCGTTTTGGGGCAGTAAGTGGGCGTTAGTCAAGTAGACTCTTCCTTTAAAAGCTGACGAAACAGTATCGCCTGGATCCTGAGCAGCAAACCCCCACAGGCGGTCAGCGGCAGACGTTTCCGCAAGTGACCGCGCAGGGTTGATGTTTCCGTTCTCTGCTAGCCGTGATGGGGAGAGGCTTCCCGGAGTGGCTGAGCGGCCCAACTGGGAGAATGCTACTTCCCACTCTCCGTTCGAGCGCTTTCGTGCAAAGACAGGCACGCCGGGTTCTTGTCCGGCCTCATCAAGTAGAAACTCGTAGACATTTTCAGGAGTTAGGTTCGCGCGTAGGTCTTCTTTCTTCGCCTTGCGCTCAAGGTACTGAATTGCCCTATTGATGAGGGTATGGTGAGCACCCTTACTTGTGGCGGGATTGTTCGCAATACGTGCTGCTTCCAGTATTGTGGCAACGAATGGACTGCTGGCGTCAAGCTGAATGTGTTTGGGGTTGGGAGTTCCTTTATCTGTGTAAAAGATGTACTCGTTGTACTTTGTGGTCATGAGCCTGTCTTTGGGCTTCAATTCGCCGGTATCGGGAACTGTTGTTAAGCGGACGACATATCCTTCACATTCAATAGGCTTTGAACTACTTGGTTCTAACGACTTTGAGGTGCACAGGTTGGTGTTATTGATCTTGGATACGATCAGCTTATCTCCGTCTGGACGTTTCTGTTCGAAAGCTTCGAAGAAGCTCACCTTGCTGAGGTGAGGAGTGTCTATTCGGAGAGATTTCAGTAGTTCGTTGACGGCTTGCTTTTCCTCGGGTGTGTGCTCGATTTTCTGTCTCTTTGTGACTGGATTGTTCTTCTTGTCCAGCTTAAGCCTACCGTTCCTATCGTGCTGCTCTACCACCTGGAATCCCCCGAGAATTGGTCGTTCGGCGCCGGGGGGCGTGAAGGCTACTCCCGCATCGATCGAATCAGGGAGGAGGGCGCACTGCTGCAAGTGAATGCTCCACTGGTGACCATTGTCTCCAGGCGTTACTCGCAGGAATCCGGTTTTCCAGGGCGGAAGCTTATGTTTCTGCCACCTTTGAGGGTGGTCAGTCGTGTAACGGAACTGAGCCTGTCGATGATCGTCGCCAAACACCCTGAAGCGAGACTGAGTTACTTCTTCGTAGGCGGAAGATAGGACGCCTTTGAGTGAGGTTGCAGGAATGATCGCGTCCGCATCACTGGTCGCTCCCTGAGAGTTGCCGCTGGCAGAAGGAACGACAAGCCTACCAGTCTCATCGCGCCAGGCGGTTATCAAAGGTGTCTTGGTTTCAATTGTGAGCTTGAGCGTCCCGGAGTAGGAATCCTTGCCAAGATGGTCAAGGCACGGCGCGCCTCCATCTGCGAAGAATGACTCGCCGCTTCGCAGGGTCGGAATGCCATTGTAAGCGTGATGAAAGCGGCTCATTTTTTCCACTCTCCCGTGAATAGTTGATCGGTGACTGCCAAGTTTCCGTACGTGGCTTCTTCGGTGATGTACTCGATGGCGCTCATGGGCGTCGGCGTTGCATGTTCCGCCACTGGGCCGCGTCGCGGATCGTGTTGCATGTAAGTGACCCTGTGGGCCATGCCGTTGGGGGGAAGCGAGCCGTCTTCCGAGGCCTCTCCAATGGCCCTTTCCACGGCTTCTGCTGGCCTCCCAGTCAGTGTCAGCTCGCAGGCCCCCAGTCCGTTCACCCAACGGAACTCGTGCGCCAGCGTGGCGCTCGCTTCCTTGTCGGTGATGACCCGCCACACGCGTGCCTCATACACGCGGGAAAGGTCAAAACCATTAGGGGAGGAGACCTCTAGGTTCGCGTCGCCAATCTTCAGGACGGACCACGTCCCATTCGTCGCCCACGCGATCCCGGCGACCGTGGCATCTCCGAAAACTCTCTTCAAGACCTCAGGCAGTTTGGAGGCGTTATGGACCTCGTGTTCGCTAACCTCCAGGCGGCAGGGGCTCGTGCTGGGCGCGTGGTCACAATTCTTCGGATCGTTCTCGGTCATTGGTTCTCACCTTCCGCATCATCAGGGACATCATTTGTCGCGGCTGCAGGCTCTCGAAGATAGTCGGCCCATCCCGTGTATGGCGTTTGCTCGCCGGATTCGCCCCGCAGATAGGCCAGGAGAGCGTGCGCCGCGTTCTGTGGAGCGGCAGGGCCCTCAGCGTCGTGCGTCGGCCACAGCATCTCACGCGCTGGAGCGGTGATGATCGTGCCGTCGGCCCCAGACACGCTGATGCCGGTGACCTCAACCTGGCCGAGGCCTCGCGTCGTCTTACCGCCAAGAGGGAGCGTGCCCGCGCTGAGCTCCGCCAACGCGAGACACAGGAGGCACCACGAAGCCCGGGCGCGCCCCTTCACCGCTTCCTTCGACAAGCCTGTCCTCGCACAGTCAGTTCGCACGTTGCGCAGCAGCTGGGCCGGATCAACCTCAATGATGATGTCATTCCACTGAGCGTGCGGGTAAACGATTTCGAAGAACAACCCACCGTTGATCACCCCGCCCGTCCAACGGTCAATCGCATTGTGGGGGATCTTGAGCCGGTCGCCGAGATCAATTGTCGTGCAGTCAAGGACCCTGATCGCACCCCGATACTCGGTCGTGCCAAACATGTAACGCACGAGGCCCGGATCACGGGCAAGCTGCTCGTGAATATCCCTGGAAAACCTGCCCCCGTCCGACCCGGGAGCACCTGTATCCTCGGTTGCCTCAGCAAGGAAACTATCGCTCTCTGTTGCCTGACCCGTCGCGTACAGGACCGTCCTCGCAATGCGCGAGCAGCGCGACCGCAAGGCGCCACGAATCGACGTGCCCGGCAACAGGAGCGGATCGCAGCAATTCTCGTCATTCAACGTTGATGTCTTTGTGCGGAGTGGCAAAAGTACGTTGCTGTCGCCCGTTGCCTGCACATCGTGCACGAACACTCCCGTCGGAGAGCCCCATTCAATCGTGAGGCGCGTCGGGTGAATCCCGTTGGTGGAACGGGAGGACTCTGGTTGACCCGTCTGCGGGGAGGACACGCAATTGTCTCGGATGAAGCAAAGCGCCTTCTCCTCAAGTGTGTTCCTGCCCGTCCCGCTAGAAACTTCGACGCCCAGCTTGCGTAGGACTTCCCACAGGATGTCTCTGGCGTACGTCGCCCGTTCCCTCCGCTCGGTTGCGCAGTCGCCTCCGGACACTGCGGGGGCATAGATTGCATCAACACCGGGTGCCCCATCTGGCAACCCGCCGAAGGATACCCGCGAAACCTCGATCGAGCCGAGGCCCCCTCCCGATCCGCCTCCAAGCGGCAGAACTCCCTCACACAGGTCAACGACGGACAAAGCTAGGAGAAGCAGAGCTGCGCGTAATCTCCCCTTAACAGCCTCAGACTCGCATGGGGAAGCATCGTTCTGCTTCTCCGCTAGAGTAGCTACCTCCGAGTCGCGCAGAATGTTGCGACACAGCTGAGGGTGATCGACCTCGATCCTGATTGGCTGCCACTTCGCGTGCGGGTACAGCAGTTCGGCGTAGAGCGCTCCATGAGCCGCGCTTCCTGTCACCCGGTCGATGGCGTTACGCATCAGCTTCAGGGGGCTGTTGTCTCCGGACTCGGACAGGTCGCCTTCACAGTCATCTACCCGGACAGCCCCTCGGTACTCTGTCGTCCCAAACAGGTATTGGGAGAGGGGGGTTTCTTCGGAGTTCGGAGCGCTCTGCACGTTGCTTTCGATGCGTGCACACCTGGAGCGGAGCACCCCGCGGATCGAGGTGCCGGGAAGCACCAAAGCAGCGGTATCGCCTTCCGCCTGAATTGGGTAGGAGGCCTCGCCATGGGTTGTTAGAAACGCGTCGTCTCCTTTCGGCCCGATGTTCTTGCGCCAGTTGCGCAGCGGCGCAGCAGCAATGGTCTCCTTCTCGTCAGAACGGATTCCCTTGGGTCTGTGCATTCCGACAAATAGCCCGGAAGGGGCATTCCACTCAATCTCGATGGATGTTGACGTGGAGCGGCGGATAGGATTCGACTTCGGCTTCAACGTTAATGGGGGGTTTTCTGACAGACCTAGGAGTGCAGAAAGAGGGTCCGTGGACGTGTCTTTCTTTTCCTTCTCGTCCTTCTTGGTGGGTATGGACACCCTCTCGTAGGTGATTTTCTCCTTGCGGAGTTCGATGCGCCCCCACCCGGACCCGGCCTTACCGCCCAAGCTGATCATGTCATGCTTGATGAGAGTCAGGATTGCCTTCAAGGCTCGCACAACCAGGTCGGGGCTCGCAGGCTTGGTGTCGCCCCCACTGCCCCCCGTACCGTCATCCGTGGCCTCGGCGCTGATACGAATGTCGAAGGAGGTACCCACCGGAAGGTATTCGTATGCGAAGAGCGCGCCGTCCTTGACACTTCCGGTTGCCGGGTCAATGGCGGTGCTCATGCGGTGGGGGAGTTTGCCGTCTTTTCGCTCCCACACCACCGCGTGGTGGAAAGCGAGAGCGCTGGCCCGAAGGGGCAGGGGATCATCGTTTTCTGTCCCGTGTTTTTTCTTGGAAGTACCGACTTCCCGGCGCATTTCCCCGCCCCACAGCCTCTTCAACTCCCCCTTCCCAAACTCCAGGGTCTCCGCGTGCTCCTCGAAAGCAACGCGAATGACCCCTTTGATCGACCGTCCGGGGAGGATCGCCTCGCCGAGGCCGTTGCGTGCGAAAGCGTTGGGTTGAGCTGTGCGCCCATCATCGTCGGTGATCGGCCGTTCGGGCACGCTGTCGATGCCACCGGAGTGGAGGACCGACGTCACGCGTACGGGGATGGTCATGTCGTAGCGGAAGATGGTCATTGGCAAACCTCCGATTCGTTATCCGTGAAGCACTTACTCACGGTTTTGATCAGTGGTAGTTTCGGCCTGCTGAGGGCATGAGAATCCACCTTGAAACGCCCATAGCCCTGCGGGGTGAGTTCGCCGACGCCCACGTGTCCGAGGGTCTTCAGCGTATTCAACTGCTCGGATGCGACTCTCACACGGATCACCGAACCCGCCTGGATCGCCAGTCGAGTAGCACGAGGTGCGTTGTCCGCCGTAGACCACGAGTCCACGCGACGGTGCCGTATCGCGGTGACGATATGCTTGCGGTTTCTGTGAGGTGGGCAATCGTCGGTTCCTGATGGGCAGGGTTCCTCGTCTTGCTCAGGGCACGGAAGTCGCGAATCGCCGCCACTGCTCTCTTGAACTGCCTGAAGAGAGATCCCGGCGCGCCGGAATGCGAGTTCCAGGTCCTTAACGGTGCCGCCCGGTCCTAGTGCGCTTGAGCAAGCCAACACGTCGGACGTGAACCACAGGGACACTTCGATCAGGTCGCGGGATGATACCGATGCATCGCCGGAGTTCGTCGATCCTTGAAGCGGAGACGGAGTGCTTCCCACACGTCTGAATTCTTTGCTTAAGGTGCAGCGGGCGCGTCCGAAGGTACCCGTCAGTTTCCGGGATCCGAGCAGCGCTTTCTCTTGGGTGATTCCAAGGTCGAGCTCGACGGTCTGTGTCGAGCCCGAAGAAATGGCATCTTCTCCGGTCACGGTGGGTCGAAGGACCGCCAATAGTCGCGCGGACACGACAACCGAGCAACGCAAAAGCAGGCCAGCGGGGAGGGCGCGTACCAGGAACAGACTGGCGTCCTTGGCGGCCCCGGTGCTCGAATCGATGGCAGTGGATTGTCGCCCGATAAGCGTGGGCTTACCCACCCATCCTGTTACCGATACGTTCGCCCCATCGTGTTCGTCAGGCTCGTCGCTGGAGAGGGTGAGGAATACGTAGCGATTGCGTAAAGGGACTGTGTTGCGCCCGCACTCCTGGGAGGCGATGGGGATATGTCGATTGAAGAGAGTGCAAGGCTTCTCCTTGCTCGATTCGTCTTCAGGATGAGCATCTGCAGGAACCTTCTCCTCCTCAAAAACAAAGGGAATCGGAAGGCCCGGTGCATCTCGGTAAACCGGCAGGGCATCCCCGATTCGCAGATCGCCGCTGACGATCGCCGAACCAACAAGATCTTCGTCAGAGAACTTCCTGCGTAGCAGCCCGTGCAGCCAAGGAACCAGCACCGTTCCGCGCAGGAAGTCCAGGGAGCGCACCTCGTTGGAGAAGGGGACCTCGTAGGAGACGACGGGGGAGTCAAGCACGATGTCCAGGGTTGCCTCGTACCAGGTCGTGGCCCCTGCCTCGTCGCCGTCGCCCGAGGGCATCGTGACCTCCAGGCGCTCACGCTCCTTCGCTGTCAGCGGCAGGGGCGGGACCTGAGACAGCGGCTTTCGAGCGAGGCCATGCAAAGCGCTCGCAACGGCCTCAACATCCGCCGTCGTGTACGTGAAGTCCTGCGAGGAATCGTCGCCCTCGCGCGCAACACTCTCCTTGATCCTCGCGAGAGCTTCAGCGGCTTCGCCATCAAGCTGGCTATCCGCCAAATTGTCTCTATCGACGACCGCGACCGTACATTCGCCGTCGCCCCCAGAGCGCCCCGAGCCGATGCCTCGGACCATGAGGCCAGCGACCCCCAGGAGGAAGCGCGCCGCGTTGATCGCCTCGTTGTCGTCGAGAGGCGCCCCGGCCTCGTCGATGAGCTGGAAGGTTCCAGTGAGGACCCCCGGCGCGGCCCGCTCCGTGAAGCGCAGGAACTGGTCGCGCGCCGTCCCCGTGGTGGGGTCGATGGACAGGGAGACCGTGTCGTGGACGGGGAGGTACGCGATGGGTGAGGCGTCCGTGAAGACGACGTGGCGCGGGTGGGAGTGCGGACCCGGGGAGAGGTCTGGGTGTTGGCCAAACAGCCACTCGGTGAAGCTCTCCCACGGCCCCTTCTGAATGTCAGGCCCTCCGGAAGCGTCACGCGAGCCGGAAGCGTCGGGAGTTCCCGCCGCGCTGTCGAGCGCTCGGGCGGCGATGAATGCCTGCTCGCGCAGGACTCCCGCGATGACGGTGCCGCGCACGACCGGCTGGCCGTCGCTGCCGCGCTCGACCGTGGAGTGGGTGCGGCCCGCCTGGCCCACCCCCGTGGACACACCCCAGTCGGAGGTGAACACGATGGTGACGTGGCCGCTTGCGGCTGTGTTGTTACTCGTCGTGGTTTCAGCGCTCACTTGGCACCTCCTGCGGTGGTCGCGCCTGACGCCTCGTCGGAAGTATTCTGGCCGTCGGTGTCCTGGGCTATTCGGCGAGCGGCATACCCGTCAGGCAAGTTCTCGGACAGGTCGATCAGGTCCAGGAGCCACCGCACCTGCTCGACGCAGTCCTCGGTGGGCTCAACGGAATCGGCGAGGCGGGCCTGCGATGGTAGCGGTCCCAACGCCTTCACGAGGTCCTGGGCGCCTTGCGCGTTCTCCAGCGCATCCTTCCACTCGAGGCGGATCGCGCAGATGGCGTGCTTGCAGCGCTTGGTCTTCTTGTCCTCGTCCTTCTTTTGTTGCGCGTCCTCGTCGATCTCTTCCTGTGATGCGAACTTGCTGTCGTCCTTTCTGAGGACATATCCAAGGCACTTGCTGCGCGCCTCATCGTGCTCGGGTGCCTTGGCATACTCGGCGAGGAGCTTGACGATGCGGTTGGCGCGGGCGCGCGGGAACGGGTCCGAGCGAGCCACGCTGGGTGAGTTCGGGTCCTTACCGTCGAAGGCCGCGACCGCCTGGAGGATCCGCTTCCACTGGTCCTGCGATTGTGGCGTTGGTTCGGGGGACGAGGCCGTGGTTGCGTCCCCGATACGCTCCGGCGCGTAGTGGCCGACGAGGAAGGGGCGCTGCGTGCGGCCCTCGTATTCGTCCAGCGTGTCCTCCGGGTCGAGGACCGTCGCGTCGCGCAGCACGTGGAAGTCGATCGTCGAACAGGGGGAGGCATCCGGCTTCTTGCCGAGCTTCTTCCCTCGCGACACCAGGCCCTCCGCCAGGTCGTAGGCGATGTGGAAGGGGAAGTTGCGGCCCACGATGGCCACGCCCGCCGAGGCCGTGAGCGGACCCGGTTCTGGCTCACCAGCGATGACGGCGAGTTCCTTAAGAAGGTCGTCCTTGCCGGTGAGGCGCTCGTAGTGGCGGATGTAGGCCTCCGCGAACGGAATCGCGTATCGCCCGTCCGTGTAGACCGTCACGTCGTCGCCGCCAACCAAAACGGGAACCACGGGAGGAGCCTTCAGGCGATTGTTGCCAGCGAGTTTGTCGACGGTTGCCCATGCCTCAGCCACCGCTTGATTGACAACTCCGTCAAGGCGGTAGTTGACCTCCATGACGAACCACTGGAAGAGACCGTCATTGGGCTTGCACGGGTTCGTCTTCCTGCGATATGACGGGTCCTCAAGCGCGTCGAGGTGTTGCTTAACCTCCTCGAATGCGCTGCCGAGGTCACGCATGATCGCACCCACGCCATTGCCGTCGATGTGGATGACCCCAACGGATGCTAACTCCGGAATCGTCTTTGCGGCGTCGTCCTCATCGGGCGTTTGCTGGAACGCCTTCTCCAGCTGAAATGGGTCCTCGTTCAGGCTTGCGATTCGATCTGCGACTGCCTCGTCGCTCATGGTCGGGTTCTGGCGCTTGGTGACCTCCCTGAGCTGTAAGCGGCGCGCCGAACGCGACCATGCGCGCTTGACACGCGAGGGGAGCGACAGAGATCGATCCTTGTCTTTTTCGGTTTGAGTTGGGATCTGCCCGTTGTCGTCCGAAAGAATCGGAACCATGAGTGAGCAACTCGCGTACTTGCAGATTCTGTCGAGCTCCTCATCCGAGAGTGCTGCTGAGGCGGGGAACGCCGACTCGTCCGCCCTCTTCAGGAACGGGAACTGTGGGAAGCGTGCTAGCGCCGGGCGGCGGTTCAGCGAGTACGCGCTGAACTCGCGATCGAGCCTGTCCAGGTCGGTGGCCACGACCCGCTCCTGGTCCGTGGGGATGAACACCCCCGTCACGTCGAGGCCAGGGGCGTCGGCCAGCGCCCGGAGCGTCACCTCCCTGATCAGGGTCCGCGCAAGGGCTTCGGGGACGCCGTCGTCCTGTGTGAATCGGACGATCACCTTACCCGAGGAATCGGAGACCCAGAAGGTGTTTGGTAGGTCCTCAGCCTTGAGGAGGCACTTTGCTTCCTCCT
>ERZ773062.1147-NODE-1147-length-11655-cov-4.020345_pt1 | contig 11655 bp, 13 predicted proteins | sample MGYA00580626_ERZ773062 | MGnify/ENA primary metagenome ERZ773062 (study PRJEB29015, sample SAMEA2738003) | human oral metagenome | biome: human oral; feature: human-associated habitat; material: dental | place: China | collected 2058 ...
CTCAATGAGTGTAAACCCATTGTTATTCCCCTTTATTCTCATTTTTCTCCCCTTTTAAAAAACTATTTTTATACAAAATTTAATTTTTAATTAATATTATTATACATCATTTTTTGAAAAAATCAAATTATTTTTTTTTAAAATATATTTACAAAAAAATTCCTCATTCAATGAATAAGAAACTTTTTCCACAATTTTATACCTTATAACTATAATCAATATACAGATTGTTTCCTTCTACAATACAATTATTAAATACTAATTTACTATTTTTTTTAATTTCATATTTTTGTTTTATCTCAAAAAGTATTTGATTTTCAACTTCTACTATTTCTATCGCTTCACAATTTTGATTTAAAATTCTGACAAAAATGGAAAACTGATAATCTTCATAAAAATGTTTTATCCCGTTTATTTTTATTTCCGAATCTCTTGGAGAAACCTGATTAATTGAATCAAGATAACTTGCTGGCATATTTAAATTTTCCAATTCTGCTTTGTTTATCCAAAATAATTTTCCGCCATCTTCATCAAACAAAATATCTGGAATAAATTTTATCTTACAAATATAAGGAACAATCAATATTTTTTTATTATTCACACTTAAAAAACAAGGTTCCAATCCTTTTTCCACATCCACCTTTATTCCCGATTCTTCCAAAAACTCTTGTTTTAATCTGCTTTCCAAATCACTATCACTTTTTTCCAGCTTTCCTCCCAGCAGTTCATATTCGTTCCTTTCATTCTGCCTCAATAAAAAATTTCCATCTATACTCACAATTCCTTTTACTGACACAGCATTCATAAATTTCTTGTATGATAAATATATAAATAATTATATAAAATACCACACACTCCTTTCTCTATATTTCTTATTTTTTTCTTTTCTGTTCCTATTGCTTTTCTCTTCCCTTATTTTGTATAATTATTTTAGGGAAACTGCGGACTTTTTATTTTTCTTAAGGAGCTCTCGCTACTTTTCAAAGGAGATTATTGCCGCTGTTTTTATCTTTAACCCTTATAGTTGGATAAGTTTTTAAATTTTTATGTTTAGCAAGAATGCGCCTGATAAAACTTTGCGGTTCCTACAGTTCCCCTATTTCTTCTTAAAGGATGTGATCTTATGTTTTTTTTAGGCATTGATATCGCCAAGCTCAACCACGTTGCTTCACTTGTTTCTGACAACGGAAATATCGTTTTTTCTAATTTTATGTTCAAAAACAGTCTTGAGGGCTTTCTTTCCTTAATTAATAAAGTAAAGTCCATCCCTAAAGACGACATTGTTATTGCTCTTGAATTTACTGGACACTATTCTGACAAATTTGTTAATTTCTTCTTTAACAGAAAGTTTAATGTCACTCTGGTCAATCCTTCAAATGTCGCCAATTTCAGAAAATCTTATGGCAGGGATTCTAAAAACGACAGAATTGATTCCATCAATATCGCTAAAATGCTGCTTTCCCGTGAATACTCTCTCGTTACACAGAGCGATATTGAATATCTTTCATTGAAAAAACTCAACAGAATCAGAGATTCCCTTGTCAAACAGAAAAGTAAATGCAAAATTCTGCTGACCAGAAATCTCGATTCCATATTCCCTGAGCTTCACCTGCTGCCTTCAGACATCCACTCTAAAGCTGTCTATGCCCTTTTGAAGAAATATCCTTCTTCAGAAGAAATAGCCGCCTTAGGAATTGATGTTTTAACAAATATTTTAAAAACTAATTCCAGGGGGCATTTCTGTGAAAAGACTGCCTATATTATCAAAAGTCAGGCTAGATCTTCTGTCGGTTTTGAGGACATTTCCTTAAGTTTTCATATTTCACAGCTGATTTCCTCTATTGAGCTGCTGAAAGAGCAGATAAGGAATACTGAAAAGCAGATCAATGCCATCATTGAAAAGCTTAAACCTGTTATCCTGTCTATTCCTGGCATAAGCAATGTTGCCTGTGCCTGCATTCTGGGAGAAATCGGAAATATATCAAGATTCCGTTCCCCTTCAAAGCTATTAGCATTTGCAGGCTTAGATCCTAAAATCAGACAGTCAGGGCAGTTCAGAGCCTTATCATGCCGAATGTCAAAACGTGGCTCAAAATATTTACGATATTCCCTAATCTACACTGCCTGGAATGCTGTCCGAAACAATGAAGTTTTCAGTAATTACTATGCTCTTAAACGTTCACAGGGGAAAAATCATTACAAGGCACTGGGGCATGTTGCCCATAAGCTCGTAAGAGTTATTTACAAACTTATGAAAGATAATATTCCATTTAATGCTGAGCAGCTTATTTAAAAAAAACTATACAAAATATTTAAGAAAATCTATTTTCAATAGGTTAATTTAAATTCGCCCAAAATTCAAGATCAAAAATTTAAAAATTTTTTTTAAAAAGGGCTTGACAAATCATAGTTGATCTCCTTTTTTTCTAATTTTTTTGTTATCATTAATTTTTTTATTAGAAAAATAATTGTTACTGCAACTACAATAATAAGTATATTTTGAAAAAATTCCATAAATCCTTCATTATAATTTTACTATATTTTACCATTCATTTACAAAATATAAAAGAGCAAGCCTGATTTGTGTTAAAAGTTCTTCTGAAAGACTGTTGTATTTACTTTCAAGTCCTTTTTCGTGTGCATAATAAGGAGGACTGTCATTCCAGGAACCCATTCCGCCAAAAACGTCAGAAATATCTGAGGCATAAAAAAGGAGTTTATTAATTTTGGGTAATTCAGAAAAATATATTCCATAAAAAGTTTTTTGTATATTTTCAATCTCTTCGCCATTTAAAATACTAATAGCTTTTCTAAAGATATTTCCAAAATTTTGAAAATCAATTTTATCAGCTAAAATTGCTATTCTATTCAATACATCTTTAAAATCTTCTGTATTATCATAAAATTTAGGTTTTGCTTTTAGAGGGGGTTCCCATTCATGTTCTGTGTAAATAATGTGCCATTCATTATTGTAATCTTCCCATTTTGGAGTAAAATAAGTAACTAATTTATTGTCAAAAAAGCAGACTATACTAGCTTGACTTATATTAGTAAAATTAAGAGAATCACTATCTTTTATAGGCAGAGGAATTAAGAACTTAATATTTTGTAACCCTCTATCAATACAATAATCAAACCATTCTTCAACACTTTTAGCCTTATATTTTTTATTATTAAAAAATATAAATTCAACTTTTTTTTCATAATATATGGGCTTATATCTAATCCTATTTCTTTTTTTCAAAGCACTTTTAGTGGCCAATACAATATTACATATTTGTGCTATTTCTATATTCATTAAAAATAACCTCCATTTGAATATTTTGTATATAATTCTGAACACTTCAACAGTTTTATCTCATTATATGCTCATCTAACTGAATAAAGCAAACAATTTTTTTATTTTTCAGTTTATCTACACTTGGTAATATATCATTTTCCTCGTCATCTTCCAATCCTACCTGAGCAATTAAATGGTTGGAAAATTCATCTTCGTAAATATCGCAGGTAATAAACGGAACACCTTTAATACACAGGGCATTCTGCACATCTACATAATAGATTGTATCTCTAAATACATCAAGGGTTGATTCATTAATAATAATTTCAACATTTCCAACATAAAAAATTTCTTTTTTCCTTCTAAACATTTCATTATCCTCTCTATAAATATTCTTTTGTTGATAGAGTTTACAAAAATTCCAGATTTTATCAAGTATTTTAGTTTATTTTACCATAATTTAAAAAAAAATTAAATATATTTAAGCAAAGAAAAAAATTATAAAAATAGTATAAATAAATTGAATAAAATTTTTAAAAACATATGCTATAATTAATTATATTAATCAAAATCTATTTAAAATAAATTCAATATTCAAAAAATATTAAAAAAGGAGCAAATATGAAAAAATTAAATTTCAAAATAGAAGAAAAAGAATGTATTTTATATACAAATGAAAATAAAAAGATAGAATATATCCTAATACAGCCTGTTGATGAGCATGATATGAAACTTTTAGACAATGAAGTGAAATATATTTCTGAAAATACAAATAAAAATTTTAGCCTTGCTGCATTTAAAATAAACGACTGGAACAGCGAACTGACTCCGTGGGAAATGCCACTTCTTCGTGGAAAAGGGAACTTTGGAAATGGAGCCGATAAAACGTTGAAGTTTATAAAAGAAAAATTGATTCCAAGTTTGGCAGAATTTATAAATATTCAAGATAAGAATGTGAAATATATTTTAGGCGGATATTCTCTTGCTGGATTATTTTCTCTGTGGAGTGGTTATGAAACTAATACTTTTTATGGAGTAGCAGGCGTTTCTCCTTCTGCGTGGTATGAAGGCTGGATAGATTTTGTAAGAAATGCTGAGTTAAAGGCAAATAATGTATATCTGAGCCTTGGAAAACTGGAAGAAACTTCTAAACATAAAATATTAGCTAAAATTGGTGACAATATAAGGGAGTATTCTGAAATATTAAAAAATTCTGGAATTGAAAAAAGTATTTTGGAATGGAATGAGGGAAATCATTTTAATAATTCAGATATACGAACTGGAAGAGGATTTGTTTGGATTTTAGAAAATTGTTAATTTTATTAATCGAAATCCCCTAAGGGTAGAGGCAGAGGTGAAATTCGAGATTTTTCGACTATCTAGTTAATCTGTAAATAATATACATAATAACTAGAAGTCTAATAAGTTCATCGCTATTCACTGCTCTAAACCTCCTTGATATGTAATTTGGGCATTGGGATACCCAAAGTTAATTATAACAAAAAAAGCTAGAAAAATCTAGCTTTTAATCCCAATTTTATTACATATCATAAGTTCCCCTTAGGGTTTTTAACAATTTAATTATATCATATTTTCAAAAAAAGTCAATTAGTCAAAAAATTTTTTTAATTTATAAATTTAAACTCTATATTTTTTATGGTATACTAGTAATAGTAAAGTAACAGCTTATTTTTAGGAGGAAGTATAATGAAAAAGTTTAAATTAATGATGGTTTCATCACTTTTAATGGTAGCAGGAATTACAACTTTTGCAGCAAAAACAAATAATAAAAAACTTGAAAAAAATCAGTTGTATTTACTGGAGCAACAAAGGAAAAATGTATGAGCTTAAAAAATAGCAAAATTTATCAGACTGAGATTACAAGTACGGAATGGAAAGAGGAAGGACCTTTGGAAGAAGATGCTAATGCTAGATTTAGTGGTTCCAGTACAGCTAAGGCTTCAGCTCCCGCACATTGTGTAGTTAGAGGGGAAATTGAAAAGAGAAAAGGAGCAGACGGGAAAGATTATTCGATTGGATTTGAGTTGAGACTTCCTTCGAAATGGAATAATAAATTTCTGTTTCAAGGCGGAGGCGGATTGAATGGAACTGTTTCACCAGCAGTTGGAAAAGCTCGTCCATCAGGGTCAACAGCAACACCTGCTCTAACTCGTGGATATGCAGTTGTTAGTACTGATAGCGGACATTCAGGCTCAAGAGATGCAAGTTTTGCAAAAGATCAGCAGGCTGTTTTAAATTATGCATTCCAATCTACTGGAAAAGTTACAAATATTGCAAAGCAGTTAATCAACGAAATGTATAATTTGATGCCAAAACACAGTTATTTTATGGGATGCTCAAATGGAGGTCGTGAGGCAATGCAAGCCGCTATGTATTATCCAAATGAATTTGATGGAATTATAGCAGGAAATCCTGGATTTAGATTATCGAAAGCTGCAATTGGTGAAACATGGGACAACAATCAATTTCTAAAATATGCACCGACTGATAAAAATGGTAACAAAATAGTTGCAGACGCTTTGACGCAAGAGGATTTGGATGCGGTTGCTCAAGGTGTGCTTGACAGATGCGATGCTAAAGATGGATTGAAGGATGGAATTATAAATAATTGGGAAAAATGTGACTTTAAACCTGAAATGGTTGAGAAAAATATAGGAAAGAAAAAAGTTGCGTTATTAAATGCAATATTCAATGGTGCAAAAAATAGTAAAGGCGAAAATGTTTATGCGTCTTGGCCTTATGATGCGGGAATAAGTACAAGAGGTTGGCGTATGTGGAAACATGGTACTTCAAAAACAGGAACACCAAATTCAATGAATTTCATGATGGGTGTGTCAAGTTTGAGTGATTACTATATGAAACCTGCAAAACCTGGAATGAAATCAACAGACTTTGACTTTGATAAGGATGTTGTCAAAACAAATGAAATTGGTGGATTAAATGATGCTGATAAAACTGATTTGTCGACATTTAAAGCTCGTGGTGGGAAAATGATTATTTATGAAGGTGTATCTGATCCAGTTTTTCTGCTAATGATATTAGAGACTGGTATAAAAAATTAGTGGAAAATATGGGAAATGTTGATAATTTCACACGTTTATTCATGGTTCCTGGAATGAATCACTGTGGTGGAGGCCCTGCAATGGAAAACTTTGACGCATTGACAGCACTTGAAAAATGGACAGAAGACGGTGTTGCCCCAGATTATATCATTGGAAAAGCTGGAAAAGAATATCCAGATCAAAATAAGGAACAGCCACTTTGTCCATATCCGAAGGTAGCGACTTATATTGGCGGAGATAAGAATAAGGCTAGTAGTTTTAAATGTAAATAATAATTTACTGAATTGAGATTAATAAAAAAGGGCTGTCTCATAAGGATAATTTGATGAAAGCAGCCCTGTTATATCTGCTGAAAAGTTCAACCCAAAAATTCTCTCCAAAATTTTAAGATAGTAAATCAATATGGATTTATTCAAAATATATTTCTAATAAATTCAAATAGGTAATTAAAACTTTTAAAGAGAATATTACAGTATATAGACATTATCAAGATATTCCATATCATATATCAAAGGCGTACATATAAAGCATTTGGGAGAGGTTCTTTTATTTAAGCATACTGTACTTCGTTTAAAAAGCGAAAACTTATTTTAATTATTTAAAAATAAATATTCAGGTTTAAACTACTAAAGAGATTTATAATATATTCGTCATTTAAATAGGTTCAGTATTAAATATCTTTTCTAATATGCTTTTCAGCAATTTCAACTACTTTATTTACTCTATTTGTATATTTCTTTTCATTTATTAAATAATCGGTAGTCATCCATGTTTTTACAATTTCCTGTGCGATGGCAGAACCAATAATTTTTCCACCAAGGCAAAGCACGTTTGTATTTGAGTGGGAACGTGCTAGACCTGCACAAAATGGATCTTGGCAGACAGCAGCGTAAACACCGTAAATTTTATTTGCAATTAAGGCGCTTCCATAGCCAACGCCATCTATAAAGATTCCTCTGTCAACTTCGCCTTTGCTTACTGCAAGTGAAGCAGGATAGATAAAATCAGGCAAGTCACAAGATTCTTCACTAAAAGGCCCAAAATCTATAACTTCGTGCCCTTATGATTCCAGCAATTCCTTAATTTCCTTTTTTAAATTAAATCCAGCATGATCTCCAGCCATTGCTATTTTCATAAAATCATCTCCTAATATTTTTATACATTTTCATTTTACTTTAAAAAGTTAGAAAAATCAATAAGCTAATTAAAGTTTTTTGTATTCAGGAATCCATTTTATATTTTTAATTGCTTCTTTTAAATCATCAACAGGCTCTCTATTTAATTTTTGTTCTAATACACTTTCTCCTACTGCAAGTGCTACCGTTTCAGAAAATTTTGTTAATTTCGATACAGGTGGAAGTACTGCAGCACCAGGTTTGTTTGTATCAATAATTCCCCCTAATGAATGAGCTGCTGCTGAAATTATCTTGTTATTTACAAGTCTTGATTTTGTTGCAATAATTCCAAGTCCTAATCCAGGATAAATTAATGCGTTATTAGCTTGTCCAATTTCATAAACAGTTCCTTTATATTCTATAGGATCTGATGGAATTCCTGTTGCAATAAGAGCTCTTCCGTCTGTCCATTCAATAAGATCTTTCGCAGATGCTTCTGCTAATTTTGTAGGATTACTTAATGGAAAAATTATAGGTCTTTTTGTATGTTTTGCCATTTCTTGTATGATCTCTTTTGTAAAAGTTTTTGGTACCGTTGAAGTTCCTACTAAAATTGTTGGTTTTATAGCCTTAACTGCTGCTTCTAAATTTATTAGTTCATCAGAATTTTCAAATTCATCATGTTTTCTAGCAAAAGGAATTTGTTCTGGTGTCAATCCTTCTGTATCTTCAAATAATAATCCTTGCTTATCAACTAAATAAAAACGCTTTTTTGCTTCTGCTTCAGAAAGTCCTTGTTCAATCATTTCATCAAAAATTCTTTTAGCAATTCCAGCTCCAGCAGTTCCTGCACCAAAACACATGTAAACTTGATCTGTAAGTTTTTCACCAGAAATTTTTAATGCTCCTAAAATTCCAGCTAAAGTAATAATTCCTGTCCCCTGTATGTCATCGTTAAAAGTTGCAATTTCATTTTCATACTTTTTCAAAATATTAGCAGCATTTAATCTTCCAAAGTCTTCCCAATGAAGATATAAATCTGGAAAAATTTTCTCAGCTGTTTTTACAAATTTATCAATAAAATTATAATATTCGTCACCTCTAACTCTTTCAAATTTATTTCCCAAATAAAATTCATTTTCCAACAATTCTTTTCTATTCGTACCTGCATCAATCACAACTGGAAGAACTGTAGAAGGATCAATTCCAGCTGCAGCAGTATAAACCATTAACTTTCCAACTGAAATATCTACTCCGTTAGTTCCCCAATCTCCAATTCCTAAAATCCCTTCAGCATCTGTAACAACTATCAATCGAATATTTCTATCACTTGCGGCATTTTTTAAAATTGTTTCTATATTTTCTGGTTCTTTTACTGATAAATAAGCTGCATTCTGAGGGTTTACAAATAATTCGCTGTAATTTTCTATACTTTCTGCAATTACAGGATCATAAACAATAGGCATAAACTCAACAACGTGTTCATTAAATAAATAATAAAATAATGTTCTATTTGTGTTAAAAATTTCCATCAAAAAATGTCTTTTTTCTATTAATTTATCTTTCGCTTGAAATTGTTTGTAAACTTGTTTTGCTTGAGTTTCTATCGTTTGGAATTGTGCTGGCAATAGTCCCAATAATCCATATTTTTTTCTTTCTTCTTTTGTAAATGCTGTTCCTTTGTTAAGAAAAGGATCATTCAAAATTTCATAACCTGATTTCATAAATAATCACCTCTAAATTTTTAAAATAATTTTGATAAGTCAAGTATAACATGGAATAATAGAGAAATTGATTTTTTTTTACTTTAAATTAAAGGAGAGTACCTATACATTTATTGGAGAAAATGATAAAATATATTCAATTATAATTGAATAAATAATAAAGTAATTGTGAATTATGAAAAATTTAGATTGGAAAATATGTCAGGGAAATTTATAAATTAAAGAAATAAAAATTGGAGAAATAATAGTGAATAAATTAATAAGAAATTTTGAGAATACAAAATATTTTGGATACATGTTTTTTATAGAATATAATGGAGAAAAGTTTGACTCTTTTGATGAAAATCCGAATAAAAAAAGTATAAAAGCAGAATTTAGAAAAATTTTGGAAAGTAACAAAATCAAAATATTCAAAGGAATTCAGCAGGCTGGAAGGACTGATGCGAATGTGAGTGCAAAGGAAAATATTCTTTATATAAATTCCAAAGATGTTATTGATTTTTTTAAATTAAAATTTTTGGAAATAGAAGGGCTGAAAATTAATAAAATAGTAAGAACATTGCCATTTTTAGAATTTCCACAGATGATTCAAAAAAGATATTATATTTATAAATATCCAAAAAATCTTGTGAAAAATAATGAAGAGAGAATAAATCAGATTTGTGAGAAAGTGTCTGGGAAAAGGGATTTTTACGAATTTACTTCAGAAAAGGGGAAAAAATTAAAGAATCATATAAGGGAAGTTTTGGTGAAGTATGAAAATGGCAAGCTGTATTTTGCGGGAGATGGATTTTTGCCACAGCAGGTGCGGATTATGAGTAATTTTATTTTAAATAACACAAAGTTTGATATTGAAAAATTAAATAATGAAAACTTTGAAAATAGAAAATTAGGGATAAAAGATAAGGCACTTGATGGGAAATATTTGATATTGGAGAAAGTTGACTTTTCAGAGGAATTGGAGAAAATCAGTTTTTTTGATGTAAAAAATATTGAAGAATTGGTAGCTTTAAGAAATGAGAATGATGGAAAAAATTTTGTGAAATTAAATGAAAAAAGTTTAGAAGCAGGAAATTTTGCAAGTAAAATAAATGATTTAAATGATGAGTTAAAAAATATTGGTGGAATTGCTAAAATTAAAAAAATTGAGAAAAATGGTTATTTTACAGTATTTTTTGTTGAAAAGAAAGATAAAGGGGAATTTATTGGGAAAAAGGGGAAAAATGTTAGGAAGTTGAAGAAAATTTTTGGGGATATAGTTGTAAAGGAAATGTAGAAATTAAGAAAATAGAGAATATATTTCATTTGTAAATTCTGAGTTTGTGTGGCTATTGGATAGGTCAAACAAAAAATTAAATATAAATTAAAAATATGTAAAAGAGGTTGGAAAAATGTATATTATTAGGAAAGCGATGGAGTATTTTAAGCCGAAGATTAATAGGGCTTATATGAATGAAGCTTTGAAAAGGCTGTCAGAAAATGAGAAAAAAATATTTTTGGAAATGTCAGATTATGATAAGTTTCATTCGCTTGAAGTTTACAAAAAAGTGAGAAAAACAGAATTGAAAAATGATGAGAAGTATTTGAAATTGGCGCTTCTGCACGACTGCGGGAAGGGGAATGTGTCGATTGTAACGAGAGTTCTGCATAAGTTGGGATTTAAGACAGAATTGAAAAATCATGCACAAAGAAGTTTTGAAAAGTTGGAAAAAGTAGATGAGGAAGTAGCGATTTTAGCTAAGAATCATCATAATCAAGGATATTCAGAGGAAATGAGCATTTTTCAGAAATGTGATGATGAGAGTTAAGAAATTGATGAAAAATTTTTAGAAAAGAGTGAATTTATGGAAGACAAGTATAAAATGACATTGGAGGAAAATATTTTTGTTGCGAAAAGGAATATAGTAGATTCTATTTGGAAATCAGCAAATTTGGAAGGAATAGCTGTGACTTATCCTCAGACTGAAACGATTTTTCAAGGGCTGGGAATTCAAAATATGAAAGTTAAGGATATAAATGCCATTGTTAATTTGAAACATTCGTGGGAATTTATTTTGGAAAATATTGAATATCTAGTTGATTTAAATTATATCTGTAAAATAAATCAACTTATTGGAGAGGCAAATGTAAATCCTTTCCCAGGACAATTGAGATTTTCTGATGTAAGTATGGGTGGAACAGATTGGAAGCCTGAAATTCCTGATAAAGAAAAAGTGAATGACAGTTTGAACAAGATTTTAGAAAGTGAAAATTCTACAACAGAAAAAGCAATAAACTTAATGCTATATTTAATGAGAAGCCAGCTTTTTTATGATGGAAATAAAAGGACAAGCATGATGGCGGCAAATCAAGTGATGATTCAAAATGGTGCTGGAATTATTTCTGTACCGATAAAACGGCAAGAGAAATTTTTGGAACTGCTTGTGAAATTTTATGAAACTAATGATACGAGT
>ERZ773062.1148-NODE-1148-length-11643-cov-46.403435_pt1 | contig 11643 bp, 4 predicted proteins | sample MGYA00580626_ERZ773062 | MGnify/ENA primary metagenome ERZ773062 (study PRJEB29015, sample SAMEA2738003) | human oral metagenome | biome: human oral; feature: human-associated habitat; material: dental | place: China | collected 2058 ...
ACTTCTCCTGTGCGGCGGGGGCTTGTGGTGCGTGGCCAAGCTCGTGCGTTCGCGGTCCGGCACACGATCCTCACGCTGAACGTGCGCGAGGCTGGGGGCGGGTTGTGTGAACGACCCGACCCCAGCCTCGCCTTCCGGGGCGATGCGCGACCTACAGCCGCGGGATATTGCGCATGTTGGAGGTTGCCATCGAAAATGCCTCGGCGATGCCGCCGTTGAGTACGATCTTGCTCATCGCCGTCGCGAAACCAACCACCTGGCCACCCGTGATGGCCGGAGGCAGCGACAAAGCGTTCGGGTCGGTGATGACCTCGACGAGGGCGGGGCCGGGCGCCGCGAACGCCTCGCGATAGGCGTCCGCCAGGCGTGGCGCATCCTCGACGCGCTCCGCGTGGAAACCAATTGCGCGGGCAATCTCCGCGTAATTTGTGTCGGGCACGTCAGTCTGGAAGTCCGGAATGCCGTTGACCAGCATCTCCAGCTTGACCATGCCCAGCGTCGAGTTGTTGAACACAACCACCTTGACGGGCAGGTTGTACATCTTCGCGGTGATGAGCTCGCCCAGCAGCATCGACAGGCCGCCGTCGCCCGACACGGACACGACCTGTCGATCCGGGTAGGCGACCTGAGCGCCCAGCGCCATCGGCAGAGCGTTCGCCATGGAGCCGTGCAGCAGCGAACCGATGAGGCGACGTGTGCCGAGTGGGTCAATGTAGCGAGCAGTCCACACGTTGCACATGCCTGTATCTGCCGTGACGATCGCATCCTTCGCGGCCGTCTCATTCAGCAGGTGGGCGGCGTACTCGGGGTGGATCGGGCGCATCTTCTCGACGTTGCGCGTGTAGGCGCCAACCGGTGCATGCATGATCTCCGAATGCTTCTTGATCTTGGCTGTTAGGAAGGCGTCGGAACGATCCTGCCGCAGGTGGGGGAGGAGAGCCTCGATGAAAGGCTTCACTTGGGCGTGAATCGCGAGGCCCACGTCCGTGCGGCGACCCAGCTTCTCGGCGTGCGTATCCACCTGAATCGTTGGAGTAGAGGGCAGGAACTGGTCGTAGGGGAAATCCGTGCCCAGCAGGATCAGCACGTCCGCGTCGCTCATGCCTTCCGCAGCCGCGCCATAGCCCAGCAGGCCCGTCATACCCACGTCGAAGGGATTGTCGTACTGGATGAAGTTCTTGCCGCGCAGCGAATGACCGATCGGCGCCTTGAGTGCATCCGCCAGCGCGATCACCTCGTCGTGGGCGCCCTCGACACCCGCACCCGCGAAGATCGCGACCTTGTCCGCCTTGTTGAGCAGGGCGGCCGCCTCTTCGATGTCCGCCGCATTGGGGGCCAGCGTAGCGGGGCGAGCAGGCGCGTAGGTGGGAACGTGATCGACGGCCTTGAGGTCGGACACGTCACCGGGAAGTGTTATGACGGCGACGCCGCCCAGGCCAACCGCGTGGCGGATCGCCGAGTTCACGGTGCGCGGCGACTGCGCCGCGGAGGAAATCAGCTCGTTGTAGACCGAGCACTCCTCGAAGATGCGGTCCGGGTGGGTCTCCTGAAAGTACATCGACCCGATCTGGACGCTCGGAATGTGCGAGGCAATGGCCAGGACGGGTGCACCCGTGCGGTTCGCGTCGTACAGGCCGTTGATGAGGTGAAGGTTGCCCGGGCCGCACGAACCCGCGCACACCGCGAGCTTGCCCGTCAACTGAGCCTCCGCAGACGCGGCAAACGCCGCAGCCTCCTCGTGGCGGACGTGAATCCAGTCGATGCCGCCCTTCTTTGAGCCGCCGGTCTTGCGCACTGCGTCAACGATCGGGTTCAGTGAATCGCCGACGATTCCATAGATCCGGTGGACTCCCGCGTCAACGAGTTGAGTCACGATCTGCTCCGCGACGTTCATGTCATCTCCTTAATTTGTTTGGGTCAAACCTTGCAAAATCACAATAGGTATGACTAAGGTCCCGTGTCGCTATAGCGTGATCGATGGATCAGCGAGGGGTGTCGGTGGAAGACTCGCGCCTTCCTCCGTTAGGATGGCAGGGCCCCAATAGCTCAGTCGGTCAGAGCAGCGGACTCATAATCCGTCGGTCGTCGGTTCAAGCCCGACTTGGGGCACCAATGACCGGGCGGTGCGATGGGCACGCCCGCCTGTCAGGCGCGAGCACCCTCTTGACGCCAGGAGAGGGGGACACGCCGCCGCGGCCTCGTCCCGTGAATCCCTGCACATAACACAAGCTGCCTTGACTCGCGACGCGACTCACGGTAGCCTGAGTATTTGCGCCTTATCATGCCCGAGGTGACCCGTATCCAGCCGCCGTAACAGGCGCTTGGCGGACCAGGACGCGTCAGATAATGGGGGATAAGGCCGCGTGCGCACCGTAAAAGCAGGGAAGGACCCCCTTTGGCTGCCAACAGCACCGCCAAACAGCCCAGGCACCGCATCTCGTTCGCCAAGCTTCACGAACCCCTCCAGGCCCCCAATCTGCTCGGCCTTCAGGTCGAAAGCTTCGACTGGCTGCTGGGCAACGACGCGTGGAAGGCTCGCGTCGAAGCCGCACAGGCATCCGGCCGCAGCGACGTCCCCGACGTCTCCGGCCTCGAAGAAATCTTCCACGAGATTTCCCCCATTGAGGACGTCGCAGGCACCATGAGCCTGTCGTTCCACGACCACCGCCTCGAATCCCCCAAGTACTCCATGGAGGAAGCCAAGGCCAAGGACTACACGTACTCCGCCCCCATGTACGTGACCGCCGAGTTCATGAACTATGAAACCGGCGAGATCAAGTCCCAGACCGTGTTCATGGGCGACTTCCCGCTCATGACCCCGCGCGGCACCTTCATCATCAACGGCACCGAACGAGTCGTCGTCTCCCAGCTCGTTCGTTCCCCCGGCGTGTACTTCGAGAAGCTCTCGGACCGCACCACGGACAAGGAGACCTTCGGCGCGAAGGTCATCCCCTCGCGAGGCGCGTGGCTCGAGTTCGAGATCGACAAGCGCGACGCGGTGGGCGTGCGCATCGACCGCAAGCGCAAGCAATCGGTCACCCACTTCCTCAAGGCCATCGGCATGACCGAATCTGAGATTCGCGACACCTTTGCCGCCTACCCGGTCCTCCTCGAAACCCTCGAGAAGGACACGGTGTCCACCCAGGAAGAAGCCCTGCTCGACATCTACCGCAAGCTGCGCCCCGGCGAGCCCGCGAACGTCGACGCCGCCCAGACGCTGCTCAACAACTTCTACTTCGACTCCCGTCGCTACGACCTGGCGAAGGTGGGCCGCTACAAGATCAACAAGAAGCTGGCCATCGAGGCCGACCCCAAGGCCTCGACCCTCTCCCTCGAGGACATCGTCGCCACCGTCAAGTACCTCCTCGCCCTGCACCAGGGCGATAAGGCGTTCGTCGGCACCCGCGGCGGCGAGCCCGTCGAGGTCCGCGTCGAGGTCGACGACATCGACAACTTCGCCAACCGTCGTATCCGCGCCGTCGGCGAACTCATCCAGGGGCAGGTTCGCACTGGCCTGGCGCGCATGGAGCGCACCGTTCGCGAGCGCATGACCACCCAGGAAACGGACTCGATCACGCCCCAGACGCTGATCAACATCCGCCCCGTCGTGGCCGCCATCAAGGAGTTCTTCGGAACCTCCCAGCTCAGTCAGTTCATGGACCAGAACAACCCGCTGGCCGGCCTGACCCACAAGCGGCGCCTCTCGGCCCTCGGCCCCGGCGGCCTCTCACGCGACCGCGCGGGCATGGAAGTGCGAGACGTTCACCCCTCGCACTACGGTCGCATGTGCCCGATTGAGTCCCCCGAAGGCCCCAACATCGGCCTCATCGGTTCGCTCGCGACCTTCGCGCGCATCAACCCCTTCGGCTTCATCGAGACGCCCTACCGCGTCGTCGAGGCCGGCAAGGTCACCGACGAGATCCGCTACCTGACGGCGGACGACGAGAAGGGCCACTTCATCGCCCAGGCCTCGTCCCCGCTGAACGCCGACGGCTCCTTCGCCGAACGCGACGTCCTGTGCCGAGTCGCCGGCGAGGACCCCACCCTGATCGCGCGCGAACGCGTCGACTACATGGACGTCTCCGCGCGCCAGATGGTCTCCGTTGCGGCGGCGTTCATCCCCTTCCTCGAGCACGACGACGCCAACCGAGCCCTCATGGGCGCGAACATGCAGCGTCAGGCCGTGCCGCTGCTCACCACGGAAGCACCCCTGGTCGGCACCGGTATGGAGATGCGCGCCGCGCACGACTCCGGTGAAATGATCCTCGCGGCCCACTCAGGCGTCGTCTCCGAGGTCTCCGCCGACCTGATCGTCGTGTCCACGGACGAGGGCGGCCGCGACTCCTACCGCCTCGAGAAGTTCGAGCGTTCCAACCCCGGTAACTGCACCAACCAGCGCGTTATCGTCGACGAGGGTGACCGTGTCGAGGTCGGAGACGTCCTGGCGGACGGCCCCGCAACCTCCAACGGCGAGGTCGCACTCGGCAAGAACCTGCTGGTCGCCTACATGTCCTGGGAAGGCCTCAACTACGAGGACGCCATCATCCTGAGCCGCCGCGTCGTCGAAGAGGACATCCTGACCTCCATTCACATCGAGGAATACGAGGTTGATGCCCGCGAGACGAAGCTCGGCGAGGAAGAGATCACCCGCGACATCCCCAACGTCTCCGAGGAATCCCTCGCCGACCTGGACGAGCGCGGCATCATCCGCATCGGCGCCGAGGTCACCGCCGGCGACATCCTCGTCGGCAAGGTCACCCCCAAGGGCGAAACCGAGCTGACCAGCGAGGAGCGCCTGCTGCGCGCCATCTTCGGTGAGAAGGCCCGCGAGGTGCGCGACACGTCCCTGCGCGTCCCCCACGGCGAAGAGGGCATCGTCATCGGCGTGCGTGAATTCAACGACGACGAGGACGACCTCAACCCCGGCGTGCGCCAGACCGTGCGCGTCTACGTCGCCCAGCGGCGCAAGATCACGATCGGCGACAAGATGGCCGGCCGTCACGGAAACAAGGGCGTCGTCTCCAAGATCCTGCCCGTCGAGGACATGCCCTTCCTGGCCGATGGCACCCCCGTCGACATTATCCTCAACCCCCTGGGCGTTCCGGGCCGCATGAACGTCGGTCAGGTGCTCGAGTACCACCTCGGGTGGCTCGCACACCAGGGCTGGGACGCCTCGGCGGCCGTCGAGGCGGGCGAGGAGTGGGCGACGCACCTGCCCGCCGACGGCGTCACGACCGAGCCGGGTACGCCCGTTGCGACCCCGGTCTTCGACGGCCTCGAGGCCGACGAACTCGCGGGACTGCTGCGCAACGTCAACCCTAACCGCGACGGCGACGTCCTGACCAACTACGAGGGGAAGGCGCGCCTCTTCGACGGGCGCTCCGGCGAACCGTTCCCGTACCCGATCTCGGTGGGCTACACCTACATGCTGAAGCTCCACCACCTGGTCGACGACAAGATCCACGCCCGCTCCACGGGCCCGTACTCGATGATCACGCAGCAGCCGCTGGGCGGTAAGGCCCAGTTCGGCGGCCAGCGCTTCGGCGAGATGGAGGTGTGGGCACTGGAAGCCTACGGCGCCGCCTACGCCCTCCAGGAGCTGCTGACCATCAAGTCCGACGACACCACCGGCCGCGTCAAGGTGTACGAGGCCATCGTCAAGGGCGAGGACATCCCCGAGCCCGGCATCCCCGAGTCCTTCCGAGTCCTCATCCAGGAAATGCGCTCGCTGTGCCTGAACGTCGAAGCTCTCGACGCGGCCGGCAACGTCATTGACCTGCGCGAACAGGACGAAGACTTCAATGCGCGTGAGGACCTGGGCATCACCCTCGATGCCCGTCCGAACGCTGCGGCGACCATCGATGCGATCTGATAGGGAGAGATAACTTTGCTGGACGCCAAAACGTTCGACAGCCTGAAGATCACCCTGGCCACCGGCGACAACATCGCCGAATGGAGCCACGGTGAAGTCAAGAAGCCGGAGACCATCAACTACCGCACGCTCAAGCCCGAGCGCGACGGCCTGTTCGGTGAGCAGATCTTCGGTCCCACGCGCGACTGGGAATGCGCGTGTGGCAAGTACAAGCGTGTGCGCTACAAGGGCATCATCTGCGAGAAGTGCGGAGTCGAGGTCACTCGCTCCCGCGTCCGCCGTGAGCGCATGGGGCACATTGACCTCGCCGCGCCCGTCACGCACATCTGGTACTTCAAGGGAGTTCCCTCCCGCCTGGGCTACGTGCTCAACCTCGCGCCCAAGGACCTCGAGAAGGTCATCTACTTCGCGGCCTACATGATCACCGAGGTCGACGAGAAGGGCCGTCACGAGGATCTGGCCGAACTGCGCGCCGAGCTCGAGGTGCAGAAGAAGCAGATGGAGAACAACCGCGACGCCACCATCAACGACTTCGCGGAACAGCTCGAATCCGACATGGCCGCCCTCGAGAAGGACGGCGCCTCCCAGGCCGAGCGCGAGCGCGCCCGCAAGCAGGGCGAGCGCGAGATGGCCAAGATCCGCCGACGTTTCGACGGCGACATCGATGGCCTGGAGGCCGTGTGGGAGCGCTTCAAGGACCTCAAGGTCGGCGACCTGGAAGGCGACGAGCGCCTCTACCGCGCCATGGTCGCCCGCTACGGCACCTACTTCAAGGGCGACATGGGGGCGGCAGCCATCCAGAAGCGCCTCGAGACCTTCGACCTGGAAGGTGAGGTCGCCGCGCTGCGCCAGACCATCGCCTCGGACTCCGGTCCGCGCAAGGCCCGCGCCATCAAGCGCCTGAAGGTCATCAACGCCTTCGTCGCCACCGGAAACTCCCCGGCCTCCATGGTTCTCACCAAGATTCCCGTGATTCCGCCGGACCTGCGCCCCATGGTTCAGCTCGACGGTGGTCGCTTCGCGACCTCCGACCTCAACGACCTGTACCGTCGCGTCATCAACCGCAACACCCGACTCAAGCGTCTGCTTGAGCTGGGCGCCCCCGAGATCATCGTCAACAACGAGAAGCGCATGCTTCAGGAATCCGTTGACGCCCTCTTCGACAACGGCCGACGCGGACGCCCCGTCGCCGGACCGGGCAACCGCCCGCTCAAGTCGATCTCGGACATGCTCAAGGGCAAGCAGGGTCGTTTCCGCCAGAACCTGCTCGGTAAGCGCGTCGACTACTCCGGCCGAAGCGTCATCGTCGTCGGCCCGCAGCTGCAGCTGCACCAGTGTGGCCTGCCCAAGCAGATGGCTCTGGAGCTCTTCAAGCCCTTCGTCATGAAGCGCCTGGTGGAGAAGAACTACGCGCAGAACGTCAAGGCCGCCAAGCGCAAGGTCGAGCGCCAGCGCCCCGAGGTGTGGGACGTCCTCGACGACGTCATCCGCGAGCACCCGGTGCTGCTCAACCGCGCGCCCACGCTGCACCGCCTCGGCATCCAGGCGTTCGAACCCCAGCTCATCGAGGGTAAGGCCATCCAGCTGCACCCCCTCGCCTGCGGCGCGTTCAACGCCGACTTCGATGGCGACCAGATGGCCGTTCACCTGCCGCTGGGAGCCGAGGCGCAGGCGGAGGCCCGCATCCTCATGCTGTCGACGAACAACATCTTGAAGCCCTCCGATGGGCGCCCCGTGGCCATGCCCTCGCAGGACATGATCATCGGCCTGTTCCACCTGACCTCGAACCCCGACCCGTCGGTCCCGGTCGAGAAGGATAAGGACGGCAACCCCGTGGTTCCGTACTTCTCCAGCCAGGCGGAAGCTCAGATGGCCTTCGACGCCGGCAACCTGGACCTGAACGCGACCGCGCGGATCCGTTTCGCCGATGGCACCGTGCCGCCCGAGGGCTGGGAAGCCCCCGAGGGCTGGGAGCCCGGCGACGAGCTGATCCTCGAGACCAGCCTCGGCCGCGCGATCTTCAACGAGCAGCTGCCCACCGACTACCCGTTCGTCAACGAGGTCGTCGGCAAGAAGCAGCTCGGCAACATCGTGAACACGCTGACCCAGCGTTACCCGAACGTGCTCGTGGCGGACTGCCTCGACGCGCTGAAGTCGGCTGGCTTCCACTGGTCGACCTGGTCGGGCATCACGATCGCCTTCTCCGACATTCAGGCCTCGCCGCGCAAGCGCGAGATCCTGGCCCGCTACGAGGCCAAGGCGGCCGAGATCGTCGAGCAGTTCGAGACGGGCATCATCCTCGAAGAGACCCGCTACGAGGAGCTCGTGAAGCTGTGGTTGCAGTGCACGGAGGAGGTCGCCGATGACATGCGTGCGAACTTCTCCGAGCGCAACACCGTGTACCGCATGGTGAACTCGGGCGCCCGAGGCAACTGGTCTCAGGTGCAGCAGATCGCCGGCATGCGCGGCCTCGTGTCCGACCCGAAGCAGAAGCTCATCGAGCAGCCGATCAAGGCGAACTACCGCGAGGGCCTCACCGTCCTCGAGTACTTCATCGCCACCCACGGCGCCCGTAAGGGTCTCGTCGACACGGCTCTGCGTACCGCCGAATCCGGGTACCTGACGCGGCGCCTCGTCGACGTCTCGCAGGACGTCATCGTTCGCGAGGCCGACTGCGGGACTCGCGCCGGCCTCAAGATCGACATTGCCCACAAGAACGACCTGGGACAGTGGGAGGCGTCCGAGACCATCGAGACGACCGCCTACGCCCGGAACCTCGCGCGCGACGCGGTGAACGAGGCCGGCGAGGTCGTCCTGCCCGCGGGCACGGACCTGGGTGACGACCAGCTCGCTCAGCTCGTCGAGGCGGGTGTCGAGCAGATCGTGTGCCGCTCGGTCCTCACCTGCGAGTCGCAGGTCGGCACCTGCGCGGCCTGCTACGGTCGCTCACTGGCCACCGGCAAGCAGGTCGACATCGGCGAGGCCGTCGGCATCATCGCCGCCCAGTCGATCGGCGAGCCCGGCACGCAGCTGACGATGCGTACGTTCCACACCGGTGGCGCTGCCTCCGCGGCGGACATCACGCAGGGTCTGCCTCGAGTCCAGGAACTCTTCGAGGCACGCAGCCCGAAGGTTGAAGCGAAGATGAACGAGGCCGCCGGCCGCGTCCACATCAACGACGAGGACCCGAGCGCCCGCAAGGTCATCATCACCCGTGATGACGGCAAGGAGGACCTGGTCATCGAGGTCTCGCGTCGCCAGAAGATGCTCGTGTCCGAGGGCCAGCACATCCAGGCCGGCACCCCACTGACCGAGGGCCAGCTGGACCCGAAGGAGATCCTGCGCATCATGGGGCGCAACGTGTCCCAGAAGATGCTCGTGGACGAGGTGCAGAAGGTCTACCGCGACCAGGGCGTGGGCATCCACGCCAAGCACATCGAGGTCATCGTGCGTCAGATGCTGCGTCGCGTCACCATCCTGGAACCCGGCGACACGACGTTCATGCCCGGCGAGCTCGTCGACCGCATGGCCTACCTGACGCAGAACCGCCGCGTCGCGGCCGAGGGCGGGCAGCCTGCCTCCGGTCGTCAGATGCTCATGGGCATCACGAAGGCCTCGCTCGCCACGGATTCCTGGCTGAGCGCCGCCTCCTTCCAGGAGACCACGAAGGTCCTGACGGAAGCCGCGATGAACGGCAAGTCGGACTCCCTGGTTGGCCTGAAGGAGAACGTCATCCTCGGTAAGCTCATCCCGGCCGGCACCGGCCTGTCGCGCTACAACGACGTGATCGTTGAGCCGACGGCCGAGGCGATGGCCAACTCGAACTACTCCGAGGCCGACTTCAGTGACGGCTCCGTGTCCGAGGACTTCCTCGACGCGCTGGGCGCCATCGACTTCGGCATGAACTTCCGCGAGTAGTCGGTGACGTGACCGCGTGGGGCCCCGGCCTCGTCCGTGAGAACGTGACGAGGTCGGGGCCCTTTGTGCGCGTACGGCTGCGGTTGGTGCGTGCGGTGGGGGAGCATGCGGGTGTCGCCCCGGCCCCTGCCGGCGTGAACGCCACGGCGACCACGGCCTCGTTCATGCGCGGCTTGGGCCGTCAGGTGGGACTGTGCGCCCGATGCGTGGCGCCTAGCATCCGCCGATGCGCGCGTAGCCCCGAGAGATCCGTTTGGGCCTCGATCCGCGTACGACTTGGAACGTCGATCGGGCTGCTTGCGTGGTGGCCCATCAGGTGGCCGCATGAGCCCACCTGTGCGCACGTTAACCCACCGAGTGGCAGGTGGGCGCATGTGCCCAGCCTCCACTAGGTGGGTTTAGCTGCGCATTGGGGGGTTAACGCTGCCGGTAGGAGCGTTCGGAGGATGAGTTCCCGGGCTTCCCTGGTGCCGGGAGTTACCGGACGTTGTAGACATGTCTGAGCGGATAGCGGTGCAACGACGAGTGTTGCCAGAGCGATCACGGGGAGTCGTGAGAATGAGGAGGGACACATCAGTCGGCACGAGGTATCAGTCGGCCCGCCTGTCAGTGCATCTGGTGTTGTTCAAGCCATAGCCGCAGGCAGTCTTGCGGTACTTTCAGGTGCCGGATAGCCAGTTGCGTTGCCAAGTATTCGCGGAATGCGCCGAAGTCATCCGTGCTGTGCCAGCTCACCCGAATTACGCGCCACCCGTCGTTCACTAGTTCGTGCTGGCGTTTCAGCCATTTGTTGGTGTTATCGCGTACCTCCTCGTCGGTGCTACCGAATTTGGAGCGTCCATCCGGCTCGATCATCAGCTTCAGTTCTGGCAGGACGATGTCGCCAAAGTAGGTATGGTCTTCAACAGTGATCGGGAGCTGAGTGACAATACGTCCACTGTACAGAGTGTTGACGAACCACAAGATTGCTGCTTCGAAAACGTTGTCGCATCCACCATCAGCCTTACGAAGAACAGTGTGTGCGCGGAGGTAATGTGGGTGGTGCGGCTGCCGGGATAGTTCTTGATGCATCTCTTCGCGTATGCGTTCGCATCGACGTTGAGACTCCTCCAGATCGAAGCGGTCGAAGCGTGACAGCGTGTGCATGACCATGCATGTGGCAACGAATCCGGTGAGTGGTTCGTCGTTGAGCGCGAGGCGAACAGCCGCTTCAATGGGTGATTCGGCTTCGAGTGTGTCAACGGTGGTGACATTCCTCGGTCGCCGTGCCCGGCTGATGATGTTCGCCCGAGGGACAGTTGTTCGAGGATGTCGAACCGCGTGAAAGGGTGTCGCACGAAGGCGTGTTTCGCTCGGCCACACCTCGACATCTGGATTGGCAGACCATGTGGGGATTCCGTGCAGCAACAAAGCGCTGTTACCGGTAAAGACCAGGCGCTGTGTGCACTGGTAAGCAAGGGCGTGGAGGCGAGAGATGTTAATGATGTTCCATAGCTTCCAGGGCGGAGCCTGCTCATCATTGTGGAGCCGAATCCTGTAGCCGCGCCGAATTGTCAGAACCTCCGGGTCGTTGACGATGTTGCGTCGACTGTGTCGATGCGTACGGAATGACTCTATGATCATCATGTCGATGGTATAGACGACAACGGCGCGAGCAATCCAATGCTCCGACGGTGCCTGTGGAAAACGCTGTTGGGTGCGGCAGCTGTGGACAACGTGGTGGGGTGGCCTTGTCGCCCGGACGAGCGTCGGGTGCCTCGAAGGCGGGCGGGGGGTGTTGCAGAGGGCAACGACGTTGTGCTTGCGTGGTGGCCCATCAGGTGGCCGCATGAGCCCACCTGTGCGCACGTTAA
>ERZ773062.1150-NODE-1150-length-11629-cov-16.522464_pt1 | contig 11629 bp, 7 predicted proteins | sample MGYA00580626_ERZ773062 | MGnify/ENA primary metagenome ERZ773062 (study PRJEB29015, sample SAMEA2738003) | human oral metagenome | biome: human oral; feature: human-associated habitat; material: dental | place: China | collected 2058 ...
CATATTTCTTTAAGTCATCAATTTTTTCTATTCTATTTTTTACTTGCCATGTCCAGTCGTTCCATTCTTCATCTGTTACATTTGGGAAAAATTTCTTTCTAGTGTTAACTGTATTCATAATATCATCTCCTTATAACCTTATAATAATCTTTACTTAATTACGTTTCTTTTTCTACTTTATCACTAATACTTTAATGAAATATATTGGATAATCTAACTTTATCAATGTTAGTAAAAAATAAGTGAACTTGCATCTAAATTTTAGGATAAAAATTAAATAGAATGAGCCGAGTAATTGTCGGCGTGTCCGAAGCCAACTTGTTGGCAAGTTTTGCCGAAATTTCTTAGAAGCACTTAGCAATTTATTGCTTAGAGCTTCTTATGATGCAGGTTCTTAATTTTTATTCGTTAAGAAATTTAGCTAGCAATGAACTATTTTTTACTACATTTATTAATTTATCTTTTTCTTATAAATATAATTCATTAAATATTTCTCTTAATGCTGCACTTTCTCTTAATTCTTCTAAAGTTATTGCAGCATGGTCAACTGTGTATCCATTTCCAACTATCATAGTTATGTCTTTTCCTACTCCTTCTGCTCCTAATGCAGCTTTTGTAAATGCAGTTGCCATTGAGAAGAAGTAAGCTATACCAAATTCTTTTACTGGTAAAATTGTTGACATTTCTGTATTAGCTACGTTTACACAGTTTATTGCAACATCTACTTCATTTCCATCATTAGCTTCAAGAACTGCATGTAAAACATCCATAGGTTTAGTAGCATCTGCTATAACTATTTTTACTTTGTCACTTACTCTTTCAAGTAAAGCTTTTTCTTTTTCATTTCTTACAACACCTATAACTCTTCCAGTAGGTCCTACTCTTTTTACTGCTTCGTAAGCACAAAGCATTCCAGATTTTCCTGCTGAACCTAAGATTGCAACTGATTGACAAGGTTTAACAAGTTTTGCTACTTGCGCAGGTGCTCCTGCTACATCAAGTGCTGCTAGAGCTAGAGTTTCTGACATATCTGTTGGTAATACTGCATAGATTCCGCTTTCAAATAAGATTGCTTTACCTTTTATTTCAACTCTGTCTATATCAGGTTTGATATCTATTATTTCATCTATTCTTAATGGAGTTAATGAAAGAGAAACAAGAGTAGCTATTTTATCTCCAACTTTTAAATCAGTTTTTCCAACTAAGTCATCACCAATTTTTTCAACTGTTCCTATTAGCATTCCTCCAGAACCAGTTACAGGATTTTGCATTTTACCTTTTTCTGCAACTATTTCTTTGATTTTAGCTTTTATTTTTTCTACATCATGTCCTGCTTCTTCTTCTATTTGAGTAAAAGATGCAGAGTCTATATTAAGTGCTATAACATCTATTAAAATTTCATTTGAGAATATTTCCATATCATTTGATATTTTTTTTGCTGGTTGAGGTAAAACTCCAGCTGGTTCTATAACTCTATGTGTTCCATATTTACAACCTTTTTTCATAGTAATCATCCTCCATTATTTTTTTAAACTTAATATTTGTCTTGCTTCATCAGGAGTTGCAATTTCTCTACCTAACTCTTTTGCTAGTCTTACAACTCTTTCAACAAGCTCTCCATTTGATTTTGCTAAAACACCTTTGTCTATATACACATTATCTTCAAATCCAACTCTTACATGTCCTCCCATAACTATTGCTAGAGCAGCCATTTGGAATTGATGTCTTCCCACTCCTGCAACTGTCCAAGTAGAACCTTCAGGTATACTTTCAACCATGAACACTAAGTCTCTTGCTGAAGCTGACATTTGTACACCTAGTACAAAGTCAAAATGCATAGGTTTTTGTATAAATCCTTGTTTTTGGAATCTTATAGCATAGTCAATCATACCTTTATCAAAAACTTCTATTTCTGGTTTAACCCCTCTTTCTATAAGAATTTTTCCAAAATTTTTAATTGTATTTTCTGTATTTACGAATACTTCATCTCCACCAAAGTTACAAGTTCCACAATCTAGTGTTGCCATTTCTGGATGTAACTCAGTAGGTTGTAATCTTTCTAAGTCAGACATTCCAACTGCTCCACCAGTAGATGGTTGAATGATTACATCTGGGCATTTTTCTCTTATAGCTTCAATACATTTTCTAAATCTTTCTTTATCTTGTGTTGGAGTTCCATCATCTTCTCTAACATGTAAATGTATTATGCTTGCCCCTGCTTTATATGCTGATTCAGCTTCTCTTGCAATTTCTTCTACTGTATAAGGAATTGCTGGATTATTTTCTTTTGTTACTTCAGCTCCACAAATAGCTGCAGTTATAATTAATTTTTCCATTTCTTAGCCTCCTCAACTAAAATTTATTTTTTCCCACGTTGTTTATCTTTTGGTGTTACACAAGTTCCAGTTGCTCTACATACAACTATTGGTTCTGCTAAAACATCAGCTGCTGAATCAGAAATATCTGGTCTTGGTACTATTACCTTTCTAGCTTCAAATACCATTTTTCTTGAGCTATTTCCTACATTTACAATTTCACCCTCAGCTTCTATAAAATCACCTGCAAAAACTGGTGCCATGAATTCAACACTATCATAAGCCTTGAATAATCCTTCATCTCCGTCTAATTGGATTAAAAGCTCAGTTGCTACATCTCCAAATAATTGTAACATTCTAGCACCATCAACTAAATTTCCTCCATAATGAGCATCATGAGAACTCATTCTCATTCTAATTAAAGATTTCATACCAATCCTCCTCCTTATAACTTTTTTCTATCAACCTTAATAAAAAAATAGAGATATATATTGCTTGCCTAGTCTTATTCAATATGAATTAAAGAAAAACTATAAATAGCTCTCCATATCCAAAAGAATATGACAGTCAATGCTTGTTGACATTGACCAAGAAACCTAGTCATAAGCTACTAAATTTCTTTCGGCAACTATGCTCATTGTATGAAACATCGGCGGCTTATACCTTAACATCTTCATACTACCTCTCATATATGCACCTCTATTTTTATCATTTATTCAATTTTAATTTATTTTTGTATCTAGGCATTCAAAATTTATACCCTGTCTATGCTCTTATTATAACTAAAAAAATAAGTTTGTCAATAATATTTTTTTTATAATTCGTATTATTTTCTAAAAATATGTTTTTATTGTATTATTTCAGAACGATAGAATTTTATTTTTATTTTTATTATTTAGTTTTTTAGTAAGGAATTTTAAACTCTCATTTTCTTAGATTTATCTAGGAAAATAATATAAGGATATTTTCTTATATATTAAATAAATGAAAATTTTTATAAAAAAAGTGCAAGTTCCTTGTTAGAAAATTGCACTAAAAATATTTTTATAATTTTAAAAATCTTTATACCTACTATATGATAATCTCCTAAAAAAATTATAAAATAATTGTGTGAAAATTAAACCTATCACTATTGCTAATAAACCACCAAAATTAGCAATAAGCTTCTCTATTATATCCCCCATTGTATAAGCTATGACTTGGTTTATAGCTATCATTAACACTATAAACATCAATAAATAATTTTTTTTATAGTATTTATCCCTATACCATATAAGAAGAATTAAACTTAAAGGAATTCCCACATAGATAAAAATTATATACCATAGTGGCTTTACATTAAAACCAAAAATTAATTTGTATGTTGAAAATTTATAATAATACTTATATAAATAATAAAATAGATATCTATTTAAAACAGTACTTAGTAACATTATCCATATAATAAAAGTTTTATTAAAAAAAACTTTCAATCTTGGCTGTGAACTAGAATTAAAAATTTTCATAAAAAAATTGTAGCTACAATTATGTAGATACTTATCTTTATTCTTGCAAGGGATAATATCTGTTATTCTAATTTCATTTCTATCCAATACTTCTTCCAGTGAATTTTCATTTTCTTTAAATCTTTCTACAGTATGCTCTAAATCTTCTGGACTTGAATAGATACGGCTATTATTGAAGTTAAGCTTTTCTTTTTTTACTATTTCTTCTGCTTCTTTTAAATCTAAATTTTTATATTTCAATCCTTCTTGTTTTACTATATGATAGTACATTTTTTCCCTCACTTTCAAAATTTTCTTATTGAATTCAATCTCTTAATTGATTTTATCAAAACTGTCTTTAATATTCAAGAAAAAAAGGAGACTAATTTTAGTCTCCCTTTCAAATCTTAAATATTTCATTAGAATATAACTCTTAAACCTACCCCAGCTCTGACATTTTCTCCTTTAGTATCATAACCAATATTTGCAGTTACTCCAAATTTTTGGTTATCCCATCCAATGTTTAGATCTGTCTTAACATTTCCTCTTCTATCTTCTTTTTCTCCTCTTAGTTCGTACCAGTCTGCCGCTGTATAAGCAACTCTAGCTTTATTATTAGCATTTGCCACTTTTCCTAGCTCATTTTCATAAGCTACTCCAACTGATACTTTTAAGTTATTGTTTCCAAAAGAGTGTTTGTAAGCTAAGTCTGCTCCTACTTCTGGTCTTATTGAGAAGTAATCATTATCTTTTACTTCAAGTCTCATTTCTCCTGATTTTTCTCTTATTTTACTGAATCTTCCATATTCTAAGTTAAGTCCAGCATGTGGAATAAATGAGAATCCTTCACTTAATCTGAAAGATTTGCTTATTTCATTTTTAACTCCTAGACCATAAGTATAATATCTAGATTTTGCACCAAATATGTCATCTACAACTAAGAATCTTCTGTTCATTTTGTTGTATCCTACAAACATATCTCCTGATATTGTCCAGTTCAAGCTATTGTTTTCATCAAATGGTACTGATTTAAACATTCCAATTTTTCCTTGTAATTGGTCCTCTTTTGAGTTTCCTAAATCTTTAAACTTCAATTTATTTTCTACTACTCCAGCATACCAACCTACAGATTCTCCTAATCTAACTGTTTCATCTTCATGAACATAAGCTACTCCATATGCATTGTTTTTGTAATCTTCTACACCTGCAGTATCTGTATTGTATTCTCCTTTAGCACCAAATACTTTAATTTTATTTGAATCTTTTGTTGGATTAGACCAGTCTCCTTTTAGATAACCAAATTCTCTGTCAAGAATATTTCCTGTTGCTTGTATTCTTTGTTGTACATTAGAATATTGATTTCCTTTCATTTGATCAACTGCTTGAGCAAATAGAGCAGCTTCTCCTTTTCCTATTCCATTTAGTTTATCAAATAAAGCTTTTTCTCTAGTTCCTAGTCCTTCTACACCATATCTTTGTTCTAGTCCAGCTAAGAAGTTCCCAGTATTTTGATCTTTAGCAAAAGCTGTATATGGTATTTTAGATAAGTATAAAGCTTTCAATGTATCATCAGTATTTTGAGTAGCTGTTGCTATCCAAGTTAAGCTACCTGATACGAATGAGAATTTCATCGAAGTTCCACTACTTAATGAAGTAATTACATCATTATATGGTTTTAATATATTTTGACCTACTTCTATATCTTTTTCATTTGTATACTTACTTGCTTCTGTACCAAATATTAAATCTACTTTCTTTAATCCTGTTAAGTTATTTAATCCTTGTATAGGATTAGTATAATTAACTCCTGATGTATCTACATACATTCCTATAGATGAAGCTTGACCTAAAGAAGGTGTTGCTAAATCTGTAGCACTTAAGTCTAATGATGTTGTTCCTACATTTACACTTAAAGGTTTAGGTGTTGGAGTAACTGTATCAACAGCTATAGGTGTAACTCTTGTACCATCTCTATAAATAGTAGCTGTTCCATCTCCAGGTGCTTTAATATCAATTCCTGCTACTGTTTTTCCTGTTGGAGATTGAGTTTTTACTTCTATTTTTCCATTTAAAACTCCAGTTCCTCCACCAGGGATTTGATTATCATAATTTGCTGCTTGAGTTCCTTTATTTATAAATACACCTGTTAAGTTTGAACCATCAACTATGTTTATTGTTCCATAGTTTTTGATTATTGCTCCATTAGATGCAACCACACCTACTATTCCATCATTTGTTGGATTAGGCACAGTTGTTATTGTTCCGTAGTTATATCCGATAGCGTTATTATCTAGATACATTCCTGTTGTATTTTTACCACTTAATTCAATTCTTCCTCTGTTTGTTGCAGTTGAACCTGAACCTGTAGCAAACATACCTATTCCATTGTCTTTTTCAACTTTTATAGTACCATAGTTTACAATGTTTCCTGTACTTACTAATGTTCCTGCATCGTTTACATAACCTGCAGCCATACCTATTCCATATAGTTTATTAACTACATCTGACGCACTAACTGTTATTGTTGGACTTACTGTAGCTGAACCATTTGTTAAAGTTCCTCCACCTATACTGTACATTCCAACGTTTCCTACACCTGTTCCAAAATTCATATTAGCTAGGTTAGTTGCTGTACCTGCTGCATAGATTCCATAGTTTTTACTTCCAGTTGCAGTTAAAGCTGTTTTATTTTCTATATTTCCTGTTGTATCATTAGAATAGATGAATGTTGCATCATTTCCTAATGTAACTCCATTAGTATTATCTGTTTTTAAAGTAGTTCCAGTTCCTCTAACAACAAAGGCAAATGAACTATCTCCTACTTCAATATCTCCTTTACTTGAGATATTTTGATTTTTACCAGTTGCAAATACTCCTACAGATTCTTTTGCACCAACTTTTAATTTAGATCCATTTGCTAAATCAATTGTTGCTACTGTAGGTGTTGAAGTGTATTCAGCATCTGAGAAAATTCCTACTGATGCATCTCCCAATTCAATTTTTCCTGTTCCTGTAAGACTTACTGTTTTACCATAGATACCATAAGTATTATTTCCTCCTATAATATCTTTACTGTTTGTTACATTTGTATCTGCATCTTTTGCATAAATACCAATATTTGGCTCATTTTCTGAAAGTCCTGTTGCTAAATTAATAGTTCCACTATTTGTTAATTCAGAAGAATTCTTTGCAAACATTCCCACAGACTTTTGACCATTGATATTTATAGTTCCTTTATTTTCTAAAGTTGCCTTATCTCCTGACATTCCAGTTGAAGAATCACCTGTTAATGTTATAACTCCTGTTGTATCATTTGTCCCTACTGCTGTTGCTCTTGTTGCACTAGCATTATTATTTTTAATATAAATACCAGTTGCCTCAGCACCATCTAAGCTAACTTGTCCTTTATTTAAAACAGTAGCCTTTCCTTGTCCAAGTGCTGCAGTTCCAAATTCATTTACTTGTGGAATGTTTGTTTTTGAATCATTTCTATATGCTAAACCTAAAATACCTATAGAATTTTTCCCTCCAACATTTACTTGTCCAGCATTTGTAACTTCAGAACCATTTACTGAATAAATACCTACTGCTGAATCATTTGCAGAATTTGATGTTTCTTTTTCAACATTTATAACTGAAGAAGCATCTGTATTAATTTTTCCATAATTTATATATAGACCTACTGCTCCATTTCCAGCAGTTGTTCTATCAGCAGTTACAGTTGTATTTGCTTCTAAATTTATTCCAGCTTCTGCATTAGAAGTTGCATAGCTACTAGAATTCATTGATAATCCTACAACTGATGTTTCTCCTATTTTAGTTAAATCTGCTGTGCTTAAAATTGCTTTAACATTTTTTCCAGGTTTTAAATTAATTATTCCTCTTTGAACAGCCATTCTTCTAGTGAATACATAATCATTTGTCGATGAATTTGCATCATCTGTTGCTATACTCTTATCTAAATCAGTATCAATATTATATGCACTTAATCCATCCACTGCTGCTGTTTTATACTTATTATAAACTTCTCCAGTTACTGGATCTGTTCCTGCACTATGAGTAATTCCACCAGTGTAAGTTTGTAAATTAGTATTTAAAGTAGATAAAGTTAATGCTGGCACATTTCTTAAGTTCATTATTGTTACATCATTAGAGTAAGCTGTAATAGTTGCACTATTAGATCCAGTTGTAAAAGTTATTGGACTTGTCGCTACTGCAACATCTCTTTCAAAACCTGTTGCCTTTCCTCTTAAAGATATTTTAGAACCAGTTACATCTATTTTTCCATTATTTGCTGTATATAAAGCATACCCTTCTCCAGAATAATCTATATTAGCAAATTTTGCACTTACATTTGAATTTGTTCCATCTGAAGCAATAGCTGCAGCTCCCTTTGTTACTGTTATTTCAAGTCCACCATTTGTAGCCGTACTATCTGCAACTATTTTTCCACCTGCTCCACTGTATAAAGCTGTTCCTTTACCTGTAGTTCCTCCATCTATATTTATCTTAGATCCATTTCCTAAAATAGTTACAGTTTTTCCAGCAACTCCTGTTCCAGGTCCTTTTGAATATATTCCAACATTTTCTCCTGTAGTTCCTGCTACAAATTTCATATCTACTGCTTGAGTTACAGAAACATCTGAATTATCAGCATATACTCCTATACCATCTCTAGTACTTCCATTTGCATTATATGTTTTTAGTAGCCCATTAAGAGTTACTTTATGCCCATTTTCAGCAACAATTCCAATATTTCCTTTACCAGATGAATTTCCTCCTTCAGTTACAAGAGAAGAAGTCCCCATAGTAATATCTCCATTGTACTCAATTTCTCCACCTTTTGCATATAAAGCAACGTTTCCTTCTCCACCGTTTATATTAATTTTGCTACGGTCAGTTCCAGATTCAACTGTTAATTTTCCATTACTTACATATACTCCTAGGCTTTCTTTTGAAAATTTCTCCATAGTTATATCTGGAGTTTGTATTTTAGTAGTTGTATTAGTATGAGTGTACATAACTCCCACTGCATTATCTACAAAATCTGTAGATTTTCCTGTTATATTTCCGTTACTATCAAAATGTTTAGTTGCTCCATCTTCTATATCTGTCCAATCAAATCCTGTAGTATCATTTTTATCAAAACCTATATTAGCTCTTACTACAGCATTTGCAGATGGCATATTAGAAATATTTCCAGCAATATATACTCCTCTAGCTCCATCAGCATATATATTTACAGGTTTATTTAAATAAAATCCACTTCCAGCTTTTAGAGTTTCACTATCTCTAACCATAACTCCAGAACTGTTTCTTCCATATATATTTATTAAACCTTCATTTACAAAACCTGTTTTAACATATTGTTGTTGTGAACCACTTGAACTAGTATAGTACATAGCTATACTTTCAGAACCATATAAATTTATTTTCCCATTTGTTCCATTTGCATATATCCATCTTTGGTCACTACCTGTATCTGGTGTATTAAAATAAACAACTTGTTTAGTACTTCCGTTTTCTCCAGTATTTCCTTCATGTACATTCATTCCTACAATAGTTCCTTCATTATTAAAAACACTTAATCTTGTTCCACCTATTGTAGTTGTTGCTTGATATCTTGTATTATTTCCTCCTAAATATATAGTTCCCTTATTATTATGTAAGTTAATTCCTGTTGCTCCATCTCCATCATCTATTAAAGCTGTTTGTGTTTTATACGCTTTAACAGCATCATAAAGACCTGGACTATTAGCAAAAGCTCCCCCTGCATTTAAAGTTTCAAGATTTTGTTGAGAAATATTTGAAGTTTCCATATAAATTAATTGATTATTATCAGTTCCCTTATTAAACCATGAAATCTCAACTTCAGGTTCCCATTGAATAAATGCACTATTTCTTATTCCAAAAAAGAATTGTCTACTCAATGCATGATATCCATCTGTTGGAATACTTCCAGTTGGTATTGCTCTTTCTACTGTTGCACTAGTTGCTTTATATCCTCCAACTCCTTGATATCCTTTTATATATGCACCTTCATTTGAAGTAACTTTAAATTTTCCAGCAGTTAGAGCTATTTGATCCATCATTGTACTACCATTTCCACTTGCTCCTGTAGACCCATTCCAAAAACTATATTTATCACCAATAGATGAACCAAAACCTGGATAACTTATAACAGCTGGTTCATCTATTCTAGGTGGATTTACTTGAGGTGCCTTAGGTGGTTGTATTATCTTAGGCTCAAAAGGTGGTAAAGATCCTGAAGGTTCTGGTGGTACAAAACCTGGAGCTCTTTTATTTACTTCTTTTGGTCTGATTCCCGCACTTACCTCAACTTCTCTTGGTGGTTCATAAACTAAATCTAAGCTTGTTGTTCCATATGTTGAAGACATTTGAGATGAAGCTTTAAATCTTTCTAATGGATCTGTCTTTCTAGTTAGATTTAATTTTTCTTTAGCTTTATCTCCTCTTCCTTTGTATGATCCACCCCAATCCTCATATGTATAATTTGCTCCAAATTGCCATGATGACCATGGTGATTTTACTACTTGATCTCCTTGTTCCATAAGTTGAACTAATTCTAGTCTTAATCCATCTATTTCTTTTTGATTTTCTCTTCTTGCTGTATCTATTTTTTCTTGTAAATTTCCTACCGAGCTTCTTAGTTCTTGCTTACTTGCCTTTATTTCTTCCATTGTAGGTGTTGCTGTTTCTGTTGGAGCAGCTTCTCTATTGGCAATTGTTGTTAGAACTTCTGTTCTATTTTCTGTAGTTTCTTCTATATCTGTTAATAGTTTTGCAAACATAGGTAAACTTGTTGTATTATCTGCACTTGCTACTAATACAGTTTTTTCACTTTTTACAACTGATGTCTTTTCTACTTTAGCTTTAGGTACTGCAAAATAGTTGCTATACATATCATTAGCACCAAATTGCATATTTACCCAAGAAGCTTTTAATTTTTGAGTCGCTTGCTTCTTTTCTGACTTTGTTTCTTTTACTACAGTCTTTCCTGCTTGATTTTCTTTTGCTACTTCTTTTTGTCTTTCTGTTTCTTGAATTGCATTTGTATCAGAAAATGCACTTGCACCATTCATTAAAAAAAGTACTGCAAGACCAACTGAATATTTTACATTTTCATATCTTTTAGCAATAGAACGTAAGTTTTTTTCAGTATTACTTAGGCTGTTATTTCCCATTTATATTTCTCCCTCCTCATACTTATATTACTCCTAATACAAGTATTATCTTTGAACTAATCTGAATTCTACTCTTCTATTTTGTAATCTTCCTTCTGGTGTTTCATTAGTTGCTACTGGATATTCTTCTCCCTTAGCTTCTATTCCAACTATTCTATCTTCTGCTAATCCAAATTCTATTAACTTAGCTTTTACTGCTTCTGCTCTTCTTCTTGAAAGTCCTATGTTATATTGGTTACTTCCTACAGAGTCTGTATGTCCTTCTATTGTTAGTTCATAGTTGTTTTGTTCTATGAAATCTTTTAAGTTATTTAACATTTCAAAATATTGAGGTTTTACTACTGACTTATCGAAATCAAAGTTTAGTGCTCTTTCATCTAATACTATTGTCATTTCTTTTGGTGCTTCCATATTTGTTATATCTATATTCTTTATTTCTAATGCATTTATTCTTATTGTATTTTCACGCATTTGTGTTGTTGTTAGCGTTTGGACTGCTAATGCTGGCAGAGAAAATACTAATAATAGTAATAATGTTATTATTGTTGTGCTCTTTCTCTTTTCCATTTGTCAGCCTCCTTTTCTAATGATAAGTATTCTTCTGTATACTCAACTTTTCCTTCTT
>ERZ773062.1157-NODE-1157-length-11598-cov-2.487048_pt1 | contig 11598 bp, 9 predicted proteins | sample MGYA00580626_ERZ773062 | MGnify/ENA primary metagenome ERZ773062 (study PRJEB29015, sample SAMEA2738003) | human oral metagenome | biome: human oral; feature: human-associated habitat; material: dental | place: China | collected 2058 ...
CTTCGGTGCACCGGGCTGATCAATTAGCGCACTTTTAAGTGCCTTAAAACACAAGTGAATGCCATTTCCCAAAACCTCATAGCCAGGCAAGTCCGTCCCAAGTGCGCCACACTCATCGCAAATCTTCTGATTTCCACGCCCCTATCTCTCTATGTAATCCATTCGGTAACATACATTCGCAATGTCAGGCAGTTCAATTTTGTCTCTGTCTTACCTATGTGTCAGCATTTTGAACCTGACAGCCAATTCCTGCGGATACAGCGGCACCATACTGCCATGTCCGCAATTCCTTATCTTTACTAATTTTGTACCGGGAAAATGCCTTTTTACGTATTGGATATCCCATGCGCGGTCTTTCTCTTCTTTATCCCCGTACCAATATTCCAGATGACCGGAAATTTCCGGCACCGGATCCGGCATCTTGTAATTATTGCAGGATTCAAAAGTACGCCAGATTGTCTTATAGCTCATAAAATGAAGCACCCCGGACAAGTACTCCAAGTCTTCTTTACTGTACTCATCTGTGGAGAACGCCTTTTCCAGAATCTTCAGCCCGCCCGCTTTAGCCACGGATACCATCATAAAATCTCTGACAGCGATAAGACGGGTGATGAGCCATGGCAGCTGGTAAGGCGTGATGGCTCCATCTGCAATCGCATTCTTAACGTGGACTTTGTGATCCGCCAGCATCCTGAGTGCTACGCTGCCTCCCATAGAGCAGCCATACAGTATATCAACATCCTCTATTCCTTTTAATACAAGATAGTCCGATATCCGGGCGGAAATATCCTCAACACTTGTAAAATCTTCATTGGGCGCCTCCCTGTCGTAGCCGGGAAGCGCCGGAATAATCAGGTGAAAATCTTCGCAAAGACGCGGGCAGACGCGAGAAAAATAATCCCATGTGACTACAGAAGGATGAATCAACACTATGTTTCGATTATTTTGCTTGCCGTATTCATGAAACGTCATGTCATTCCCCTTTTCTCATCTTTTAGACCGTATTCCTCATAACATAGAAGAATTATCCTGATAAATTTAATAAATAATTACAGCAAAGTGCATATTCCGGTGATTCCGAGAAAACGCAGAAGAAATATGACGAGCAATTTCAAAAGCCAACCGAAAATTGTTTTCTGCGCGGGTAACCCGCTATTATGTTTCGTTTTACGATTCAGACAATAAACCTTATCAGCAAAATACTTCCTGTCTGCGCAAGTGAGAAAAGCGTAACCATGACGAACGGCCGCCGCAGAAAGTGTTCAAAATGTCCAGTATGTTATGAGTATATGGGTCAGTCAGAATGTAGGATTATAATTGCAGGATTACGATGCATATGTTACACCGGAGACTTTACTTTATCTCTATAATCAATTTTCACTTCGTCCTTGACATTAACGCCACGCACTCCACATGATGGGTCTGGGGGAACATGTCAACAGGCCGGATTTTTTCGGTTTTGTAGCCTCTTGTTCTCATGTAGGCCAGGTCTCTTGCCAGGGTCGCCGGGTTGCACGATACGTAGACAACGCGCTTCGGTTTGACGCTTGCAATGGCGTTCAGGACTTTTTCTTCACAGCCGGCCCTGGGCGGATCGATGACGATGACGTCCGGTTTTATGCCGCTTTGCAGGAGTTCCGGCAGTTTGTATGCCGCATCGCCGCACGTGAAATGGGCATTGCGGATGCCGTTGTCTTTCGCGTTTTTAACGGCGTCGCGAACGGCCGGTTTGACGATTTCTATGCCGTATACGTACCTGGCCTGTTTTGCCAGGAAGAGGGTGATCGTCCCCGTGCCGCAGTAGACGTCGACAACCGTTTCTTGGCCGGTCAAATTCGCATAGGACAGGGCCGTTTCGTAGAGTTTTTGTGCCTGTTCGCTGTTGACCTGGAAGAATGATTGAGCCGATATGCGGAAATTCAGGTCCCCGATGGAGTCGGAAATGGTCGGGCTTCCGTATATGACCTTCGTCTTATTACCCAAGATAACGTTCGTATGGCGCGTATTGATGTTTTGCATGACGCTCGTAAGGCCCGGCACTTCTTTGCGCAGCATGTGTACGAGGTCCTTCATATGCGGTACGACGGGCACGGCCGTGACGATACAGACCATGATTTCTCCCGAATGGACGCCCGTTCGTCCCATAATATGGCGGACAATGCCCGTTCTCCTGTCTTCATCATAGGCGGGAATCTTATAGTCCTTCATCCACTGCCGCACGACGGGAATGATTTGATTATTTCCGTCTTTTTGTATGGGACAGGCATCGATATCAATAATGCGATGAGACTTTTCGGCAAAACAGCCGATGTGAACGGTCTTCTTTTCGCCACCTACGGGAAGCTGCATTTTATTTCTATAGTTCCACGGCCGCTCGGAACCCAAGGTCGGTAAGACGGGAATATCCTTCAGCTTACCGATATGCTCTACGGCATCCTTCACCTGCCTCTGTTTTTCCGCCAGCTGCCCTTCATAAGAAAGGTGCTGCAACTGACAGCCGCCGCAATCGGCATAGACCGGACAAGAAGGCTTCACGCGATGAGGTGAAGCCTTCTGTATGCTCTCCGGCCGGCCGACGGCATACTGCTTTTTTACGTACGTAATGCGTGCCGTCACGGTTTCTCCCGGCAGGGTCCCGTCGACAAAGACCGTGAAATTTTCCACCCGTCCTACGCCTTCGCCGCCCGCACCGAGCCTTACTATATCAATAGTATATATTTTCCCCTTTTCCACAGGGACCTTGAATTTCTCCGCCATGACAACTCCCGTCTATCCTTCTATGACTTCCCCGATTACAGGCTCTTCTTCTACGTTTTTGCCCGCTTCAATGTGAAAGGCCTTACGAATGCGTTCCTCATAAGGCCTTATATCCGTACGTGCCGTAGCATAGACCGTACAGAGCGGGTCCCCTTCCGCTACGGTATCGTAAATTTCCTTATGAAGGGCAAGACCCGTATACAGCTCGATAGGGTCTTCCTTGCGGGCCCTGCCGGCGCCCAATTCCATGGCAACGGCTCCCAGGCCGCGTCCGTCGACGGCTGTAACGACACCGCTCTTTTCGGCTCGTATTTCACGCGTATTGACAGGCTCCGTCAGAGGACGTACGCCTATAAAGGACGCATCGCCCCCCTGGGCTTCCAAAAAATCTTTGAATTTTTTAAGTCCCGAGCCGTCGTCGACATGAGCCTGTAAGATAGCCTTGCCTTCTTCTACGTTAGCCGCTTTTCCGGCGGCCTTCAGCATGTAGGCACCTATAGTGAGGACCACTGCCGTCAGCCTCTTACCGCCCGTCCCCGAAAGGACCTGAACGGCTTCGTCGATTTCCAGGCTGTTGCCGATACTCATGCCCAAGGGCGCATCCATGGACGTAAGGACGGCCGTCGTCGGTTTTCCGGCAAGTTTACCGATGCGCACCATGGCCCGGGCCAGTTCTTCAGCTTTCTTGCGAGTTTTCATAAAAGCGCCGTCGCCGTATTTTACGTCCAAGACGATGGCCTGTGCTCCGCCGCCCAGTTTTTTGCTCATTACGGAACTTGCAATAAGGGGAATGCTCTCTACCGTTCCCGTTGTATCACGAAGAGCGTACAAGAGCTTGTCCGCCGGCGCCAGTTCCGCCGACTGGCCGATGACGGCGATGCCGATTCGATTTACTTGGTTAAAAAATTCGCCTTTTGTCAAGGATATGCGAAAGCCCGGCACGGATTCCAGCTTATCCAGAGTCCCGCCCGTAAAACCCAGGCCTCGGCCGCTCATCTTGGCCACCTTTACGCCTGCCGCCGCCACGAGAGGCGCCGTAATGAGGGTCGTCGTATCGGCGATGCCGCCCGTGCTGTGCTTATCTACTGTAATGCCCTTTATGGGCGACAGGTCGACGACTTCCCCCGAATCGCGCATGGCCGTCGTCAATGCCGCCGTTTCTTCATCACTCATGCCTTTAAGATACACGGCCATGAGCCACGCCGCTGCCTGATAATCCGTCACGTTTCCCTGCGTATACTCTTTTATAAAGCGGTTGATTCGAGACGCGCTGTGCTCTTTACCGTCCCTTTTTTCTTCTATAAAGTCTACGGGCCACATAGTCTACCTCAGTTCTGCCAAAAACGACGTGCCGAATGCCAGCGTCCCCGCGTCAAAATTATCCATAACGGTCTGTCCCAGATCCGCATAGGTTTTGCGCGTTCCCAAGTCCGTACTTTGCGTAAGGCCCGGGCTGTACACGACGAGGGGGACTTCTTCACGCGTATGGTCCGTGCCCGCCGCCGTCGGGTCGTTGCCGTGGTCGGACGTGATCAGGAGCAGTTCATCTTCCCGTAGCTGCGGCAAAAATCCGCCCAACATGGCGTCGAAGTCCTCAAGGCATTTCGCATACCCGGCGGGATCGCGGCGATGACCGTACATGCTGTCAAAATCGACGAAATTGGCCATGAGAAGCCCTTCCGTGTCTCTGTGACGCAGGAGTTCACGTGTCAAAACCTCCATGTCTTCCTGATTGTTCGCCGTGTGGTAACTTTCGGTCAAATCAATATGAGCATAAATATCGCCGATTTTACCGACGCCTACGACAGCATACCCCTTTTCTTTTAAATACGAAAAGACCATCTTTCTGTCGGGCAGGCGGCTGTAGTCCTGTCTGTCGCCGGTACGGACAAATTTTCCCGGCGCGCCCACAAAGGGACGGGCAATGACGCGGCCCACTTCATACGGGCCGACGCATACTTCCTTACGCGTCACTTCGCAAATGCGATAGAGCTCATCCAGCGGGATGACGTCCGTATGAGCGGCAATCTGAAAAACGCTGTCCGCCGACGTATAGACGATAGGATTACCCGTCTTTATATGTTCGGGACCGAGGCGTTCAATGATTTCCGTTCCCGACGCCACTTCATTGCCGAGCCAGCCGCAGCCGGTCTTTTCCGTAAAGGTGTCGAGCAGCTCCTGCGGAAAGGCGTCATAAAATACGGGAAAGGAATTTTCCACGGGATTACCCATAAATTCCCAGTGTCCGCTCGTCGTATCCTTGCCGTTGGAAATTTCCCGCATTCTGCCGTATGAGCCGACGACGGCCGTACCGGTCGGGCGGATATGGACCGCCTTTTCCCAGCCGAGACGGCGCAGGTTCGGCACCTTGAGTCCGCCCGGTACAGCTTCATCAATATGTTTCAGCGTGTCCGCACCGGCATCGCCGAAGCGGTCCGCATCAGGCGCGCCGCCGGCGCCGACACTGTCCGTAACGATAACGACAATCCGTTTAAATTTCATTGTCCCGCCTCCTTCAAAACAATCCGGGTATATCAAAATATTCAAATTAAGCAGCCGCTGCCGACGATTCCCGCCGCCGTCTTCTTTTTTAACAATGCCGTTATCTACGCCAGGACACTGTTAAAGAGATATTTTAATATATTAAATCCTTTCTCCAGCTCTTCTACACTGTCCGGCGAACAGACGGCCACGCGCAGGGCGGATTGTTTTATCATGCCGCCTACGAAAAAGCGTTCCGCGCAAAGCACTTCCAGCCCATGTTCTCCGGCAAGCCTTTCAAATTCATACCCGCTCCGTCCTTCCGGCAACGGTATCCATTGAAACAAAGCATGCAGATTGTCGGACGTATATTCAGGAAAAAACGTATAATAAAGAGCGTTGCGTTCTTTTGACAATTCATTTTTCCGTTTAATGATGTCTTCCGCATCCCCGCTCAAAATAAGTTCATCAACAATTTCAGCATTAAACGGCGGGATGTGGACATTTATACTGTTAAAAGCGAGCAAAATCTCTTTAATAAAACGATCCGGCACAACCATATATGCAACGCGCAGCCCTGTAAATAAAGCTTTTGACAGCCCGTGCACGTAAACCGTGTTCTCAGGGATCAGCGTAACTAACGGAGGCAACGGATTGCCGTATGTAAACGCATATGTATCATCTTCAATTAAAAGAAGCCGATACTTCACGATAATTTCAACCAGAGCGGCCCGCCGCTTCGGGCTTAATGTGACGCCGGTCGGGTTATTGGACACGGGAATGAGGTAGATACCCTTAATCCGGCACTGCCCGCACTTTTTCAGCAGATCATCGGGACGTATTCCTTCATTATCGGACAGTAAGGGTACAAGCTCAATCTTGAACCGATGAGCCAAGGCGATAAAATTTATATACGTGAACGAATCCACAGCGATTTTATCGCCCGCCTGAAATACGGTCAGAAAAAGAAGTACCAAGGCATTCTGCGTTCCGTAAGTTAAAAAAATATTTTTTTCAGATACGTTAAGAAAATATTTCTTCAACCAATACTGGGCCGTTTCTTTAAACCGCCCGCCGTCGGCAACAGTATTACCTTTCAACAGGTTATCAACAGACTGTCTTTGCAAAAGCCGTCCGGCCGCGTCGGATACTATGGAATTTAATTGACTATACGGCCGCAGATTCCCGCAAGGAATAAGCGACCTGTTTTTCAGTAATCCCAGCGGCGTTACTTTATTGGGAGCTACAAAAGTTCCCTTCCCGATAACCGCATAAATAAGGCCTTTTCGCTCACAGATCTTAAACGCTCTTGTAACGGTGCTTAAATTAATATCCAGGAAATCCGCCAATTCCCGCTGCGGCGGCAATTGCGTCCCGGCACTCAAATATCCTCCGGCAATATCTGTTTCCAAGAGTGTAGCCAGGCTAAGATACAGCGGCGCCTGCAACCGTTTTTTATCAGGCTTCCAGGTCATGGGATAATATTCAAACGAATTGACCGGCATGAGTCTTTCCTCTAAATTGTCCTGCCTACAATTTTACGGGCACGGAAAAAACAATTTCTCTTTATAATAAGTAATAGAATTGTACGCCTAAATTGTATCATACCGAAAAGGGGAAAATAAATGACCGATTTAACCGAAGGAAATGAATTAAAGACAATACTGTACTTTTCCGTTCCTATCTTTCTGGGAAACATATTTGAACAGTTATACAATGTAACGGATGCCGCCATTGTCGGGAATTTTATAGGTACGGAAGGTCTTGCCGCTGTCGGCGCCGGCGCTCAAATAGTCACGTTAACCGTATTTCTTTCCACAGGTATTTCAATCGGGGCAAGCGTGTTTATTTCCCGGCTCTACGGCTCAAAGCAATTTGAGGATATGAAGGAAGTGCTTGACACAAATTTGATCTTTACGGTACTGTTGGCCTTTATTCTGACCGTTTTAGGGATCCGCTGTTCCACGATCTTTTTAAAATGGCTAAGTGCCCCTCCGTCTCTGTTGTCCGATGCGGATACGTACTTAAAAATTATTTTTTCAGGACTGGTCCCGCTTTTTGCGTATAATACGCTGGCTAACAGTTTAAGAGGGGTCGGCGACTCCAAGACACCGACTTATATTCTAATAAGTTCCGTCTGCTTAAACGCTTTTTTAGACATCATTTTTATTGCCGTGTTCCGTTACGGCACTGCCGGCGCCATACTGGCCCAGCTCTTTTCTTTTATCACTTGTTTACTTTACATGAATCGAAAATATCCGGAACTGGCGCTCCATATATTTCACTTAAAATGGAACCTGAGGAAATTATGCTCATCGTTAGCTGTCGGCATACCCGCCATGCTGCAGCAAACTTTTATCGGTTTCGGCTTTCTCGTCATTCAATTTCTGGTCAACAGTTTCGGAACAACGGCCATCGCGGCGTATACGGCGGCCTCTAAAGTAGATACTATCGCGGAAATGCCGGCCGTAAACCTCGGACAGGCTCTGATGAATTTTACGGCGCAGAACAACGGCGCGGGGAAACCCGAGCGAATCCAAAAAGGAGGGAAGAACACCTTAGTTCTTTCAGTCATTATATCCGTTTGCACTTCGATTATCGTTTATATTTTTTCACCGCTGTTCATCTCTATTTTTGACCGGAATGCGGCAGTTATACAAATCGGCCGGCAATATTTGCATATCGTATCCGTCTTTTACTTAATTTTCGGCGCAATGCAGGTGCTTAACGGATTATTACTGGGTTACGGGAAATCGGTACTGCCTTTGATCGCCTCCATCACCACATTCTGTCTTCTCCAGGTTCCCCTGGCCGTCCTGTTATCCCGCACCTCCTTGGGTTTTAACGGCATCTGGCTGGCCACGCCGTTCGGCTGAACGGCAGGGTTTCTGATGCGTTTAATTTATTTCCGCTATATTTCAAAAAAATAAGCCGTTTATTTTACCGCCAGTTAAGATACAAAGCCGTAACACGACTCTCCGGCGTTTTCCGCCTTTTATAATCCGGGCAAATACTTACGCGCCTTCTGAAAGCAGGCAATGGTCTTGGCATCGATGATTTCGTCGGCGTTGATCATGGCTTCCACTTCCTGCGGCGTATAGTATTCGATATTCATAAATTCATCTTCATCAAGATGCTGTATTCCCTTTTTCAAATTCCTGGCAAGATAGAAATAAATTTTTTCATTACAGAACCCGGGTGATGTGTAACTGTAGCCGAGTGAAATGAGTTCTCCCGTAACGCCGGCTTCTTCTTCCAGTTCACGGGCGGCGCAACAATCGGGCGATTCACCGTCCCGGTCGATTTTTCCGGCCGGGATTTCCAGCATGACCGTACCGGCGGCATAGCGATATTGGCGCACAAGGATAATTTTACCGTCCTCCGTTACCGGCATGATCGCGCAAGCGCCTTTGTGCCAGACCACCTCACGCGTCGAGGTCCTGTCCGTCCCGTTAATGCGGACCGTATCCACTGTCACATGCAGGATATTCCCGTCCATAATTTCCTTACGCTCTATCATTTTTTCACTGCTGATACTCATTTTTTATTCCCCCCTGTAAAAAAAGACGCCTGCCGCAGTACATATCATACTGCAGCGCGCCTTTTTCAGCTCTCCTATTTTCCCGTGCTGCCGATGCCGCCGGTACGTATCCCCGCGGCACTGTCATCGTCAACAGTAAGGTATTTCATGAAAATGCCCTGGCCGATACGTTCCCCCTTTTCAACGTGGTACGGTGTATCTGCCGTATTGTAATACGCAATCATAATGTGCCCTTCATTGTCGGGATTATTGTAGTAATCGCTGTCTACGATACCCGTACCGTTTGCCAGCATAAGCCCCTGCTTGAAGGCCAGTCCGGAGCGGATGAAAATCGACAGGTACTCGTCTTCTTCCATATACGCTTTCAATCCCGTCGGCACGACCGTAACCGCATGCGGCACGAGGACGACGGAAGCGGCCGCTTCCAGGTCATAACCGGCGCTGGCTTTTGTCTTACGCTGAGGGACGGTAATCCCCCGGCCGGCATAAGCCGTAACGATTTCAAATCCTCTTTGTCTCATAGCCTATCTCCGATGCCCGTTCCTGCGGTCACCGCGATCATTGCGGTCGCGGCTCTTGAAATCACCGTCTTCACCGGTAAGCACAACCTTGCGGGAAAGGTTGATACGGCCCTGGCTGTCGATTTCAACGCATTTAACCATGATCTCGTCGCCGATGCTGACGACATCCTCCACTTTTTCGACCCGCTCAACGGCAAGCTGCGAAATATGCACAAGCCCTTCCTTCCCCGGCAATACTTCAACAAATGCGCCGAACGTCATAAGGCGTGTAACCTTGCCGAGATATGTCTGTCCGACTTCAACATCTTTCGTCAGGCTTTCAATCCAGGCCTGTGCCTTTTGACCGCTTTCGCCGTCAACGGAAGCAATATATACAAGGCCCGAATCGTCGATATCTATTTTCGCACCCGTTTCTTCCGTAATCTGCTTGATTATCTTGCCGCCGGGCCCGATGACATCACGAATCTTGTCGGGGTTAATGTACATTGTAATAATACGCGGGGCATAAGGAGACAATTCCTTGCGCGGAGCATCAAGGACTTCCAGCATCTTATCCATAATATGGAGACGGCCTTCATGAGCCTGTTTGAGCGCCGTATCCAGAATTTCACGGCTGAGGTCTTTAATCTTGATGTCCATCTGGATGGCCGTCACGCCCCGTTTAGTGCCGGCAACTTTAAAGTCCATATCGCCGAGAGCGTCTTCCATACCCTGGATATCCGTCAGAATCGTAAAATCGTCGTCTTTCGTAACAAGTCCCATAGCCACTCCCGCGACGGGAGCCTTGATGGGGACACCCGCATCCATGAGCGCCAGGGTCGAACCGCAGACACTGCCCATGGAACTGGAACCGTTCGATTCAAGGACCTCCGAAACGACACGGACGGCATAGGGAAATTCTTCTTCCGACGGCATAACCTGTACAAGCGCGCGTTCAGCCAGCTTGCCGTGGCCGATTTCACGGCGTCCCGGTCCGCGGGAAGACCGTGTTTCGCCGACACTGAAAGAAGGGAAATTATAGTGATGCATGTAACGGCGGTCCGTTTCCAGGCCTACGCCGTCGATATGCTGTGATTCCGACAGGGGCGCGAGCGTGGCAAAACTCAAAATCTGCGTCTGCCCGCGTGTAAAAAGGCCCGTGCCGTGCGTACGCCTGAAGAGACCGGCTTCACAGGAAACGGGACGCACTTCATTGACTTTACGGCCGTCCGGACGTATTTTATCAACAGCTATCATGTGGCGGACGATTTCCTTGATCATCTTTTGCGTAACCGCGGCCACATCGTTTTGATTATCGGGATATATGGAGGCGAAGTGCTCATAAATGTCCGTCTCAACGGCATTCATTTTTTCTTCCCGTTCCATCTTATCCGGCTCAAAGACAGCGTCCTTCATCTTTGCTTCGCCGTATGCATGTACCGCTTCCGCAATATCGGCAGGAACTTCTTTTTCAATAAATTCCTGTTTCGGTACGCTGATCTCGCCTAAGAAGGACAGCTGGAATTCGACAACCTTTTTGATTTCTTCATGAGCAAACATGATGGCGTCGAGGATGTCCGCCTCGGGAACCTCTTTGGCGCCCCCTTCAACCATGAGGACGGCGTCCTTTGTGCCGGCTACGACGATGTCCATATCGCTGGCTTCACTCTGTGCGACTGTCGGGTTAATAACGAGCCGGCCGTCCACGCGGCCTACGCGTACGCCGGCGATCGGGCCGGCAAAGGGAATATGCGACATGCAAAGAGCAACGGAAGCGCCGATCATGGCGGCGATTTCCGGCGCGTTGTCATGGTCGACGGCAAAGTCATAGGCCACGACGTGCACATCGTAACGATATGTCTTCGGGAAAAGCGGCCGGATCGGACGGTCGATGAGACGGGCAAACAATGTTGCCGATTCGGGCGGCTTGCCTTCCCGTTTGATAAAACCGCCGGGGATTTTACCGACAGCGTATAATTTTTCTTCATAGTCCACTGTCAACGGGAAAAAGTCCGCATCTTCACGCGCTTCTTTTGCCCCCGTAGCCGATACGAATACGGCCGTGTCACCGTAGCGGACCAAAGCGGCGCCGCTCGACTGTTTTGCCAGTTTGCCCACTTCAACGGTGAGCGGCCGGCCGGCAAAATCCATTTGGAATTTCTTTTCTTCCATTCCCTTTCCTCCTTAGAGCTTCTATCCAAAAAAGAGGCTGATGGTCTATACATCAGCCTCATTTCGTGCAATTATTTACGCAAATTGAGTTTTTCGAGAATAGCGCGGTAACGTTCCAAATTATGTTTTTGCAAGTATGCGAGCAAG
>ERZ773062.1164-NODE-1164-length-11559-cov-2.935501_pt1 | contig 11559 bp, 8 predicted proteins | sample MGYA00580626_ERZ773062 | MGnify/ENA primary metagenome ERZ773062 (study PRJEB29015, sample SAMEA2738003) | human oral metagenome | biome: human oral; feature: human-associated habitat; material: dental | place: China | collected 2058 ...
CCAGAAGGCGTTCATAAACACCTCGGATACTCTTGGCATGAATGGTTGAAAAGACTGTCGCCCCTGTCAAACTGGCTCTGACCACTGCACGTGCCGTCTCGCTGTCTCGAATTTCTCCGATAATCAGGAGGTCTGGCCGATGACGTAAGGAAAGCTTGATCAAATTTTCATAGGTTAGTCCGATTGCCTCATTCAACTGTAACTGGAGAATGTCGTCCTGCTTGATTTCGACAGGATCTTCTATGGACATGACTTGCTGTCCTTTAAAGAGAGACTTGGCCAATTCATGCATCAGGGTTGTCTTGCCACTTCCGACTGGACCAGCAAAAAGATAGAGTCCCCGTTGCCTGTACTGCTTGCCCAATTCATCAATATCCTGAAACCAAAAATGCAAATCCTGCTCCTCATCATGCAACAAGCGAATGACTAAACTCTCATGCCCTCGATAATCGCCTACAGTAGATAAACGTAGGGACGCCATCTTCTGGTCATATTCATAATCACAAGAACCAAGTTGACTACGTCTCTTTTCTCCAACATTCATACCCGCCACAAACTTAAAGTGACTGATGACGGCCGCAAACTTTTCAAAATCATAACAACCGATTTTACAGCGCTCATCTCCGACCCTCATATGAAGCTCATAGGCGTCTAACTTAGGGACAAAATAAATGTCTTGTGCCCCTTTTTTCCGGGCCGAGCGAATGATTTCTTGTGCAATTTCTTGAACCATACTTACCTCCTCACCTATACTATTCGCAAAGATTTGGAAAAATAAAAAAAGCAACTCCAAAAAGTTACTTTTTCTCTATCTCAATTTCATACGGCAAGAACGGTGCCTTTCCTGACCTGTTTGTTTTTCATAGCCTGGGCGTAGCTTTTCGTCTGGAATAACCTGCTCATCCTGCAAAAGAGCTAAAGAATGGTATTGTTGTAAATACTCATCACATTCATCACACCAGCGTTGGTCTTCTGGATCCCAAAAAATGGTCATCAAGTCACTTCTACTTTTATAAAGAGGGGATTCTTGTTCCAATCTAAACCAGCAAGTTTTGTAGTATTTGAGAGCATCATAATACTGGTCAAATTTTCTACTTGCTACAATATCTTCTTCCCAACCTTCTATGAACCACCACGGTTCAAAATCTCCGTACATTTCTATAACACGATACATATTCATTCATTCCTTTGTACCGTATATTATAACCAATTCCGCTAAACAAGGAAAGAAATATGCTCATTTCTTATTTTTCAGATAAAAAATCCAGCCATCCTATGATGACTGAATTTCTATTTGCTTGTGTTCCAAAATCTTTTTGCTACTTAAGCTCTGAAATATCGTTTTCGATGATGACCTTAATTGCATGGTGGTCTGCTGCCTTACTGAAGACTTCATAGGCTTTTTCAATTTCACTTAGTTTGAAATAATGAGTTACCAATTTTTCTGGTTCAATCTTATGACTTTCAAGAGCTTTCAACAATTGTGGAGTTGTATTTGTAGATACCAAACCAGTTGTTACATTGATGTTGCGAATCCAAAGTTTATCTAAATCGAATTCAACTGGTTTACCATGTACACCACAGTTGGCAACTGTTCCGTCTATACCGATAATCTTTTGACAGAAATCAAATGTTGCAGGAATACCAACAGCTTCGATAGCAACATCTACACCACGACCATCTGTCAAATCATAAATTTCTTTAATGGCTTTTTCAGGGTCTGAAGAATTAACTTTATGAGTCGCACCAAATGATAAAGCAGTTTCCAAGCGGTTATCGTCTAAGTCCACCATAATCAATTTGGCTGGTGAGTAAAATTGGGCTGTCAAAAGAGCAGCCAATCCAACTGGACCTGAACCAATAATGGCTACGCTGCAACCAGGTTCTACTTTCCCTTTCAAGACACCAATTTCATATCCAGTAGGTAGAATGTCTGATAGCATAACTAAGGCTTCATCTGACAAGTCTTCTGGAGTGTGGTAAAGAGTGTTATCTGCATGAGGGACACGTAAATATTCAGCCTGCATACCATCAATCAAGTGACCGAAAATCCAGCCCCCTTCGTCTTCACAGTGGGCATAAATCCCTTTTTTACAGTAGTAGCATTTACCACAGGCACAGACACAAGAAATCAAGACCTTGTCACCTTTTTTGAAGTTCGAAACTCCTTCTCCAACTTCTTCAACAATCCCAATCCCTTCGTGACCAAGAATGGTACCACTTTGGCAAGCGGGAACATCCCCTTTGATAATATGGAGGTCTGTTCCACAAATAGTGGTTTTTACGATACGCACAATAGCGTCTGTTGGCTTGCGAATAACTGGTTTGTCAACGTCAACAAAAGAAGCAAGTCCTGGTTTAACATAAGTATAGGCTTTCATAAAGTATTCCTCCGTTTTTTTATTTGTACTATTTATAATATAATTGTAAGCCTTTTCATTTGTTTCTTCAAGTGTTTTTGTGATTTTTTTAACTTTTTTATTTACCGGTAAAGTAATATAGATAAAAAAGCAGAAGCTAGTCTGCTTTCATCCTTAACAAAGAGAAATTTCACTACTCCATAAGAACTTTCGATTAACATCAAACGACTAAACAAAAATGATATTACTGATAGATGGAGAATATTCTTCTATATCATTGAAACACTAGGACATCCAAAACAATTGCACTTTCAGTAAATTTCTATACTAAAATTACGAATAATCTCTGCAATATTATCTAGGTTGCAATATATATTAGACATTTTACTAACAATTTTTATAATATCGTTTGTCTTTAAGAGCATAATAACGGCCTTGCTTCTCTCTTAACGAGATTCAAGACCGTTATTTAAGATTTTTATTTTATAGCTCTATCTTCTACTATTTGATTGTGTTGAAGATGAACTTGATGTACTGCTTGAAGTATCACTTGAGCTTGGTGTAGATGAGAAACTACCAATAATACTTGACCAAGCATTTTGGTAATCTGCTTCACTTCCTCCAATAGCAAAGTGATAGCTTGTCGTTGGAGCTCCCGCCTTGTTAGCCCAATAGCTCGTTACAGTAGAACCTGAAAGATCCACTGTTCTTCCATTAACGGATACTTTGCCAGGCTTCTGCCCTGTAGATCTGAGGACCTGAGACTGGGTCACACTAGAATCAAGATTAAAGCGTTCATTGCCCCAAACACCAGGCTCAGCCTGTTGGATAGCATTGACCAAGTGGGCCATATATTTGGCATTTCGATAATGCCCAGCTCCCTTAGCCATTGGGCGGTTGTCATCGTGACCTAGCCAACCACCTAGAGTCAATCTTGGTGTCGAAAGCATGAGCCACATATTTTCATCCTCGTTGGTTGTACCAGTCTTACCAATCCAGTCTGCACGAGATAGGCTGGAATTGATAGAAGCCAAGTCCGTTTGGAAACTTGAAGTGATTCGAGATGAAATCACCTCACGAAGCAAACTCTGCATAATCGTTGCTGTTGCCTTCGAATACACTTGAACTGGTTTGTCTTGGAATTCATAGATTACTGTGCCATCAGATGATTCAATCTTAGAAATCACATGTTTCTGATGGTAGACACCGTTATTAGCAAGTGTTTGATAACCATTGGTATGCTGGGCAACTGTAACTTCAATACCACCGCCCATAGGCAGACTTTCGATACCGTACTCTGGAATCTCGTAACCCATTTTCTCCATATAGCTCTTAACATCGACACCTTTTTCACGAAGCATGCGATAGGTCCAATAGGCTGGAATATTCCATGAATAGTTTAAAGCATCACCCAAATTGACCATATCTGTGCCTTTACTACTACCATGCACAATCGGACTACCATTTGCAAAATTTGTAGGATAATTTGACAATATGCTAGCACTTCCCATCAAACCTTGGTCAATGGCAATTCCGTAGGCCAGCAAAGGCTTGGTTGTAGAGGCTGGCGAGCGCTTAGTGTCAAAGGCGTGATTGTTTTGGTTAGTCTGGTAATTACGACCACCAACAAAGCCTAGAACAGCCCCCGTTTTATTGTCCATCAAAACATTCCCTACTTCAGGCTGCCCAGTCGAATCATCTACCAAATAACCATAGTTAGCAACTGCATTTTGCATGGCCGCATGGATTTTTTTATTGATCGTTGTAGTGATTTTGTAGCCGCCATTACTTAGTTCCTGCTCAGCTCTCTCATGATAAGCCTTTCGAATCGCTTCATTTTTCAACTCTTGGTTAGAGACATTGTCCTGTCGAACTAAATAATCATACATACGGTCTGTCGCTTCAGCCATAGCTGTAAAGTAGAGATAATCCCTCGAAACAACATTGACAGTTCCTGATGGCAAGAAGTCTTGTTTGAGATTATAATCCTTGTACTGGTCGTATTCTTCCTGAGTCAGAGCACCCGTACGGTACATGTTGTAGAGAACATCCTTGGCCCGCTTCAAACCAAGTTCTAAGTCTTCATCACTCTTTAACTCTCCAGTATTTTCATAAGGGGAATAAGTAATCGGACTCTGTGGCAAACCTGCTAGGAAGGCAGCTTGGGGAATACTCAACTTTTTGGCATCGATACCGAAAATCCCTTCAGCAGCTTGCTGGGCACCTGCAATATTCTGCCCTTTATGATTTCGACCAAAGGGAGCAACATTGAGATAAGTGGTCAAGATTTCATCCTTACTCATGCTGCGTTCCAAGGCAAGGGCATCAACAATTTCTATAGCCTTACGAGCCAAAGTCGGAGCATCTCCAACCACTTGTTGTTTGATTAACTGTTGAGTCAAGGTCGAGCCCCCACTAGATGAGCCCAAACCTGCAAAGGTTCCCAAAGTCGCCCGAATCACAGCTTTTGGCACAACCCCTTTATGTTCATAGAAGGAGGAGTCCTCAGTCGATACCAGACCATTGACGATGTTAGGCGAGATATCTGTCAGGCTCGTCACAGACCGAATGACATCGGCTTGGACGTTGGCAATCGGAGTCCCGTTAGCATAGTAAATGGTGGATTGCTGTTCCAATTTGTTAATCTTGGCAGCCATTTCCTCACGATTAGGTACCTTGGTGTCAGAGACTAGGTGGGCAAAGTAACCAGCCCCAGCCCCAGCAGCTAAGGAGCCTAAGAGAAGGCCAATCAAGACGATATAAAGGGCAATACGACGAACAACATTAATCGCCACATTAAGACCGAGGAAGACCTTTTCTCTAGCGGTGTAGTTAGACAGATCAATGACCTTGGTCTTGGATTTGCCTTTATCTTTTGATTTGCGACGCTTGCGCTCTGAATCTTGGCTAGCACCAAGGCCGGCAGCAGCTAAGTCTAGGGCAGCTGGCACGTGGTCACCAGATTCAGGTTCTGAATCCTGATCTTGAGACCATTCTTCCACATCATGGCTTTGTTCGAGCTCAAGCTCGCTAGCTTGAGTTTGGTCAAAGTAATCTGGGTCTAAGCTAGTTAGCTTGCTAGTCTTAGCCGTCCAAGCCAAGTCATAGTCGTCTAAACTTGAGTCTGAATCAGAATAGTCTGATTCAGGCTGCTCTGAGGTCTCCTCAGCTAAGCTTGGCTCTACATCTGATGGTTCAGATGCTTGAGTAATCAAGTTTTCTTGACTAGCAAGGAGTGACGTCGCTTCATAATCTGATTGCTGATCAAGAGATTTTTCTTGACTAAGGTTAGCTTCAGCCTCAACTTCCGCTTTGGCACTTGTTGGCACGATAGATAGGTCGTCCACTTCTTGCTCTAAGTAATTTGGCTCATCTGGATGGTTTGAAGAAACAGGCGTTTGTTCAGGTTCTGACTCAATTTCAAGTCTATCCTGAGATAGTGCTACAGGTTCTTGATAGCTTGAGCCTGTAGCACTTTGCTCTAAGTGCTCGGCTTCTTGGCCTTGGTTTGAGTCATCTACAGCAGAGGCCTGGTTTGGCACCTTAATTGGTGTAATGTTATCGAAAATGGACAAGAGCGAACTGAGTCGGGCACGTCCTCGTGATGAAAGGTGAGGGCCTTCTTCTTGGTCTTGAGAGCTTTCCAGTGAATCTGCAGCCTGTGACGTATTGCTAGGCTCCAATTCTGACTTGTAGTCATTTGAGTTAGTGACTAATTGAGTAGGGGCAGGGCTTTTCACTTCGCCCACTTGGACTTCTTTAGGCTGGTCTGAACTTGGTCTTAATAAGTCAGCGTCTAAAGGTTGATAGACACGAGACACTTCCTTCTTGTCTGAGCTTGCAACTGGCCCGCTTCCTTCCTGGAGCTCATTACTTGTTTCCTGCTCAAGGTCAAGACCACGACGTCGTTCGCGTTCTTTTTGGATTTCTGCAGGACTTGGCAGGGGCTGGCTAGCCCTACTGTCTTGGTCGAGCTCAATGCGAGGTTGGTAAACGCGACTAGCAGGCTTGGAACCCGCAGTAGATTCTGCAGATAAGCCTGGTATATCAACAGGTCCTGCTAGGCCTAGGTCTGTGCTAGCTTCTTCTTCTGAATCTTGGACTTGATTATCTCGACTGGCCATGCCGGCAAAGAGCCGACGCCGACGAGGACCTTTGTCAACAGACTCGGATGATCCCGAAGTCTCTGGGCCTGATTCACTCGGCTGCGCTAGTTCTGGCTTAGCCTTAGGCTCTGAAGGTTTAACAACTTTCTTCTTCTTGGCTTTTTCCTTGGCAGGACTAGCAGGGTCTTTCTCTGTTTCCTCTTGGAAAAGATGAGATTGGAAGTCTTGGTCGGACACTTGGTTAGTCTGCTTATAAGGGTTGGCTTCATCAATACTTGGATTGAAGTTAGAGAAGAAGTCACGGACGCGTTTGACAGAGCGATCGATGAACTCGGAAGATTGAGCCATGACGGTCTTTTCATCCGACTTAGGCTGGTAATGCCAACTATCTTGATCCTGCTGACCTTGACTAGAGCTTGACTCAGTTGTCTGACTAGTCTCGGACTGGCCTTTGTTAGTTGAAGTAGATGCTTGATCATTACTTTCAGCGCTCTCTTGTCGAGCCTGTGCTTGTTTACGGGAATAGTCTTCATAGAAATTATCCCAGCGTGATGGCTTAGAAGTTGCCTCGTTCGAAGGCGGGGTAGAATGACCCCTTGAATCCTCTTTATCAGGCGCGATGTCAAAAGAGACATCATAGTAATGCTGGTCCGATTGCTCGGACACTTTCTTCTTGTCATCGTCTAGTGTCATTCATTCACCTACTTTCCTTATGGGGTATGGCTCTTAAGCCGTTACTTGATCATTTAGGGATTCGCCTAAGACATTGAGACGAGCTTCCCATTCTTGATTAGTCAATTTGTTTTCCGCAATGTAGCGGTTGCGTGGGTGGCGACGGCATTCTGGGCAGCAACCACGAACGTATTTGTCTTCATTTTCGACGCTAGTCAGGATACGACGGTTACATTCTGGGTTCCCACAGTTAACATAGCGTTCGCATGGAGTGCCATCGAACCAGTCTTTCCCGATTACAACAGGATCGACGTGGTTAATGTCAACCGCAATCCGTTCGTCGAAGACGTACATCTTACCATCCCACAATTCGCCTTTTACTTCAGGGTCTTTACCATAGGTAGCAATCCCACCGTGGAGTTGGCCGACATCTTTATAACCTTCACGTACCATCCAACCGGAGAATTTCTCACAGCGGACACCACCTGTACAGTAGACAACGACACGCTTGTCCATGAATTTTTCCTTGTTGTCGCGGACCCATTGTGGTAATTCGCGGAAATTACGAATGTCAGGACGGATGGCACCACGGAAGTGACCTAAGTCAAACTCATAGTCGTTACGTGTATCAAGGACAACGGTGTTTTCATCTAACAAGGCTTCCTTGAATTCTTGTGGTGACAAGTAAGCACCAGTAGTTTCTAATGGGTTGATGTCGTTGTCGAAGTCGTTATCTTCTAAGCCTAAGTGGACGATTTCTTTTTTGTGACGAACGAACATCTTCTTGAAGGCTTGTTCTTCTTCTTCGTCAATCTTGAACCAGAGGTCTTCCATACCTGGTAGGGAGTGGACATAGTCCATATATTTTTGAGTGGTTTCGTAGTCACCTGAGACAGTCCCGTTAATCCCTTCGCTCGAAACGAGGATCCGGCCCTTAAGGCCAATAGACTTACAGAAGGCCAAGTGGTCAGCTGTAAACTTATCTGGGTTCTCGATGTTAACGTACTTGTAGTAAAGAAGCACGCGAATTGGTTTGGTCATAATTTACCTCCTTGTAGTTGCAAACTACATAAATTTATGGATAGTATCATTATACGGCAAAAAAGGCTTGAGGACAACTTTTGAGCCGGTTTTTGCGCTATCTGTAAGAAACTTGTAACCTCCCTACACGATCCCCGTCTAAGTGGCTCAAGCATGCCAAAAAAGCTGGCCAGATTAATTCTGGGCCAGCTTTTGGTTGAAGCGTTCTTGCAGATGGTTTTTGTGATGATGATAGGCTGTTAACAAGGGAATGCAAGCGCCCAACCAGGCCAGGGGGCTGGCAATGGCGGGACCTACAAAACCTAAATATTGACTAAGAATCAGAGCGGCACTCATACGCATGGCTAGCTCCATGATACCAGCAATAGTCGGAATTAGGCTATCTCCCAATCCCTGCAAGGTATAACGGTAAATGAAGAGCAGAGCTAACAACCAGTAGGCAGGCGCCGAACAGTAGAAGAAGACTTGACCGTAGTGAGCCATTTCCAGTCCTTGGCTACCTTCTGCGAAGAAGGTGACGACTTGGGCACCTGTCAGAGCTAGGATGACGCCAGACACCAGCGCGACACCTACAGACAAGAAGGTCATTTGGCGGACTCCTTGGCGGATTCGGTCAAATTGGGCGGCACCAAAGTTTTGGCCTACATAAGTTGCCATGGCAATCCCAAAGGACATGAGGACTAAAATCACAATCTGTTCAATCTTAGAAGCCGCTCCGTAACTGGCAATGGCTAGAGGGCCTAATTGGTTGAGAGCCACTGTGACCGAAATGGAGCCAATGGCAATAATAGAGGACTGGAAGGCCATTGGGAAGCCCATGTTGAGGTGATAGCGGACTTCTTCAGCTACCAGCATGGCCTTCTGCCAGGAAACCTGCAGTAGTGGCCAACGACGGTGAATGGCCCAGAGGCAAAGGAGGACAGAGACAGTTTGTGATAAGATGGTCGCAAAGCCAGCACCCGCAACGCCCATGCCGACATGAACGATGAAGACATAGTCTAAGACGATATTGGTTAAGGCCGCGATGATGAGAAAGTAGAGGGGCGTTCGACTGTCTCCCAAGGCCCGCATCATGTTGCTCAATAAATTGTAGAGCATGGTGACGGTACAAGCGCTAAAGATGACAATGAGATAATCGTAAGTATATTGAATGATTTCAGGCGGCGTCATCATGACTTCTAGAATTTGGCGGAGGAAGAAGGTAGACAGGAATGTCAAGACCATGGAAACGCAGAGGGCGATAGTCCAGGCAATGGTGACAGAACGTCTTACCTTGTGGAAATCCCTAGCACCAAAGGCTTGAGCCAAAGGAATACTTAAACCTGCCGTTAGCCCTTGAGCGAAGCCAAGAATCAGAAACATGACGCTGGATGAAGCAGAAATTCCTGCTAGGGCATCGCGTCCCATAGTGCGTCCAACGATAAAGGTGTCGACCATATTGTAGACAAGCTGGAAGATATTGCCAATTAGGAGTGGGATGGAGAAGTTTATAATGCGTTTGAGGGGGGACCCAGTGGTCATATTATGCATAAGTGACTCCTTTATAGTCAGAATGAATACTCTGAGTATAAAGGAGTCACTTAGCAAAATCAAGTAGGTTTAGAGCTCTCTATCCTAGTAAGTTATTCATCCCACTGAACGGTATAGTAGTCAGCATCTTTGGCTTGAATCAGGGGATAATTGGTCCGGTAAATAGAGCCATCTTGGTCTTGCTCGAGGTACATAACAAAACCATTAGGGTAGAGAGACAGAATCTTGGAATAAACATGGTCTTGGTCGATAATAACAGTCTTGATTTCTTGGTCGCTGGCGAACCAGTCAGTGACCAGGTGGAAATAAGAACCGATTGAGACTTTGGTTTCATAAACAAGGGTCGTAATAATGGATTGATTCATGGCTAACGCTCCTTTTTTATATAAGCTAGTTCCATTATAACAAGGAAATGGGGGCGGTTTCAAACAAAAATTCGAAACAAACTTACAAATTCTTGTCAGAATGGTAAATTTTTAAGCGACAAGCTATAAAAAGCCTGTCAAAAGTGCTATAATAAGGATTAGAAACGGTTTCATTCAGAAAGGGTGGGTCGTATGAGAGTCAAAGTCACTAAGTCAGAGCGCGAGCTCATTGAACGTGAGCTGAGACGGGGGACCACTAAGTCTCGGATAGCCTCCCTCTTACATGTCAATTTCGAGACGGGTTGCCAAATGATTCAGCGAGTCCGTGAACAGATTCGTCCTGAGATTGGTGACCAAATACGCTTTACCTTCCGGCAGGTCCACATGCGGGGGACCATCCGTAAACTTCTGACCAACAGCGCTGTCGTTGACATCGATTGGCTCCGGTCAGATCCGACTATGAAGGATATTTGTACTAGCCGCACCATCGTTAATTTCAAGGATATTGTCGCCTACATCAACTGTGAGCATCTCATTCAAGATGATGAAGAAGGGGAAGAGCCCCTAAGTCCTGCTGCTCAACAAGGGATCTAAGCTCACAGCGTCTAAAATAAGAGCCTCCTATCACGTGTTTGCGATAGGAGGCTCTTGGTCTGAATACTATTGTTCTTGGTAGATTAATTGATAGAGTTCAGCTGCGACAGTTTGATAGGTCTGGCGATGCTTAGCTTCTGGTACTAGGTCGTAGGGAGTCGGTAGGTCATTCTCCGTTAAGAAAAGCTGGAACCACTCCTTGGCTGAACCGAAGGCTTCTTCAAAATAGGGGTAAACGGTTAAGGCCTGAAGGACAAACTGCTGGGAAAACTCAATCAAGAGATGAGGATTGAATTGTTCGCAGTAGTCTTCGATGACTTGAAGACCGGCCACATAAGAAGACTGGTGACGGTAATCTTGAAGTTTGGTTACCGTCAATTCATGGACTTGGCCAAACCAGTTATAGGCCACTTTGCCTGGATAGTTTTGGTAGAGTAGGTAATGTAAGACGTCACTCTTGATATATTGAGGTAGGTCTGGATGAGTCAGAATGGCCTTAAAGAAAGGCAAGGCCTTGTCTAAAGGCTGGTCGTAGGTATATTTAAGGAAACTGAGTAACTCAAATCCTTGGCCGTCATAGATTTGATTGATAAAAGTCTCAATGGCTTCCTGACCTTGATCCAGGGCTTGCTCCAAGCGCCGGGCTAAGCGCTGGGTATGATTGAGTTGATGAATGAATGGTAAGAGGTCTTCACTGTCCCATCCAGCTGCTTGGAAGCGTGCTTGAAGCTGATAGAGCCGCAAGAGGGCAGCGTCTAAGTCGTAAAGGAGGGACAGACTCGCTCCATATAAGAGGAGAACATTCCAATCATTAACGGCTTCTATATCAGGGAAATAAGTTTGCCAACAGTTCAAAAGGTCAGCTTTTTGTCCCCGAGCAATATATAATTT
>ERZ773062.1172-NODE-1172-length-11517-cov-65.508463_pt1 | contig 11517 bp, 10 predicted proteins | sample MGYA00580626_ERZ773062 | MGnify/ENA primary metagenome ERZ773062 (study PRJEB29015, sample SAMEA2738003) | human oral metagenome | biome: human oral; feature: human-associated habitat; material: dental | place: China | collected 2058 ...
ACCGTTGATGTAGCTCTTTGGCCTAATGTAGAAAAGTAATGTAAGGGCGGGCATATGCCCGCCTACTCCATAGGAGGTAATGCACTATGAAATTAGAATATAAGCCTAATGCACTGCTTTCTGTATTTGGTGAACGAATTACCTACAAAGGCCAAGCTATCAAAGCTATCGTGGAGATTGGCGAATATGACGGCAAAGGATCTGGATTCGTCGATAAAGCATTAGCTGATAAAGCTCAGATTTGGGTGCGTGCTAAGGATGTTCCCGAACCACGATCAAAAGACGAAGTGTATATCAACGGCGAGAAATGGTACGTTGATCACATTTCCAACTTTGACGGCACGATGTATTGCCTTGAAATTGTCCATAACGTGAGGGCGGTGAGACCGTAATGAATAATGAACCTATTACAATTACAGACACAGCCACACCGTATCTGAATTTCATTGCAGAAACAAAACCGGACTGGATGCGTAAGGCATTAAAGTCAACAGGTTGGATGATGCAAAAGGAAATTAAGCAGGGCATTCGGTCGGGTGCACCTGGTGGACGTAAATATCCTAACTTCATGGCACCAGCTCGTAGAGCAGCATTTGAGTCAGCGTTCGGTGCGAAACTTCGCAAAGTTTACCAAAGTGGAGGACGTGCAGAACGAGAAGCCTGGGGCTCTAAATCGCGAAATGCCTTACTTGATATGGGTATTAGTGCCAGGACAATCGGTTACAGTCCTCTCGGTAAGCTATCGAATGCAGTTGGATATCAATATGACAAGGGCAAGCAATCTGTCCGAGTCGGGTGGTTATCTAATTCGGCTAAACGGTTAGGCGAACGAATCGAAGAAGGGTACACTAAGCAAATTACAGAGCCTATGCGTAAGAAGTTATTTGCAGCGGGCGTACCATTACCAAAAGGTAAACCGATGTTCAAAATTCAGCCACGTCATACTTATGGCCCTATGAAAGCTGCGTTACAGCCTAAATTGAAACCTTATATCGAAAATAAGATAGGCGACTACGCTATATATGGACCGGCAGCGCAATCTGCATCTCGACGTAACTACAAGGTAGGGTGATTTGATGCAACAGACAATTCCACTGTCACGCATCGTTGAACGTTGGGCTGAAGCCCTAGCGAATGATGAAGCGTTGACTAAATTTTGCAATGACAAATACGGAAAGCCGGCGCAACTGTATGTCGGCTACGACGATGTTGATGCACCGCTCGAAGAAGATTGCCCTTGCATCATATTACTACCGAGTAATAAGAACGAAGGGCTTGCTGATACCTACACATACTCGTTAATTATTGTATGGGGCATCGTCCATAAAGGTGCAACTCGCGTTAAGAATATTATTCGATACGACGGAGCGCTAGAATCGGATAACCTAGGGCAGTTAATCATCGAATGCATTTGTAAGGTGAATCCAGCGTTTCCGGTAATCGGCATTGATTATGAATTAGACTCAATGAATTGGCGCCCGGTGTTCACCGGACGTTTAACAGCTACTATAGAAATTCCGCATGTAATCGGCGGGAATATTGAATATTAAAGGAGGAAATGCATATGGCAACAGCAAAACGTGCGCAGGGCTCTCAGTCCCATGTGGCGATTGCGTTTGAGGCGGACTTTGGTACAACGCCAACGACTGGCGGTGTAATCACGCCAATCATATCTAGCTCCGTAAAAGCTAGTCAAAATTTAAATGACTCCACGGTAATCCGTGGCGATCGTAATCCTGCAGCGCCATTCCGTGGCAACATTGACACGTCCGGTAGTTTAACCGTGCCTGTTGGTGTAATCGATATCGGCTATTGGCTAAAAGCTGCATTTGGTCAACCGACTTCTAATACAACTGGCCAAGCGCCAAATAAGAAGTCTGAGCATGTGTTTAAAATCGGCAACACAATGCCGTCGTTAACTATTGAGCAGGGCTACCCTGATGTTAATGTGTTCCAACAATTCGCCGGTGCGCGAGTTAGTAAATTAGGCTTTAAATTCGGCGGAGATGCCGAATTAACTGCATCCGTCGATGTGATGGGTTGCAAGGAAACTTTGGCAGCTACTACATTCGACGCTGCAGCAAAAGCAGTTAATTTCCTACCATTCCAAAATCTAAATGCAACTATTAAAGAAGGCGGCGCTACCGTAGCCAATATTCTAAGTTGCGATATCAACTTTGACTTTGGCTTGGATGGTGATTCTTACGCTATCGGCGGTAAAGGCTTTAGAACATACATCGACCCAGGTATTGTGTCAATTTCCGGGACGATTAAAGCGTTCTTCCAAAATAAGGACCTTTTAAACAAAGCCGTTAACGGTACGGAATCTAGCTTGGAATTACGGCTTGAGCAAGACGATTGGTCGCTTACATTCAAGTTGCCTGAACTTGTGTACGAACGACAATCTCCAGGCATCGATGGTCCGCGTGGCGTCAATATTGAATTGCCGTTCAAGGCATACTATCGTGCAGATGCTGGTCGCTCCGCATCCATCATTACATTAGTTAATAATCAAGAACAATACTAGGAGGTGCCAATATGGCATTTGAAGATATCAAAGTAAGAGGCTTAACATTCGCTGAACGTGGTGAATTAATTAAATCTGGTTTAGACCCATTGTATACCCCAGTTCCGGAAGAAGCACCGGATACAGAACGCCTATTACGTTCTCGTGAGCTTGCGCAATGGATTATGCAGCACATCTACGGCTTGACTGAAGATGAAATAAACGCAGCACCTGACAATGATCTTATGGAAATTGCGCTTGATACGATGCGTTTTACGCACGAAAAAAAAGCTGAAATCGAAAAAAACTAATTGATGCGTGGAATTGGCTCAACAATTCCGACAAACCAAAATACTGCTCAGATTGCATCAAGATGCAACGTGAGACTAAACAGCATTTTGACTGCTCAGAGTGTGAGTTCAATTCCCCGCATCAATTAGATGGAACACGACAAGCAATGCGAGTATATAACGCTAGCCGGATGCAGCGACGTTGGCATCCTGGCGGCATTGCCGGATTCGATATGCCTGCGGTGTTAGAAGTGGCGAGGGCTTACGGCATCGAGCCACTACCGCACCTTATCGATCTGCTTGTAATCTTGGAAGCTAAAGAGTTGGAGGTGGCGCACAAGGATGGCCAATAATTTAATTGATATTGTTGTTCAGCTGACCGATAAGAATACGGAAGCTGGGCTCAAGAAAATTACGGCTAGTGCCGAGGGCGCCAAGTCAGCCCTCGGCAAAATGAAGAATGACCTCATGGCGATAGGTGCCGGTGTTGGTGTTGTAGGCATCGGTGCCAAATTAGCCAAAGAGGCTATTCAATGGGATGTAGCCGTTAAGAAATTATCCGGTATCACTGGTGCAACGGCTAAAGAAACCAGTGAACTATTAGCAGTGGCCAATTATATGGGCATAGCTATGGAAGATAGCGCTGGTGCATTTGCTAAGTTCTCCAAGAACGTCGGAGCGGCCAAAGAGAAAATGGAAGTCGCTCGGGCGGAGGGAAAGCTCGGTACTGATATATTCAGCAAATTAGGCTACACGCTTGAACAGATTCAAGGTAAGAATACCGTTGAAGTGTTCAAGATGATACAGGAACGCCTAAGAGGAATGAAGGATGGGGCTGAAAAGACTCGTGTCGAAATGGAACTCTTCGGACGTACTGGGTATCAGATGCACGCTATGCTAAACATGTCTGCTGAGCAGATGGACAAAGTGGCTGAACGTGCCAAAGCAATGGGGCTTATCATCGACGATGATACCGCATCTAAGTCCGCAAAGCTAAATCGGGAATTAAAAGATTTAGAAAATACAGGGAAAAGGCTTGCAGTATCTATCGGCCATGAGTTAGTTCCTGTGTTTAATGATTATGCAAAAGGTGTATTAGATGTCGCTAAAGAATTTGAGTCGATGACTGCTGAGCAAAAGGAAGCTATCGGCGGAATTGTTAAATTCGGTGCAGAAGCTGGGGCAGTAATCATAGTCATGAGGTCGCTAACCAGCGCACTCGGATTTATGCGATTGGCCACACTTGCTGCAGCCGGTCCTTGGGTAACATTAGCTACGGTAATTGGACTTGCTGGGAAAGCATTACTCGATTTTCGCTACAACGAAAAAACATCCGGATCTTATATGGGAGTAGATGTTGACGGGAAGCGTATTCATAAGAATACGAACTCAACAACAGGCCTGTCTGACAAGTTTAGGGAATCACACGATACTCGATATTGGATTGAGGATAGTGCGTGGCTTGGGCTTGTAAAAAATGACCGCTTAGCTACAAAAGAAGAAGGCGCTAGAATCGATGCGGCTTTGAAGCAAAAAGAAGAGGCGGATGCTGCAAAAGCGAAACTCGATGAAGAACTTGCAAAAGCGAAAGAGGACATTGCTAATGGCGGATTAACGAATACCGAGGCTATCAATAAGGCGAATGAAGAGGCAGCGAAAGCGGCCAAAGCTCAAGAGCAGGCTGCAAAGAAAGCTCAACAAGCAGCCGAGAAGTTAGCAAGCGCCGTAGAGCGTATGTCTGAGTTGTATCGGTCTCTTACTTTGCAAAGTCTGCAAATTGACGGCAGTCAATACGAAATCGATAAGTTAACTGCTAAGAACCAATATGAGTCAAACGAAAAAAATATTCGTGATATTATCCGATCTGTTTCAAGCTTGAATAGCGGTGCTACAGGACAAGCTGCGGGTGTACTAGAAGCAGCTAATGAGCAACTCGGTAAGGCGTACAAGTTAGGAGCAGATGGTACCTGGGCTACGGATTGCGGAAAGCTATTCTCTGATGCAGTTAAACAGTCACTCGGGGCGGACGTACCTCGTCGAGTCGATAAGCTATGGGAAGCGGCGGCTGCTGTAGGGGCTTGGCATCCAGAAGGTGACGGATATATTCCTAAAGCTGGCGATGGTGTGGTTGTACTTGGTGATAATCACATTGTTATTAGTGACGGGAACGGAGGCTATACTGGTGCTAATACAAACGGAGTGGTCGCTAAGCCATCTGTTACCGCAGATTTTGGACAAATCACTGGATATATTGACACAGCTAAGTATGCAGGCGCTGCATCAAGCGCCACTGCTGATTCTGTCGGCAGTGCAGAAAATGCTAAGAAATTAGCTGAGTCTGACCTAACTGCTTCCGTTCGTGCTAAGAATGAAGAGTTGTATCAAAAGCGATTAGCTGAGGCACAACGAAATCAGGCTATCCGTGTTCGTAAGATGAACGAGGATATCAAGAAACTCGATCTCGAACGCACAGGCGACCGCTTGCAATTACTCAAAGCTGAAGCCGAAGCACAAAAGGCGCAGATTGACGATAACGTTCGTGAGTATACAAAGGCAGTAGGGGATAAGGAACTCGCTGAGAAGAAAGCTCAAGCAGAACGCCTAAAATTGGCTTCTGATACTGAGCAGAAAATCAGAGAGTTAGCATATACTCAAACGAGTGAAACCGTTGACCACTTAACCAATATGGTTACTCTTGGTCGGTTATCTCGCAGTGATGCGGATGCGTTACTTGCTGAAGAGTTAAAATCGTACATTGATTACGCACGAAGTGAAGTCAATGAGGCACAGTTAAGTGCAACACAAAGACTGCAAATTGAAAAGAACCTTGTTGAGGCCCAACAAAAGCTATGGGAGCTGGCAGGTCGTAGTCTTAAAACAAGCTTACAAGAAGCCGCTCGGCAGTATAAGCAAGAGACTACTAACTATGCTGACTTAGCGAAGTCTACATTCGATAGCACAATGAACTCTATCAACTCAACATGGACAAATAATCTCGAGGCTATGGCAACAGGAACGAAGTCCTTTAGTAAAGGCATTAAGGACATATTCAAGGATATGACAAATGCCATTATTAAGATGATGATTCAATTAACATTCCAACAATACATCATGCCTAAGTTGCAAGATCTATTTGGCAGAGCAGTAAGTAGTATTGGCTCACTAGGTGCTGCAAAGGGGACTGCAAAAGGGACATCGTCCTTTGCTGGTGGCGGTTCGTTTAGTTCGGCGTTTACAGGAAATCGATTTGCTGCCGGAGGAAAAACAAATCCAGGACTTATGTTGGTCGGTGAAAACGGGCCAGAACTATTACAGTCCTCTGGCTCACACCGTATTTACACGGCGAGCGAAACCCGTAGATTGATAGGCGGTACTACAAGTAACAACGTAGTTGTTAATATCGTTAACCAATCGGGGCAAGAACTTGAAAGTAAGCAACAGAACTCCAGATTCGATGGTGAAAATTACATTATCGATGTAATGGTACGTGCTGCTAATACAAATAAAGGAGGTGTGCGTGACGCCATAAGGGCGGCCGCAACTTAATTATGGCTACATTTCCAGATATAAGATATCCAATATATCCAATTCAGGAGACTACTCCAGATATTTCGTATAAAGGCCAAGTTGAAAACATGACGCTAATCACCAGGAAGAAGACGACAAAGACCCGGCGGACATATTCCGTAGGGTACAAGTTGCCAACAGCTGATTACTATAAACTTCGGTCATTCTTCGATGAAGTCAACTGCTCCGGTATATTCGATTGGGTTCATCCGGAAACACAGGAAACACTAAATGTACGATTTGCTGATCAGTTAGACTTTGCAGCAAATGACTACGGTGTTTGGACTGGTACTGTTAAATTACGGGAGGCTTGATATGTTACCACTATCAACCGCATCAATGATTGAGAAGAACCAAATATCGGCCACAGGTGTGTGGCTTATGTTGCTAGATATTACTTACAACAAAGAAACAGTTCGACTCGTCAATAATACGGAAAATATCCAATTCAAGGGGAATACATATATAGCCTTTCCTTTCCATTTAGCAGACGTTAATAAGAATCAAACAGACTTGCCAAACGTGAAATTATCTGTATCTAACGTGACTCGTACTATCCAACGTATGGCCGAGACCAACAAAGGGTTCACTGGCGCGGATGTAATCATTCGCATTGTAAATACTTCAATCCCAGATGTGTGCGAACTAGAGGAACATTTTGTAATTACAGGTGCGCAGGCTAATGCTGAATGGATGGAGTTTACATTAGGGACAGACTTCAGCTTTAACCGACGGTTTCCTTTAATCCGTGTAATGAAGGATTTCTGTCCGTTCAAATTTAAAGGTATTCAGTGCGGGTATAAAGGCGATGCTGGCGAATGCAATAAGACGCTAGCACGATGCCGAGAACTTGGCAATAGCACCAGGTTCGGCGGAGAACCTACAATCCCGCAGGGAGGTTTGTATGCGTCTAACAAATGATTTTACTGATTTACTAGGCACGCCCTTTGAACAGATGAAATGCTGGGAATTGGTGGCAGAGGTATACCGACGCGCCGGTATTGAACTTCCTAATTATACTGATGTCCAGATGGGTGATTGGCAAGAAATTTGTGAGCCATGCGAAATGAACGTTCTTGTATTTGCGCTATATGGCTCTGAACTTGATCATGTAGGGGTTTATATAGGCGGTGGAAATTTCATTCATGCAACGCAAAAATCAGGGGTGTGCGTTGAGCACATCTCAAAATACGTACCTCGGTTAAGGCATATATACAGGTGGAAAGGAGACACGAATGGTTAATGTAATCATCGTCAAGAATCCGTTTAAACCGGAACAACATGAAACTCAATATATGCCTTTTAAAAAAGGTAAGCCTGTAAGTCACTATCATAAAGCACTAGGCGAATGGGTGTATTCGATTAACGGGCATGAAGTAACTATCGATACGATTGTTAATGATGATGACTATATCGTTGTTATGCCTAAAATCGAAGGCAAGTTTTTCGGTGTATTGCTATCAATCGGTATGGCTGTATTTACAGGCGGTATAGCATCCGGTGCTATATTTGGCATCCAAAGTCTAATCTGGCGAACAGTCCTGTCGATGGCAATTGGTATGATTGGGAATGCTGTTATATCTAAATTAACAGCGCCTAAAGTTGACCGGTCTAATTCCGAGCGGTCCACCACTTATGGATGGGGAGGCACTAAAACTGTAACCGGCCAAGGATATCCACTTGCGGTAACCTACGGTCGCATGAAGTCGGCAGGCATGTTGCTATCTCGTCACGTAATTAGTGATGGCGATAAGCAGTATCTTAACTTGCTATATTGCGCCGGCGAGGGCGAGCTATCTAAGATTGAGGATATCCGCATTAACTCTAACCCAATCTCTAACTATAAAGACGTGCAAGTCGACATCAGACTCGGCACAAATGATCAAACTGTAATTCCTAACTTTAATGATAATTTTGCGGACCAAGGTTTAAACTATGAACTCAAAAGCGACTGGAGTGTACAACAAGTACAGGGCGACGCTTGCGATGCCATTGAGCTAACAATCGGATTCCCTAACGGGTTGTACTACTCTAACGATAGTGGTGGTATGGATAAAACTTCTGTTACTGTCGATGCTGAAATTCGCAAAGTAGGGACTCAGGAATGGCAAAGTTTGCCTTTATCTAATAATAAAGGTCTATCTGGTCACGTTAAGAAGAAACCGAAACAATGGTTCTTCATTGATAAATCTAATCGAGACATAGCTAACTCAAATTATGCAGGCCATATTTGGGAGGCTACGAACTCCGCATTTTATCGTGTGTTTAGATTCGACAATCTTGAAAAGGCAAAATATGAAGTGCGGATGCGCTGCTCTGCCAAAGACGGCACGAGTCTACGTCATGTTAATAAGGTGTACTGGACACAGCTCACTCAGATTATATATGACGACTTCGTGCATCCCGGTAAAGCACTTATAGGGATTAAGGCTTTGGCTACATCTCAACTCAGTGGTTCTGATCCAGATGTATCATGGATTCAAGAACGCGACAAAGTATGGGTATTTAATCCGTACAACAATCAATATGAGGAAAAGCCTGCTGATAATCCTGCATGGGCTGCCTATGACCTCTTGCATATCTGTCGTAAGATTGGCAGTGAATATGTAGTGTTCGGCCAGGCATATGGACGTATCGATTATGATGCGTTTAACGCTTGGGCTGAAAAATGTACGTTAAATAAATTCACGTTTAACTATATCTTTGATACCGCAACCCGCCTATGGGATGCGCTCAAATATCCTGAAGCAGTAGGACGAGGCAAAGTCATTCCTGCGGGAACACGATTTACTTGCGTGAGTGACTATCAATCTTCGCCGGTACAGTTATTTACCGTAGCTAATATTAAATACGGTAGCTTTACAGAAGAATTTCAAGGCGTAGAGGCTAGGGCTAACTCGATTGAGCTATCCTTTATTAACAAAGATAAGGATTATGAGCGTGATGTAATTCCTGTGTACGGTGATACATACGATGAATCTAACTCACTTACCAATCCTGCTCAAATTGAGCTCATGGGCTGCACGAGCCTAGAGCAAGCCTATCGACACGGTAAACATTACCTCAGATGTAATAAGTACGAAATTCGGACTGTTACGTTCGAGGCTTTCACAGATGCGATTGCTTGCACAGTAGGAGATATTATCCTCGTGCAACATGACGTCCCTGAATGGGGCGAAGGTGGCCGAGTTGTTGCCGTTAATGGACAAACGATTACGCTTGATAAGGAAGTTACGACTCAACCAGGCAAGCGGTATCAGTTATTGGTGCGTAGCAATACGACTGATGCGGTATCAACGTATAATGTCGTAAATGTATCCGGCTCGAATGTTATCGTACAAGAAACCATACCGGTACAAAAGGATTGTATATATGCGTTTGGCGAGATATCTAAAGCGGCCAAACCATTTAGAGTCCTTGCCATTACAGAAGGTCATTCCGAAATGACTCGCAAAATCCAATGTATGGAATACTATCCTGAATTGTACGCTGCAGATGACGGACATATTCCGACTATCAATTACGCTAATCACAGCGCATCTGACATTCAAGATATCGGACTAGTGAGCGACGTATACGGCGCAAACGGCATTATGTATTCTCGTATAGCCGTATCGTGGCAACTACCTAGAGACGGCAAAGTGACAAACGTAGTCGTGAATTACAGGAATACGAAAAGCGATACCTGGACATATGTTGGGAATTTCCCATCTTCAGCAAACGGCACTACGATTACAGATATATTGTTAGGTGCTAATTACGAGGTGCGTGTACAAGCGATTAACGATTTAGGACAGCTTACTACTGGTATTACTAAATCGATTAACATACCCAAAATGCAAGCACCGGAGGATGTGCAAAATTTGCACGTACTCAGTCGATACAATCAGACTGCAGATAAGAGTGTGTACTATGATTTGCAAGTGCTATTTGACCCGCCTAGTAATCCGGCTAACTTTGATGTAGCTGAAGTTTGGTATATGCTAACTGCCAAAAGCGGAAAGCCTGTAACTGGCCAAGAATGGCAGTATGCAGGAAGTAGTACAAGCCAAGTGATCATTAAGTCGCTAGGCCCAGGTGAAGCATATCGAATTAAAGCGATATCTGTTGATCGATTTGGCAACAGGGCGGAAACAGCTCAAATGGTTGATGTCGAAGTCAAGCCGATGGATGCTATCCCAGATATGCCTAAGAACTTTACGATATCCTTTGACCGTGAGGCAAAGGCGAAATGGGACGAAGTACTTAACGCGGATGTAGATTATTACGAACTTCGGACTGACAACAATCCCGGTAATGACTCGACAGCGTTACTCGCAAGGGTAAAAGGTACTACCGCAACGCTCACGTTAACTAAACGTGCAGATACAGTGTACCTATTCGCTAAGAGTACACTAGGTAAGTACTCAACACCGGCTCGATATGAGTACAATTTACCTCAGCTCGACAAACCTGAAGTCGTGGCCAAGAGTACGATTAATGGCATCAACTTATACTTCTCTGCGAAGCCAGCGCAAGCCTATGCAATCAGATGTCACGTTGTAGGTGATACTAGGACGGACGATTTGGAAACAACAAGCACAATGCTTACGTATTCCAATGAACCAGGAGTGTACACGATCCGATGCGCCTTTGTTGACGTATTTGGTGAAGGCAAACTCTATGAGCAAATGGTTTCTATTAAGGCGACAATTCCGAAAGAAATGATAGACCGTGAGGCACTAGGGCTAGCCGAGTTCGATAAACGTGTTAACGAACTCAGTGCAGAGTTTAATAAAGTGTCTGAAGAGTATAGTGTTACAGTTAAAAACCTACGCAAAGACGTAGAAACAAAAATATCTCAACTTGATGATGGCATTGACCTTAAAGTTACAAAAGGTCTTAAAGCATTAGATGGGAATGCTATTCTATCAAGAATAAACCTTTATGAAGGTGGCGTTAAGATTGATGGTAAATTAATTCATATTACTGGCGATACTCTTATAGATGGAAACATTATAACGAATAGGATGTTGCAGGCGAATTCCATAACTGCAGATAAATTGAAAGTGGATAGTTTATCTGCTCTATCTGCATATATCGGTGGTACACTCAGAGGCGGTAAGTTAATCGGTACTGAAATCCAAAACGAATCAGGAACCTTCAAGGTAGATG
>ERZ773062.1175-NODE-1175-length-11500-cov-17.270249_pt1 | contig 11500 bp, 10 predicted proteins | sample MGYA00580626_ERZ773062 | MGnify/ENA primary metagenome ERZ773062 (study PRJEB29015, sample SAMEA2738003) | human oral metagenome | biome: human oral; feature: human-associated habitat; material: dental | place: China | collected 2058 ...
TACCAAATGAAATAGTAGGGGCTAATTTTAAAACATCTCCCCCTCATTTAGTAGAGGAACATTTAAATAAATTAATAGAAAATTTTTATAACAGTAACGAAGATATAATAAAAAAAGTAGCTATATTTCATGCAGATTTTGAAAAAATCCATCCTTTTCCTGATGGAAATGGTAGAACTGGAAGGCTTTTAATGAACTTAGAACTAATGAAAGAGGGATTTCCTATAACGATAATAAAAAAGGAAGATAGGGAAGATTATTATAATGCTTTAGAAAAAGCTCATTCAAATGATGATTATGAAGATATAATAAGTTTTATAGAAAATAATGTGGAAAAATCATTTGAATTTTATTTTGAACATATTACAAATAATTGGAAACAAGAAATTGAAGATTTTTACTTTTTAAATAAGTTTGCAACAGAAGAAAAAGAAGAAGTTAAAAGTATTGAAGAAAAAAAGAAAAAAGATGATTTTGAATATTAACAAAAAAACTTATCAAAGACTGATTTTTACTTATAGTAAAGATAAGTACCCAACATTCATTTAAAAATCTAATGATACCAATAAAAAAAGTAGCCATTAAATGCGGCCACTTTTTTTATTTTATATTCTGTATATGAGTTTAGAATATTATATCATTTTTCTTTTATATTTCAAAAGAAAAAACACTATCAGTTGCAGCTGACAGTGTTTATAGCTTGTTTTTCAATAAGATACTTTTTTGTACTGGTTTTGTATCTAAGCCAATTATAATATTTTCTTTTTAGAATGTCAATGTTATAATTATATGGCTTGTTTGTCTTCATCAACAGCAGAAAGGGGGTGAAGACATGAAAAAGATACTTGTACTGGCGATAATTGTAATAATCTTTTTACTTTTATCAAAAAATGCTTACTAATCTAATGGTTGGAATAGGTGTTTTATGTGATTGAATTAAGTTGCAGCTAATTCATTTGCTTTTTTTGAGGGGACAGCTTCCACAGTGTCCTCTTTTTTTATTTAAAAATACCTATTTCGTTTTTAAAGCCTTTACACATAGTTTTTTAAAGTTTTAATGTCTTAGTTATATAATTTATTATCTAATACTATTAAAATTAAAAATTCAACAGGATTATTAACTAAAACAAATATTTTTTTAAGAATTTAAAATAAAAAAATAAAAAATTTAAAATTTCTTATAAAAATTTAATTTTTTTCTAAAGAATCTAATTATTTATAAAATTAATTTAATTATTGTGTCCATCCATACCCCTAAAGGGTATGGAATACCTTCAACGACCACCCTTTAGGGTGGGGTTTTTATTTAAAAAAAATTAAAGAATTATAATTCATTAAAAAAATTTTACAAAAAAATCAATTTTTTTTAAAATTCAATTTGCTGGATTCAACAATTTTGATTCTTTTAAATAACAACATTCTTTTTAATCTTTTAAGAATAAAAGAGGTAACCTTAAAACTTCGTTAAAATGGGAACTTGAATTGGGTTCATTAGACACGACAAAGGGACAAAATTTTACAGATAAAGGGACAAAATTTTACAATATGGTAAAAGATAAAGGGACAAAATTTTACAGATAAGGGGACAAAATTCTACAATGTTAAAAATATAAAGGGACAAAATTTTACATGAGGGGACAAAATTCTACAATAAAAATTTTTTATATAGATTTTTATAAAAGATTTTTATTTTTTTTATATTTTTTATTGGTATATAAAGATTTTATATTTTTATAAGTATACATAAAATTATTAAAAATTTACATTTTTTGAAAAATAAAGGGACAAAATTTTATAGTTAAAGGGACATTTAATTATTTACAAGTCCCTTTTTATATGTTATAATTATTTTTAATAAGGGACATTTATATTTTTTGAAGTCCCTTTATAGTGCTATAAGGAGGTTTTTTAATTGGAAATAATAGAAAAACAAGAAATAGTAAAATTTCATAACGACTTAAACAAAATTAAATTTAATGAGTTTAATCTATATGATTACAAAATTTTTTTTGTGGCTTGTGTAAAAGTTTTAGAAAAGGGAGATAATTTAATTGAAATTGATTTTTCTGAATTGAGAAAAATATTAGAATTGACAAAAAGAAATACAGTTTCAACAGAGTATTTAGAAAATATGATTCTTGAAACAGCCAACAAACTTTCAAAAATAAATTTTAACATTGAAAATCGCTTCTTCAAAGGTTTTTCTACTCTTTTTACAGATTTTTATATTCCTAAAGAAGGAGAAAAGAAATTATATGTCAGAATAAATGAGAAAACAAAATATATTTTAAATAACTTAGTAAGAAATTTTACATTAGCGAATTTGCAACTTTTAAATTCTTTAACTAGCAAATATAGTTATAGATTATACTTAGAGCTAAAACAATTTGAAAATATAGATGACAAAAATAAATTTGAAAAAGATGGAAGATTTTATTGCTGGAGAAATTTTGAAACTGAAAATTTTAGAGAAATAATGGATATTCCATCATCTTATAAAATGAATGATATAGACAAAAGAGTATTAAAACCTTCTTTAAAAGAGTTGCAACAATATTTTGAAGATATATTTATTACTAAGGTAAAGAAATTAAGAAAAGTAACTAATATAATATTTTATTTCATCTTTAAAAAAGATGATTTTACATTAGCAGTAAATAAAAATATAAGTCCTCTTGAAGAATATTTTAATTTAACATTCGTAACTGTAAAATATACAAATGCTATTAAAAATAAGTTGGAAGAATTACTAGAAAAGAATAGCCTAGCTTATGTTAAAAAATGGTTGGAAGATAACTGGACCTATATAAGTAATAACAAAAGCATAAAGGACAAAGCAGCTTATTTTTCTCAACTAATTACAACTGGAGCAAGTGTTGTAACAAGCGAGAAAAAAGAAAAGTTAGAAGTTATTGAAAAGAAAAAAGAAATTAAATCAGTGAAAGCTAAAGGGGAATCTGGACTTATAGGTTTTACTAAAGATGAAATTTCATCTATGTGGGATTCCCCAAAAGAAAGAGCAGAGAGAGAAAAAAAGGAAAATACTAATACTATAACAAGCCTTAAAGAAATGGCAGAAAACTTCTTAAATAAAGAAACTGTAGAAACTGTAGTTGAAGTAACATCTGAAGAATATAAAGAATTGATAAGTAATTTTATTAGAGAAGAAAAAGAAAAAAATGCCAAAGTTGATGAAGAAATTTTAAAAGGAATTTTTAATGTTAGATTTGGAAATAAATATAAAATTGTTACAAAAAAAACTGAAAATACTAATAAATTTGAAATTAATATAAAAAATTTTAGTGCAAAAGAATTAACTAAATTAGAAAATTATTTAAAGCAATACAGAATAAAACTTACAGATATAAATAATATTAAAGACAAAAAAACAATTGAAGAATTAAAGAACTTTATTAAAAAGGAATTGAAGCAAGAAGAAAAGTTTGAAAATTATGATGCTGAAATTGAAAGATCAATTAATAATGAATCTAGCAGATACCAATATTTATATGATGAAACTACTGTAAATGAGCTTTTTAATGGTAAAAAGCTAAATGAAAAGGGTCAAGAGTTTTGGGAAAAAATGGTAAATTACTTTGATGGCGAAGAATTTTTTGAAGAAGAATTAACTGGAGTAAATGGAAAGCCTTTAACTGGAGGAAAAAAGGAATTTATAAAAGCTAAATTAGTTAGGGAATATGCAGTAAATTACAAGTTTGATTTTTAAAAAGGTGATGCAAAATGGCAAATAATCAATTTTTTAGAGATAAAATGCTAATAATGGAATATCAATATAATTTGTTTAATCATTTAGGATATGAGGTAGATTATCATGTTAAAAAATATTCACTTTTAAAATGTATAGATAAAAATTGTAATGGCAAAAGAGCTGGATTTTATATAAGTTATAAAGATAATAATTATAAATTTCGTTGCAATCATTGTCAAAAAATATTTGATATAATTGATTTTTTTCAATATAAAAATGATTTAACTATTTTAAAAAAGAGTGAAGTTGCTAAATTAATTTTAAAATATATAAAAGAAAATAATATCCCAAAGGACACAGAAAAAAGAATAAATTTTACTAAGAAAGAAAAGCCAATAGTAAAAAAAGAAAGTACAAAAAATATAGAAAATGGAACTTTTTTAAATTATTATAGCAGCTGCAGAGAGAACTTAAAAAATGATTTTTCTTATATGCTTTCAAGAGGCTTCCTAGAAGAAGAAAAGGAACAATTTTACAAACTAGGAATAGGACTAGATAATAATAAAATTATCTTCCCCATAACCAATGGAAGTTATATAAGAAGATATTTAACACCCAAGATGATTGATGGTAAGGAAGTAAGATATACTAACTCCATAAAAATCAAAGAAGAAGATCACTATGTTTGGCAACTTCATAAGATAGAAAATAATCAGGTTATATATATCTTTGAGGGAATAATGGATGCATTAACAATGCAAATACTTAATCCTAATTATTTAAGTATAGCAACAGCAGGAGCGACAGCAAATTTAAAAAGATTAGCTTCTGAATTAGAAAAAAAAGCAAGTAAAGAACATAAAATAATTTTACTTTTATGTTGTGATAATGATGATGCTGGAGAGCGAGGAACAAGAGAATTAAAAGAAATTTTTAAACGATTGTATTTATATGCCTTAGATGTAAGAAAAAGTTTAATAAATTATAATATTTTTACAGAGGAAACAAGAGAAAAAAGACAGAAATTAAAATTAAGTGGAATAGTTGAAGAATTTTATTACACAGAAAAAAATTGTTTTAAGGATTTAAACTTAAGATTACAAAAAGATAGAGAAAATTTAAAAATAGATATAGAAAAAGTTAATAATTATGCAGAAGAATTTTTAAAAGAAATTTCATAAAAAAAAGGGGTATATAATAATACCTCTTTTTGTTTTGACCCACCTTAAACGAGCTTATACGAGGTCATTTTTTTTAAATATTTTGATTTTCTTCAGTAGTTTTATTATTTTCTACTGGATCAATTTTTTTATCTTTATTTTTTCTTTTTGGAAGATTATTTTCAAGGCTTGTTTTAATTTCTTCCAATATATTTTTTAAATTATCAAAACCAATTTTTTTATTAATAAATAATTTTCTTATTTTTTCTAAATCACTAATTATAATATTTATTTCTTTTTCTACTAACATCAATTCAACAATTTTTTTTAAATCATTATCAGTGTAACCTAAATCATTTAATTTTTTTTTCTTATCATCAATTTTTAAATTTTGTTTATTATTAGTTTCCATTTTTCATCTCCTAATATTTTCTTAATATATACTATTCTAGCATATATTAGCAGAAAATAAAAGTCGGTGAAAAATGGCTTATTCTTAATCTAAATCACTCTTTAAGAAGTTGACAAGCAACTTTTAAAGAGCTAAAATATATTAGCTTAATAGCAATATATTTTTTTAGCTTTAAGAATAAGGCAAGTAGCTCCTTGATACTCACTTTCGTTCGTTCAAGGCTACTTGCAAGGGGACAAATTCCCCTTGAACCCCTTTTGATTTTAGCTACATTACACTTTAATTTTTAAGAGTTTACACTTTAAAATTTAAGAGTTACATTTGCTAAAATCTATTATTTTTTATGGAGTGAAATTTTATGTTAAAACAAGAAGAAAATTTATTAGAAAAAATAAAAAAAGAAGATTTTGATACTGAAAAAAGATTAAATGTAAAAATTAAAAGTGGAATTTTAGAATTATTAAAAGCTAAAGCCAAAGCAAATAATAAGACAATTAGTGAACTTATTAGAACTTTAATAGATGAAGTTTTAAATGGAGAAAGTAAAAGAATTAATAATATAAGTAAGGTTGAAAAACTTATAAAAAAGAATGATGAACTCATAAAAAGTTTTAATAAACTTGGAGTAGTATTTAATCAAGCGATTAAATTAAAAATTGTTGGAATGGAGTATAAAAAAGAATATGAAAATTTGTTAAATGAAGTTGAAGAAATATTAAAAGAAAATAAAAAAATTATAGGGTGATTAGGATGCCAGTTTTCAAAAGTGTAAATAATATTTCACATTCTTATGGAGGTTTAAAAAATGTAATAAATTATATTACTTCTGGAGAAAAAGAAAGAATTTATAAAGTTGAAGGAATAGGATTAAGTGATAATAAAGATATAGCTTATAAAGAAATGTTAATTAATAAAAAAGGCTTTGGAAAAGAAGATGGTAGACAGTACAAACAATTTATTTTATCCTTTGGAATTGGAATAGATGTTGAAACAGTATATAAAATTGGTGTAAAATTTACAGAAGAAAATTTATTAAAGAGAGGTTATAAATCTATTTTAGCTATCCATGATGATAAAGATCATAAACATGTACACATTATTACAGACAGTGTTAATTATGTTACTGGAATGAAGTTTCATGAAATAGAAAGAAAAGCTCTAGAAAAAGAAAAAAATAGATATAAAAATTATAATAAAGATGTAAATACTAGCGAAGTTATTTTAGAAGATTTAATTGAAAGTTTAGATGAAATTTCTCTGGAATATGGGATACTTCCATTAAAAAAAGAAAAAAGTAAAAGTAAAAATATAACAGATAAAGAAAAATATAAAACACTTGAAAAAGAAGATAGTTTTAGAAATAAGATAGCATCTATATACGAGAAAATAGCAATAATGCCTTCAACTAACAAAAACAATATATTTGAAAGATTAGAAAAAGAAGGAGTTTATATTGCCCAAAGAAATGATGGTAAAAAAAATTTTGACATAGAGAAAAAAACATTAACACTAGCAATTAAATATGTTAAAAATGGTAAAGAACTTGAAGGAAAATGCAGATTAAAATTGCTTGAAAAGGAAGAAAGTTATAGATTTAATGTTACAGAGAATGTTTTTGCATTTGACTATGTATTTAATAGAGAAGTAGAACTTACAAAAAATAATATAGAAAATAAAGAAAAAGAATATAACTATAATATAACATTAGATGAAATAAAAAAAGAAATTGAAAAAGATATACCAAAGACAGAAAAAGAGTGGCGAGATGAACTTATAAAGTTGCTTGAAAAAGAACATAACAGAAAAAGATTAACATTAGAACAGATTCAAGAAGTTTTTAAGCCAGTTGAAAATAAGGAAAATAAATATATTATAGATTATACAATAAAAGCACTTAAAGAAGATCTACTTGAAGATGATGGTACTGTAATTTTAAATGATATAGGTTCAGCTTTAAGAACAGTTTTACCATTGATAAAAATAAAAGAAAATAAAATGGAAATTATAGATGAAAGTGATTATACATTTGAATATAACCATAATGAAGAAAAAAAATGGAGTTATAAAGATTTTATTTCTATTTCATCTATCAATAAAAAAGAAGAAAAAGAAAAGGAATTTGAAAAAGAATATATAAGAGAATATAAGGCAACACCTAATCCTAATAAAGATACAGATGAAGAAATTGAAGAAAAGAAGCCACAAGAAAAAGTTGTAGTACAGGAAGTACGAGAAATTAAAAAGAAGAAAACATTTAAGGAATTAAAGGAAGATATTTATAAATTTATAGAAAGTAAAGGAGATTTAATTTTACTGGATGCTGTAAATTTACTAGAAGATTATAAAACGACTGAAAATAGAGAAATTATAGATTACATAATAAAAGTATTACCTTCAATAGTTGAAAATATAGATGACTATAAAACAGTAGTTGCAGAAGATTTTAGGCAAAATTTGGAAAATAAATTAATTAATGAATTTAAGGAAGAAAAAGAAAATAAAGTTAATAAGGAGAAAAAATTTGAGTACGAGTATTGATAAAATTTTTAATGATTTAATAAATGAATTAGAGCAAATAAATGAAAGTAATAATAATATAATTTATAATACTAAAGCATTAAATAAAGTAGTGGAGAAATTAGAACAAAGTTTAATTATTCAGAAAAATCTACAAGAAGAACTAGAAAAATTTAGGTATAGTAGGTTAATGCTGGAAAAGGTAACTGGAAATATAGAAAATAATATAGCAAAAAGTCTTATAAATAGTAAAGAAATTTCAGTAGCTATAAATAATTTTAAACTTCAGCTAGAAGAATTATATAAAGATCTAATTTATAAAGCTAAAGAAGATATAAATAACTATATAAATGAAGAATTAAAAGTAACTATAATAACTACATTAGATAACTATTTTAAAGATAAAGAAATTAAATAAATCAAAGTTAAATAGACACAAAAGTACAAATGTGTCTATTTTTTATTTAAAAACATAACGGGGTAAACCCCTATTATACGGCAATTTCTCCCAAGCCACCCCGACAAGCAGGGTAGCTTTTGGGAGGCTTCGGCGATGCCAGACTTCCTCATTTTCCACTTTTTAGCCGCCTTTTATACTCTCTTTTTTATTATTATTTGTTAAATTAAATATTTAATTATAAAATATTTATATTTTATTAATAATACAATATTAGTACACAAATACAGATATGTTATATAATAACTATAAAAGTATTATCATTTAAAATATATTTATATTAAATAATATATTAGATTACTAATATAGTTATATTTAATTGATATATTAGTATTAATTTATATTAAAATGTACTTAAAAATATATTTAGTATTTTTTGTAATTATTTTATAAAGTATGTAATAAATTATCAAATTAAAATATATAAAAACTTGATGAAAGCTAGATTATATCGCTATTTAATCACTTTTTTAAGGACAACCTATTACATTAAAATAACAAAATATTATTGGTATTAAATAAAAAACTATATATATAGTTATAATACACTATATATAATTTTTATATAAAAATGTAAATAAAACCCCTTTACATTTATTTACACTAATGTTATACTATATATATAACATAAAAACGCATCAAGTTTCATACTATACTATAAATCACAACTTCATTTAATCCTTTAAAATCAATTTAAAAAAATATGTTTAATTTATGTTATATGGTATAATATATGGTATCTTAAAATACATTTTATTTATAAAAGGAGTGAAATTATATGGGAGGTATAAATTATCAAACACTGGAAAAAATTAAAAATATTAAAAATGATATTGGAGCTGGAAAAGAGATAAAAGAGATTGTAAAAAAGTATTTTACCAACAGTAAAAACAAGCTTCATAAGTGGTTAAACACTAATCAAAGCCATTTCAATGGGGAAGAATTAGCTTATTTAGAATATGTTATAAATGCTGGAGAAGTTATAATAGAAAAAAAAGATATAACACCAGCAGAAGAAGAAAGAAACCTAATAGCAACAACAAATTTAACAATAGCAAATATGAGCAGAAAAGACAGAGAGAATTTTTTATTGTCAGATATAGTTATAGAAAAATTATTAAATCTTTTAAATAACAGTATTAAAGAAAATATAGAAATACCAAAGGAATTAAGAAACCTAGCAGATTTAAAAATACAAAATGTCAGAGTTAGTGGGAAAATATATAAAGAATTTGCTTCTATTTGCAAAGAAAATAATGTAACAATAACAGATGCCACAAATCTTATGTTTACAGAATTTATAAATAAATACAAAAAATAAATGTAAACAGTCTACTTTTTTTACACTTTTTATATAGGTGTTTACAATCACTTTAAATTAGCATTTTTAACCTTAAAAGTGTAAAGAAATTTAAAGGGGGTATGATTTACAATGATATATGGATATGCAAGGGTCAGCAGTAGAGAACAAAATTTAGATAGACAAATAACAGCTTTATTAAATGCTGGAGTTATTGAAAGAAATATTTTCAAGGAAAAAAAGAGTGGTAAAAATTTTAAAAGGGAAGAATATCAAAATTTACTAAATACTTTAAAAGTTGGAGATACTTTAATAATCACAGAACTTGATAGATTGGGTCGTAATATGGCAGAAGTAGAAAGAGAATATACAAGAATAACAGTTGATAGAGGTTGTTATATTAAAATCATTAAAGAAGATTTCTTGAGTACCACAGAACTTGCAGAAAATAAAATCTATAAAGATATGATCCAGCCTATACTATTAAAAGTTATAAGTTATATGGCACAAATGGAAAGGGAAAAAATATTAGAAAGACAGCAAATGGCTTATAATAGTATGCAGCTAGATGAAAAGGGTAGAATGATAAGTAATAGAACTGGAAAAGTCATAGGCAGACAAGCAAGGTACGAAACTTTAAAAGAACATGAAAAGAAACTTATAAAAGATTGGATAAATGGCAAAATTAGTTGTTTAAGAGTAAGTAAAATTTTAACAATATCTCGCCCAACACTATATAAAATTAAAAGAGAGTATTTAGAAGAAGAAATTAAACTATAACCATATAAACACTATACTATAACTATAACAGTAACATAGCATATCATAATATAGTATATTTTACAGTTTAACTTTTCTTATATATTTCAATAATAAATATATATAGTATACTTATAGTTATAATACACTGTATATTATAAAAAGGAGATTTCAGAATGAAAACAGATGAATTTTTAAAAAAATATGATGATAAAAGTTTTAATCTTGAAGAAAATAAAAAAATTTTTTATGATGAATTAATGAATACAGAAGAAAATATTTATATTCCAATAGCTAAAAAAGATTCTTTTAGGATGTTTGAAATAACTAATTTAAGAACTAAAAGAAGTAGATATTTTGCAATTTTAGAAAATTTACTTTCTCAAAATTATATAATTGTTGAAACTGTTGAGAAGCCAAGAATATTTTAAAAAAAAGGCTAGTTTCTAGTATAGCTGAGGGGAGAGAACTAGCCTTTTGACAAAATTTATTGCAGTTGTATTATACCACAAATTAAAGAAAATGTAAGGAGATAATATGCTAACAACAGATGAATTTTTAGAAAAATACGATAAAGAACTTCTAAAATTTGAGGAATGTAAAGAATTATCACTTTTTTTAGATTTTCAAAGTACAGAAAATTCAACTTTTGAAGATGTAGAAAATTGTTCTGGCTACCAAATTTTTAAAATCATTAATTTCAAAGATAAAAGAGAGAGGTATTTTCTTCAATTTCAGACTGAAGTACAAGAATACAGAATTTTAGAGCTAAAATATAAATAGGAGGAAAAATGAAAAAAATAGAATTATATAAAAATTTTTTAAAAAGCAAACGACCAATAGATGAAATTTCTTTAAAAAAAATAGAAGAAAATTTAAAAGCTAAATACATCTATAACAGTAACGGAATAGAAGGAAATACATTAAGTTTGATGGAAACAAATTTAATAATTGAACACGGTGTAACTATAAAAGGAAAATCACTAAAAGAACATTTAGAAGTAAAGGGACAAGAATATGCTTTAAATTTCTTAACAGAAGTTATGAATCAAAAAGAAAAAATTTCTTTAAGAATGATAAGAGAATTTAATAGCTTAATAATGATTAATGGTGGTGGAACATTTAAAACATTACCAAATGAAATAGTAGGGGCTAATTTTAAAACATCTCCCCCTCATTTAGTAGA
>ERZ773062.1178-NODE-1178-length-11470-cov-2.763907_pt1 | contig 11470 bp, 7 predicted proteins | sample MGYA00580626_ERZ773062 | MGnify/ENA primary metagenome ERZ773062 (study PRJEB29015, sample SAMEA2738003) | human oral metagenome | biome: human oral; feature: human-associated habitat; material: dental | place: China | collected 2058 ...
TTTGTCGAAGCTTTGAAAATGGGTTGCGAGTATGATTGAATTATACGGAGTTTTTATAAATATAATTGTTTATGTTACCAACGCCTGATTATTTTTTAAACTACTGATTGAAGCCGTGCTTTCTCTCATACGAAACTATCAAATCTCTATTTGACACCTGATAGGCATTAAGTAGGCGGTCGGAGAAATTCTCAGCCTCTATAGTCGGATAATACCAGTAATACTGTGAAAAGAAGTTTGAAAGCTCCGCATCTTTGAATTTTCTTCCCATTTTGGCATAGATACCGTTTCTTGCCAATCTGCACATCCTAGCATCAAATCCGGCTATATCCGCCTCTGTAAAATACATACTGTCCGAATTATATATAAAATAATCAAGCATATCCCCACCATCACCGTAATCGGGGTAATAGTACACTATAGTTGTCGGCGGCGGCGTCTGTGGCGGCGTCTGTGGCGGTAAAGTCACAGGCACCATATCGGTTGCTTGAGGAGTCGCATAGGTCGGCACCTGATTGCCGACACTTTGCTTTGCATCGGCATCAAGCGAAGCCATAACCTCATCTTCATCCTGTGCCTCCTCGGCACTCTCCTCAGTACTGCCTTTCTTTGACTTTTTCTTCTTAGACTTTTTGCTCTTGGTTTCATCATCATCATCATCCGCCTTGGCATGTTTTTTCTCAGCCTTATCGGATGTATCGGCAAGCAGCATATTTTTTATAACAACAGCTCCCAAAACCGCACTTGAAGTCATAAATACCGCAAGTACTATGATGATCCAAACCGGTATCTTACTCTTAGGAGGCTTCGGTGCGGTATTTTTATTTGTATTATTGTATACTGACGCAGCTGCCCTACTGTCTGTATTTAAGTTATCGGCACCTGTACTTTCTTGCTGCCTTTGTGTAGAATATACAGCCAGTACCTCCTCCGGTATACGAGTGCCGTCATAAGTACAAAATGTTTCAGTTTTGCCAAGTACTTTATTGCAGGTAGGACAGCGAGGAATCTTCCCACCGCAACCCAAACAATACTTCGCAGCATCATCGATTTCTTTACCGCATATAGGACACTTCATAACTTTCCTTTCTGTAATCACATACTTTACATAACAATTTATCCATAAAATTCATCCACATTACAACTTTAAGTATTTGATGAATTATAAGTTACTTTATTTGATCTCCCCTCTTATCAAGTCCTATAACTTAAGTAAATTAACGGCTATTGTAAAAAATATCAATAAACTCATAGCATCTACAAGTGTACTTATAAGAGGTGCTGCCATAATCGCAGGATCGAGCTTTAACTTCTTTGCAAGCACCGGAAGCACCCCTCCTGCCAGATTGGCAAGCATAACTGTCATAAACATACTCAAAGCTACCGTCATACCTACCAGATACTTTCCCGGATACTGCACAACGATCTTTATAAAGTCAATAATTGCAAGTATGGTTCCCACTATTACGGCTACTCTAAACTCCTTCCACAGTACCTTAAGAGCGTCTTTAAGCTCTATCTCACCTACTGCCATACCTCTTATTACCATGGTAGATGACTGTGAGCCGGCATTACCTCCGGTATCTGTAAGCATAGGTATAAAGGATACCAGGATAGGCATGGCTGATATCGCCTGTTCAAATTTGCTGAGTATACCTCCTGTGATCATTGCACTTATCATCAAAAATAAAAGCCACATAATACGGTTTTTTGCTATTTCAAATACACCGGTCTTTAGGTAGGGTTTTTCAGAAGGATTCATAGCCGCCATCTTCTCAAAGTCCTCAGTCGCCTCTTCTTCCATAACATCCATAGCATCATCTATGGTAACTATTCCTACCAGCCTGTTATCATGATCCACTACCGGAACCGATAAAAATCCGTACTTATTAAAAATCTTTACTATATCTTCTCTGTGATCCAAGGTGTCCGCCTTAATAACCTTGGTGTCCATAATATCTTCTATAAGAACATCATAGGAGCTCATAAGCATTTCTTTGACCGTAACAACACCCTCCAAAACTCTATAATCCCCCATAACATAGCAGGTATATATGGTTTCTTTGTCCGTGCCGTATTTTCTTATATAGTCAAATGCCTCCTTGACCGTCATAGTCTTCTTTAAGCCTATGTACTCAACAGTCATAATACTTCCGGCGGAATTCTCGGGGTATTTGAGTATCTCATTGATCTGCTTTCTTGTATCCGCAGTAGCATTCTCCAGTACCCTTACTACAAGTGCGGGCGGCAGCTCTTCAAGCATATCGACCGCATCGTCTATAGACAAGTCTTCTATAATATATTGCAGGTCGGTATCGCTCATTTCACTTATGATATGCTCCTGTGCATCAGAGTCAAGCTCGGCAAATACATCCGTAGCCATAGCCTTAGGCAGCAGCCTGAATGCAAGGCAGGCACTCTCCGCATCAAGCTCATCTATAAACTCGGCTATATCCGCCTCATTCATATCTACAAGAGCTTTTTTAAATTCTCTGTATTTTTTTTCCTTAAGCAGCTCAAGGAGTCTTTCCATTATTACATTTTCTTCCAAGTCTTTAAGCCTCCTTTTACTTTAATTCACTAAGCAGCCTTACAGCTATCTGAAAATATATTATAAGACTGAACGCATCTACTATAGTTGTAATAAGCGGTGCCGCCATAAGAGCCGGATCCGCCTTGAAAAGTTTTGCAATAAGCGGTAACACTCCGCCCACGATCTTTGCCATGATAACAGTACCGAGCAAACTGAGCATAACCGTAAGAGCTATCATATACTGTCCCGGATACATAATAGCCAGTCTTATAAAATTAACAATTCCAAGTACAAGCCCCACAAGTACGGATACCATACCCTCTTTCATTATAACCTTAAATGCATCCTTAGGCTCTATCTCTCCTACCGCCATACCTCTTATTACCATGGTAGATGACTGTGAACCGGCATTACCCCCTGTACCCATGATCATAGGCACGAAGGTTACAAGTATCGGGAGTACTACAAAGGCTTGCTCATAATTACTTAGAATTCCTCCGGTAAGCATATCGCTTATCATAAGCACAATCAGCCAAATAATACGGTTTTTGGCAAGCTCCACAACTCCGGTCTTAAGATAGGGCTTTTCGGAAGGAAGCATAGCCGCCATTTTTTCAAAGTCCTCGGTATCCTCTTCTTCCATGACCCCTACTATATCGTCTATAGTAACTATTCCTACCAGTCTGTTCTCATGGTCTACTACAGGTAAGGATAAAAAGTTATATTTATTAAATATGTCAACTACATCTTCTCTGTCTTCGGTAGTAACCACCTTTATAACCTTATCATCCATTATATCTTCTATTTTTTTGTCATAAGGATTCATAAGCAGCTCTTTGACGGTTATAACACCCTCAAGTACACGGGTTGAGTCCATAACATAACAGGTATATATAGTTTCCTTATCTATACCGTGCTTTCTTATATACTCAAATGCCTCTTCTACCCTCATGTTTTTCTTAAGTCCCACATACTCCGCAGTCATTATACTGCCGACGGAGTTTGCCGGATACTTTAAGAACTCATTAATAAGCTTTCTGGTATCGGAGGTGGCACTTTTAAGTACTCTTTTAACCACCCTTGCCGGAAGCTCCTCAAGCATATCAACGGCATCATCCACATACAGATCCTCTATAATATACTTAAGCTCGGTATCGTTAATACTGTCTATTATGCTTTCCTGCTGCTCTACCTCCAAACAGGCAAATACCTCGGTAGCAAGCTCCTTGGGAAGCATACGAAATACAATAAGTGCCTTTTCATTGTCGAGTTCTTCCATAAAGGCGGCTATATCAACTTCATTCATATCACAAAGTTCTTTTTTTAACTCTCTGTAATTTTTTGCTTCAAGAAGCTCAAGCAAAACTTCATGCATTGTTTCATTGTCCATAATTATCACCTGCCTTTCTGTAAGTAATGTATAGTGTAATGTATTATTGATAAAATTACTATTAATATGAAAATATATTAATATAATTTTTAGATTTTATCAAGCCAAAGCAACTTTCTATTTAGAGTTTTTTAAGCATTTTTAAGCAAAAAAATAATAACAAAAACTGTAGCTGTAAACTTGCCTTTTTTCTAAGTCTTGTTATTATTTTTTATCCTGCTGTTTAGCATAATTATTCGCTAAACGATGCAGCGAGATAATCTATTATCTAAGTGAATTTACTGAAATATTCATTGCTATTTGAAATCTCAAATCATCAATTCCAAATTCCAAAAAACGCTTCCTCCTTAAAGCAGTCCCACAGGCTCTTTCTTCGCCTGTGAAACTATCGGCTCTAAAATGCGATGCTTAGCATATCTGCTTTGAGTTTTGTCAATTAATATTTAATTTACAGTTGACCACACAGTAGAAAGATTAAGTATCGTATATACTTTTGAACTTTTTCAATTAACATTTAATACTCTGACACCAATATCTCTCCGCCTTCATATTCGGCAAGAAAGATATCCTTAATATTCTTATATCCCTGCTTTTCAAGTGTTTCCTCAAGCCAAGCCTCGTCTTTTCCTATGATTTCCAAAACATCCTTTTGTACCTGACCGTCAGTTATAATCGGGAATTTCGGATTTTGCTCACCGTATTTTACTATTATAAACTGTCCGTTTTGCTCCAAAATAGCCCTTTTGATCTCATGCACATAGTGGACATTATTGGCTCTTAACTTAAACGCCACATCATGTGCATTAAGCCCTGCCTTTCTGCAGTTTTCCACAATAAGTTTGCCTTGGTTTACTATAAGCATCGGACCGCCGTCAAGCATTTTCTTGGCAAACATATTGTTGGTCTTGATCCATTTAAGTACAAGAATCAAAATACACCATATAACCAAGATAAGACTGTACTGTACTACGGAAATATTGCTGTTATAGATAGGTCCTCCTATAATTCCACCGAGTACATAGTTTTGTATCTGGTCGCTGGCAGAAGTGGGAGCAAGATTTCCCTTTCCGCTTATATTTATAACAATTGCAAGTGATAATAATCCTATAGTAAGTTTGATCGCTACATCTACATAAAAACTTGGCATAATGCTACTCCTCTATTAATGAAATATTTGAACTCATTAGATTAATGGGCTCAAGCACATAATCACTGTCATTTATCAATATAACTCTGTAAAAAAATCCGTTTACATTTATCAAAGGCTCACCCTTCATCAAGGTTGTATTGATATACACATCCTTTGTCTCTACATGAAGCCCCTTTGCTATATGCTCCACCGATTTTAATACCGCTATTGACTGCTTGCTTGTATTTTCCAGATCCATTGCTTTATTAAGCTGCAAAAGCCCCAAAAAAACCATACAAAAAAGAGCAATCAGTGCCAACTCTCTGTATCTGGTATCTCTTTTATTTCTATAATAACGCACCAGACTGAATATTAAAACTGCAAAAACTATACCTAAAATAAGCAAATGTACCTTGTCCATAGTGATATTCCTTCGGACAAGATATTCATAGGAATAGAACTTCATAGCCACAAACCTTCCTTTCAGGGATTTTTTATATACACTCATTACGAGCACTAATATCGCAGATAATGAACTTAGTACTTTCTTAATTTTTTTATTATAAGCAAAACAGCTCAAATATACTAAGCTGTATACCTGAGCCGTTTTAAGTCATAAATAAAGATAATCGATGCGACTGGATTCGAACCAGCGACCTCTGCGTCCCGAACGCAGCACTCTCCCAAGCTGAGCCACGCATCGTCAAGCAAGTAATATATTAGCATACTTTTAAGAAAAATGATAGAGTTTTTTTTGATTTTTTTTAATTCTTTATACGAGGGGGTACAGCTTTTGTTTTCAGGTATTAAACTTATCGATACTTCTCCATATCTATTTCAATCCTCTTGACTTGGTGTTTTTAGATAATCCTACTTAAAGTATCAGAAAATAGCCCCTACTTATTCTTATTGTAACATAAATTAAGATTTTATAGCTTATTTTATTTACAAGATAGTAAGTTTTAATATATACTGGTAATGATTACTATTTAAAAGTGTGTTAATAAGGTTGTTAAACTCATTATTTATATATGTTAATGAGGCTTTACAATATTGCAACTTATAAAGAGTATAAAGGAGAAAAAAATTAATGAGAAAAACTAAATTGCAATTAACAGGTGCAATGTTGCTTTCTTGTTGTCTTTTGGCAGCGACTCCCATATCGTCTCATACATTGATTACAAGTTATGCAGCAGGAAGTGAGGTATCTTACCAACTTGATATCACACCGACAGTTACAACAAATGTTGATACTTATATCAGCAACCGAATTCAGGATGCATTAAATACCAACGATGTAGTTACCGTATCGGGAAATGCTACTTTGACTGATGCCAACTCCGGTAATTCTATACAGGTCAGCATACCGCAAGGTAAAAAAGTAATCTGGAAAGCTACAGTTCACAATACTTCTTATAGCCATTCTGCAATATCACTTGTATCTACTGCTACTTCTGAATTCGAAATTGCAAATGGTGCATTATTAACTTCAGAGAGACGCCCGGTTTTAACTTCTGAACCTAACAGCTATGTAAATGTTACAATTACAGGCGGTGATATTTATATATCTTCTAACAGCAATGATCATGGACTTGTATTAACAGGATTCGGCAAGTTTGATATGAGAGGCGGTCGTATAATAAGTTATTCATCAGCACAGGCTTTAAATATCGTCCCTACTCCCCACGGAAATACTACAGTCAATATACAGGGTGGCGTGATTTTTGCAACAGGCGCTAACAACACTGCCAACATAAGCGATCCTAACGGCAACTCTGCTATCTACATACCGGCAATGGGCAATCCGCCTGTAGTAAATATAGACGCCGATAAGAGCGCTATAATTACTTGGGATCAAGCTGCATATTATGCCATAACCCCATTAATACGCTATGCCGGCGGCGGCTATGACAGCAGACATCTTGCAGTTTATCCGGGGTCTTCCACCCGTGTGTTCTGGTCTGCGGGTAACGGCGGACAGGCAGCTGTAAATTATGTAAAACCAAACGGTGAAAGGGGCATGATACATGATATCCCTACCGGAGCGGACGATATTGATTTCCCCACTCTTCCCGTCAATGTAGTATATGATAAGACAAAAAAGGGTGTTAACAATATTACATCACCTCAAGGAGAAGCAATCACTTTTGAGTATACGGGTGTCAATGGAACAAATTATCCTACAAGTACTACAAAGCCTGTAAATGTGGGAGAATATGAAGTTAGTACTACTTTACCTGATGAATACGGCAATCTTTTTGTATCATTGGGAGTATTAAAGATCAATAAAAGAGCTGTTACAATCAAGGTCGCAAATCAAACCATAGATAAAGACAGTGCACTTCCTTCACTTCCGCAAAGCTTTGCAGACTTTACAGTTGAAGGCTTGGCAAACGGAGACGGCAATCAGGATGCACTTTCATCCGTACCGACATTCTCATGGAACACAGACGGACACAGTGCGGGAACTTTTGCTGTGGGAACTGCTACAGCTATAGCTTATACCGATAATTACAAGGCGGCAGCTACAGCTATAACAGGTGTACTTAATGTAATTGACACCACTGCTCCAAGTAATCCGGGTACTAATCAAGGCAATCCAAGTACCAATCCAAGCAATCCGGGTATAAATCCAAGCAATCCAAGTGGCAACCCCGGCAATTTTGGCAACTTAGGTACAGCTACCCCAAGTAACCCCAACAGACCAAATAACCAAGGTGCCCCAAGTAATCAAGGTACTCCAAATAATCAAGCCGGTAATAACAACGGTTCCTCAAATAATTATGGTTCAGGAGGCTCAGGAGGTTCAAGGAGTTCAGGTTCAAGAAGCTCAGGCGGTTCAAGAGGTTCAGGCAGTTCAAGAGGTTCAGGTGCTTCCAAGGGCAACAAAACTACAGCCGCAAATAACTCTACAGGCGGTGATTGGGTACAGGATGCAAAAGGTTGGTGGTATAAGAACCCTGACGGTTCATATCCAAAAAACGCATGGCTTCAGGTAAGTTATAATAATAAGAGCGACTGGTATTACTTTGATGAGCAAGGTTATATGCAGACCGGTTGGAAACTTATAAACGGAAAATGGTACTATATGTATGAGCAGACAGAAGGTACCAATGTAAAGGGAGCTATGGCTGCCAATACAACTATAAACGGTTATCGTGTAGATGCAAGCGGTGCATGGGTACAGTAAATAAACATATTGGCGGCTTAAAGTGTAAAGATTTATACAATAATTAAAGTAAAAGCGGTATAGACCCTTGTATAAGCAAGAGTTTATACCGCTTTTTTCAAATATCTAAGATGATGCATTATAGACAAAAATCTATTTTATAAAATTTTCTTAAAGACTTCATTTGCCACCTCTTCACTGTCCACTGACATAAAAAATCTTCCGATATGGCAAAACTTAACACCTTTTATTCCGGTTATTTCCTCCAACTTTTCTCCACCAAACCCTGCCCACTCCTTAGGAAAAGGCTGCCTTTGTTTGTTGGTTTCCTCAGTACCGGGCGGTATCGCTACAATACAAAACTCCCCATCCACACTTAAATATGTGCCATACAAAAGCCTCTTAGCCTTAGGGTTTTCACTTTTTAGAACAGTAATCTGCCAGTTAGTAATATATTTACCCAGACTTAATACTTGATTGCTTGATTTGCTTATTTTATCCTCTACAATATCTATGGCTCTGTATTTGGATATAACTGATTTGATAAGATTAGACAGGACTGTATAAGCAAAGTCAACTGCTTTTATGAAGCAGGTATCGCTATCTGCCCCCTCCTCATCCCAGCCGGGATTAAATCCTGAGATTATATAGGATACAGTTACTTCTTCACTTAATGGAAGCTGTCCGTTATCCCTCCCGTCAATCCACTTAACCAGTTTGTTATCTATATCGCTAAAACAAGCCTCAAGATATGCATCCTGACAGTTATTTTCTAATAAGACATCTTTTCCGTATCTATTCCACAATAAGCCAAAACTTGAATACTTGATCCCATCATCTCTTTTTTCTTCAAAGCTTCTTTGATGATGATCGTAAGCATTTATTTTAATGTCATATACTCCGCCTACATCATACATGATTATATCAGAAGCCTTATCCTGTGCAGACAAAGCCCTGGTTCTAAATAACTTAACCTCCATAATCATGCTAAGTAGGGCAGTTGCAAAGACTTCATCCGCATGAAATACGCCATTATGGGTTATTGCAGTCGCTTCTTCAATATTTCCTACAAGTTCGAATTTTTTATACATATACTTCCTTTCGGTATTGCAATGCTGTGTGGCAGTTGCTGTGCCACTTAAGTAAATAGGTTACTATAAATAAATGCTAAAGGCAATGATTTATGTTTTGATAGGATGTTGGGATATGGGAGTTGGGTGGTGGTGCTCGTCCCCTTGCGGGGGGTATTTCTAAACTCTATAGAGGCGTTATGGATGATTATAAGGAAAAATTGTTTCCGTCCCCTTATCGGGGTTATCATTTCTAATCGGTAAGACAGAGAAAGACTTATAAGCGTCTAACATACATTTTCGTCCCCTTATCGGGGTGGGTTATCATTTCTAATCTAATTTAACACCACATGAGATAGTCCTCTTCAGCGAATTTCCGTCCCCTTATCAGGGTTATCATTTCTAATCAGTAAACAATGTAGAAGAAGCGAATGCGATCACCCACAAATTTCCGTCCCCTTATCGGGGTTATCATTTCTAATCATATAATATGTGAAACTTCCGGAGCAGTTCCTAATTTCCGTCCCCTTATCGGGGTTATCATTTCTAATCAAATATCTTTCATGGAGTAAGCGAAATCCAAAGAGGATTTCCGTCCCCTGTCGGGGTAGCATTTATAATCGTAAGTGAAAAAATGCTGCATAAGCAGACCAACAAATTTCCGTCCCCTTATCGGGGTTATCATTTCTAATCCTGAAAATGCCTTGTTTTCCATACCAACCGTATACTCCGTTTCCGTCCCCTTATCAGGGTTATCATTTCTAATCCGAGGTTAAAAGAAGATACAATAGTAAAGCTTACAGTTTCCGTCCCCTTATCGGGGTTATCATTTCTAATCCAATACTAGATGTGCTTCATTTAAGAAACAAGGTTTCCGTCCCCTTATCGGGGTTATCATTTCTAATCAGGTCGTTTAACGGCTGACCCTGAGCTTAGATATTCGTTTCCGTCCCCTTATCGGGGTTATCATTTCTAATCAAAAACTTATCAAGTACTGTTAATGTTGAAAACAGGTTTCCGTCCCCTTATCGGGGTTATCATTTCTAATCGTACAAACAAGCTGGCATACTCGAGGATGAAATGTTTCCGTCCCCTTATCGGGGTTATCATTTCTAATCCTTATACAATGCAGACTTTACGAATTCAGTATCTGCGCTTCCGTCCCCTTATCGGGGTTATCATTTCTAATCATCAAGAGCCCAGGAGTTATCATGAGAAGAAAATTTGCTTCCGTCCCCTTATCGGGGTTATCATTTCTAATCCGAATATAAGCTGTAAGCAAAAGAAAGGTGAACAACGCTTCCGTCCCCTTATCGGGGTTATCATTTCTAATCTAAAGGCGTGCATGTATCCTTCCACGACGGTGCACCTTCCGTCCCCTTATCAGGGTTATCATTTCTAATCGGTTGTATGCCATGAAGACAAGCTGCACCTGCGACTTCCTTCCGTCCCCTTATCGGGGTTATCATTTCTAATCCTTTTGGACTCTTCATTCAGGATATCATATAATACCCCTTCCGTCCCCTTATCGGGGTTATCATTTCTAATCTAATTACTGGGTTAGAGGCTACTGCGGCAGCCGCTGCTTCCGTCCCCTTATCGGGGTTATCATTTCTAATCTGGTTATAATATTTACGAAGCTGTTTTATTAAAGAATAGCTTCCGTCCCCTTATCGGGGTTATCATTTCTAATCGGTGACAAGAAAGCTATGTGGTATCTAGTGCAGCAAGAGCTTCCGTCCCCTTATCGGGGTTATCATTTCTAATCACTTGAAGAAGTGCCTGAAGATAGTATGTTTTTAACACCGCTTCCGTCCCCTTATCGGGGTTATCATTTCTAATCGGAAAGCCGGGAGAAGAAGGCGAGGGAGATGATAAAAGCTTCCGTCCCCTTATCGGGGTTATCATTTCTAATCAATTGCTTACACAAGAATCTCCACAGCCAACTGCACATCGCTTCCGTCCCCTTATCGGGGTTATCATTTCTAACCATTACTTAATTCATACCCTTCTTCTCTTAGGGTCTGTTGCTTCCGTCCCCTTATCGGGGTTATCATTTCTAATCACGAGAATACTGATGTATATATCCACCCAGAGTATAGCTTCCGTCCCCTTATCGGGGTTATCATTTCTAATCCTACATAAGATAGAAGGGCGGTAGAAACATGAAGATAATCTT
>ERZ773062.1181-NODE-1181-length-11457-cov-16.408700_pt1 | contig 11457 bp, 13 predicted proteins | sample MGYA00580626_ERZ773062 | MGnify/ENA primary metagenome ERZ773062 (study PRJEB29015, sample SAMEA2738003) | human oral metagenome | biome: human oral; feature: human-associated habitat; material: dental | place: China | collected 2058 ...
CAAAATCCAGTGTCCGCAAGGACGTGCCGGTTCGACCCCGGCCGCCGGTATAGTATTAATGACAAGGTTTTCGAGCCTTGTCTTTTTATTTTTTCTTACAATTTTTTCTTTCAGAGTTACTTAAAATTACTTAAAATTTTTTTTTTTTGCTAAATTAAGAAGAAAATATTTAACATATTTTGAATTAAACTTGATTCGTTTTATGTAAAAATATACAATAGATATATACTATTCTAGGAGAGATTTCATGTTATATAATCAAGAAAACTATTCAATGCTTGAGGTCGAACAAGCAAAAAGAGATATTAAATCTCTAGCGAAAGAAAAGTCAAAACTTGTTAAAGTTGATTTTAGTAATTCGAAAGATGTATTTGAATTTTTCGATAAAGAATAATTTTTATTATTCGATGTTAGTAGTATTTTTTTGGGTAATAAAGAGGTTCTCGTGATTTATACAATAGATGAAATTAAGGATAAGGTTAATCCTATTGCTAAGCAATATAATTTATCAAAGGTCTACCTATTTGGCTCCTATGCAAGAGGAGAAGAGGATGAAAATAGTGATATAGATATTGCTTTAGAAATTGAAGATGAATCACAATATATGGATGTTTATGGGATTCTTTCTAGAGTGTTTAATTGTGATGTAGATATTCTGTTAGTTAATGATTTACTTAACCCTAGAACCAATATAGGAACATTGGTAAAAAAGAATTTTTTACATGATAGAGTTCTTTTGTACCATAAATAGATTTTTTAATTTGTTAATTATTTAATGATAAACTAAAATTATTTTGATTAATTTGTGGTAGGATTTATTTAGAAAATTGATTTTGGGGGTTATAATGAAGTTATCTGCTTTATCATCATGGATTGATTGGATTCTTAGAATTATTCAAATTGTCACATTTATCGGTGTTATTTTGAAAGTCACTTTTAACCAAAATTATTATTCTGATAATGTTTCATTAGAGAAAATTGAACTTGAAGATTTTGATTCTTTAAACAATCGTTTTGAGTTTATTCACGAATATGATTATATAAAAGAATATCCACATGTAAATTATTTTTTACTTTATCCTAAGAATGTCGATATTAAAAGATTAGATTTTATTGATATTTTATATGGAAAGAACGGTAAGGAAATAGAGAAATTGAGGGAATCTAAGACAAATATTAGAAATCATACATGTATCGTAATTAGTACTATTTTACCTGAAGGCGCTCCATTTTTTAAAGTGAGATGGGAAACGAGTACTGGTGAGATAGGTGAGTATGTCTTCAGATACAATGGGTTTAATGGTAATTCAGATTCCCCTTCTTATAAAACTAAATTAACGATTAAAAGAAAAATCATGATGATATTTAGCTTGAAATAATTTTAAATATTAGATTGAATTCACTCAAAAGGCAATTAAAGAAAGTGAAAGGAGGAAGGAATCATGATTAAAGAGTTTGGTGTTACAAATTTAGAAGTAACCAAAGAAGATATTTCTAAAAATCCCAACAATCCTATTCTGCGGATGTATGATGATGAAGAATTGATTGGAACGTTTAGTATTCTTACAGGTGAAGTTATAGAAAATTTGGATTTAGCAGACTATGATATACGATTTGCACAAAGACAAATTGAATTAAATCGTGATAACTACCTTGAAGTGTGGAAGGATTACCTGGGGTTATTACATGCCTAAGTATCTTTTTTTGTAAAACATTATTTTCAATTAAAAAGAACAGCACTTATTTTGGCTGTTCTTTTTATAATAGATTATCTAGTTTATCTGCTAAATCTTTTTGTTTACTTGGGTATAAGTGGGAGTATGTATCAATTGTTGTGGTTATAGAAGCGTGTCCTAATCTCTCTTTTACAATTAAGTAGTCTTCTCCTTGGTTTATTAAAAGAGAAGCGTGAGAGTGTCTAAAATCATGAATTCTTATTTTCTTTAAAGAACTATCTCTAGCTAGAATTTTTTTATATTGTTTTTCAATAGAATTTTTTGTTAGAGTGATTGGACTATCCTGAAAGATTTGAAGTTTATCAGTATCGGTTGAAAATTCTCTTAGTCTTTCTGTTTGTTCTTTTTTCCATCCTTCTAGTGTTTCTATAAGCTTTTTATTAATAATGATTCTTCTAGTACCGGATTTAGTTTTTGTAGAACTAATGTGTTCTTCACCTTTATTCACGTACATTGACTTACTAACATGTATTGTACTTGTAGAAAATTCTATATCTTTCCAAGTAAGAGCGAGTGCTTCTCCAAGCCGTAAGCCAGTAAAGAAAAGTACTGTAAATAGTAGTTCAAGATTATATTCGTCGTTCTTGAATAGTGAAAGAAAATGTTTAAATTCTTTAACTGTCCAAAATTGCATTTTTCTTTTTTCTATCGGTAATTTTTTCAATAAACCTACTGGATGTTCCTTGTAATATCCTTTTCTTAATCCAACATCTAGTATTTTTTTTAATAGAATCATGATTTTATTGATAGTATTTGGACTCAATTTTTTCTCAGAATTTTTAGCATTCTTTTCTCGTAAATGTTCCCTAAATTGATAGATATCTTCATAAGTTAGTTTATCTATATTATTGACTTTTGAAAAATAGTTTTTGATATGTTTATTATAATTGTTTTCTTGAGTATCAATATAGCTCTTTTTTCTATTGTTTATTTTATCCTCTTCTTTTAACAATTGATAAAGCATATCTATTGTTATTTTGGTGCTAAAGCTTTTCTCTTTTAGTTCAACACTTCTTAAGTATCGCTCGGCTTCCAAAGCTTCTTTTTTTGTTTTGAATCCTTTTCTAACAATTCGTCGTTGTAGTAGTGTTATTGGGTTCGTTCCACTAGAAACATCAGCAATCCATGTACCATTTTTGCTTTTACGAACGGCCATTTACTATGCTTCTTTCTGTAATTCTATTCCTAGTAGTTCTTCAGCTATGGTTGCGGGAATTGTTCCGATTCGCTTATTGTTATAGATAGCAAAGCCACGATTGACTAGTAGCACTTTACCAGTATGTATAATTTTTCTAGCAGTACCAGGACTAAATCCAAGTTCAATTAAATCATCTTTTGTTACTGTTTTAATCATTGGTTCTCCTTAATTTTTTTATAAACTAAGGGGAGCGACTAACTCCCCTTGATTCAGTAGTTATTTTTGTTTCTTGTCAACTAAGTGAATAGCATCAGCCTTATAATACATCGTTTTACTAATCATTGAAGCTCGAAGGTTTTCAAATGTAACTGGGACTTCATCCATTGCTTGAATATAATCATTATCAACTAATGGTTCAGGATTGTCAACGGATACTTGTGTTGATTTCTTTTTAAATGGTCCATCTTTGATAGTGATATTATATTTCCAACCAATAATATTTTGAGTATTAAATCGTCTTTCACTTCCATCACTATTTTTGATAATCTCGCCATTTTCATCAGCTCTGATTTCAGTTTCAAATTTTGGAAGTACCTCATCCAATTCAAATTTAGTTCCAATGTTATTAAAATCCCAATCGTTTTGTGAAAGCATTTTTGCCATAATTAATTTCTCCTTTTGATATTTTCTTTGATTGTAGGGATTAAATCCTCTCTTTTAAAGAGAATTGCCCTTTCTATGAGTTGACTTGCTAACTCTGGAGGGAACTCCAAAGTTTCTAACTTTTCAAAGTTCTCTTTCTCTAGTTCAAATAGTAATTCATTTTCATAGAGAAATTTATATGCTCTTAGAATGGCTCCAGAACCTTTAAAGACAAGCCACTCTAATTTTTGTTCGAGTTCTGTTTTTGTTTTTGACACAGTAATAGTCACTGGCTTTGAAGCACCTAGAAATTTTTCCCAAGACCTAAGAGGTTTTGTAAAGAGACTATCAGTATAGAACTTCACTTTATCCTTTAGATATCCTTTTGTGAAGTTTAAGATATCTATTTCAGATTTTAGCCACACTTGAATAAAGTAGTGGGCTTTTTCCTTACGTAGTTCTAACTCCGTTCTTATCCAATTTTCGATAAATCTCTTGCTAACACCGAGCTTTGAAGCTTGTTCTAAGCGTTTATCATAAATTCTAAGCCGTTCATCATCAGAAGGTCTTCTTAAATATAAGGTCTGCCCTGTTTTCTCATCTCCGTATGTAGTGTAGACGTTGCTCTTACCATATAGGAATCGATTTTTCTTACAAAGTTTAGCAAGCTGATTTGGAGTGAAGTAAGGGACTTCATTAAAATCGTCTATTGCGATATCAATTCTTCTTACTGAAAATGACTTATAATTGGAATATAGATTATCCAAGAAGTGACGTTCAGAAAGTCCCTTTGGGGTTAAAATCATATCTCGATAGAATTCTAATGCTTGTCCTGACATGACAAGCATGAAAGAATTTTCTTCATCACCATAGTAGATACGAATGTTACCATAATTTATCTGAGAGTCATATTCATAGTATTTAAGACTACCTTTATCTATTATAAATAGCTCTGTATCAAGAAATAAGATATCTTCAACTATTTCTTCTAGTGAAAAGTCGAATGTATTGAACTGGATTTGAATCCAGTCAAAAACAGAACGTAAATTCTCGTTTTTTGCCATAAATTTTGAATCAAGTTTTTGCCTAATTTCACCGCCTTAAAAATCGTGGAAAGCCTTGATACTACTGCGTTTTCTCAGTGATGCACCTGACTTGCAGAGGGTGGTGTTACTACACACCCTCACCAACTTTGGAAAAAGCTCTTTGTTGTTCGTCTGCGCTTACGATTTGTTACGGTCTGCGGTAACATACTCGCTGACCGTAACAAACCTACTTGCCGAACTTCCTACGAGCTTTTTCCCAAGCACCAAATGGAAGTAGCTCAAGTGTTGAGAGAATTTCTTCTTGCTCTTTTTCCAATCGTTGAAATTTCATTTGCAGTATTTTATTATTAGAATACAAATTCTTAAAATTATCATTCAAGGTAATAAAATCTTCTTTAAGGGTTTCGAGTTGCTGAGCAAGGGAGTATTCCTTACGCTTTTGAATATCTCCATAAGTTGCTCTTATAGCATCTTTTAATGACATCTCATTTTTCAAATAAGCAATCGTTCTGAAATCCTCAACATCATCATTAGTGAAGTTATAAAAACTTATAAACTGTCTATTATTTCTTGCTTGAACTTTTTTAAACTCATGACCACTAATTTCCTTTATCAAGGTTACCCATTTTTTAGCAGTACTGACAGAGTTTAAACCGTCAACCATAGAAACAAGTTTTTTTATATCCATAATCCCACCGTTCTAACGGAAAGTGTGGTATAATAGTATCAATAAAATGTTTTTTTAGTCTTTGATTTTGTCGTGATTATCAAAGACTTTTTAATACAATCATAGGCGATTTCCTCCTTTATACAATCCCCGAAGAAAGAATGGCAAGGACCTCTTATTACCTAGCGGGTATATTACACATTATATACCTGTTAGGTAATATTGTCAACAGAAAAATAGGTGAATTATGACTTTTTTAGGTGAAAATTTAAAGAAAATACGACAGGAACACAAATTAACTCAGATAGAACTGGCTAATATGCTAGGAATTAGCCAAAAATCATATAGTCATTGGGAAACTCAAAAAACAGAACCAACGCTAGAAAATGTAGTAAAACTAGCTAATATATTTAATACAACTACAGATTATTTTTTAGGTCAGACAATTTATTCAAAGGCAAATTTAGTTAGATTTTTAGATGATTATGATGTAAGTAATATAAAAAACTGGACTAAAGAAGAAAGAGATAGTTTTAAATTTGCAATTTTATTTGAAATAATGACAAGAGATGATAAGATTAGCTTATTAAAATTAAAAGACAATTTGATTACCGAACACAATCTAGATAAAGATGAGCGGGATATAATAAACATAATTTTCAAAGAAGTGCAGTTGGAGTTTCAAGATTTTCCAAATTAATATTTATTGCGAAGTCATAGCAAATAACAAAGTTTACTCATTTTTTAAATTTATTATTTGATTTATAATCAACAATTTAATTATCAATTGTTATTCGTAGAATCGAATAACAGTTATCAACTATAAATAAACTTAATAGGTTATCCAGTTATTTAACTTATTTAATATTTGATTTTAAAAATTTTGTCACGAATTTGTGAGAGTTTTTATATTTTTATTCAGAGGGGCACATAATGAAACGTATTGAAATTATTGAAAAAATTGGTAAAGAATATTTAACTTCTAATATTGAGAATGATGAATTCAGCTATCAAAAAGCACTTAAAGAGCTCGGAAAGGATATAGCAGATTGTCAGAAAAAACACTATAAAAGGAAATATAAAGATTTAGATATTCGATTTGAAAATGGTGGGCTCTCTATACTTGTAGAAACCAAACGCTCATACACAGAGAGTGATTTTGAGCAACTTGAGGCATATGTTAATTATGAAAAAGAACTCACTAATAATAAAGTAGTGGCTATTTTAGCTAATACTAAAAATGACGACTTTCTAATATGGACTGATGACAGTGGAGTTATAAGTTTGGATAATATTGATGCTAATGAACGCGCAATACAAAATTTAGAGTATTATTTTGATTTATTTTTTGGTACCAAAAATAATCGTCTAAAGTTAGTCCAAAATACTTATTCTTTAAATGAATTACTACATAAGTATGGAATTAATGAGAAAATTAGAAGTCAATTTGTGGGAACTTGTCTTTTAGCCTTAAAATATAATCTTATTTTTGAAGGATTAGGAACTAAACAGATTATTTCTGGTATAGAATCCATCTTAACTGATTTATTAGAAAAAGACTTTAATAAAGCTACTAAATTAACTATTCTAAAATCTAATGTACTTGATTCACAAGATGTAAGAGAGCTTCCAAAAGAAGAATTTTCTGCCATACTAAGAGATATAAAACAGAAAATACTACCATATATAAATGACAAAAATACAGCAGGTCAAGATTTATTAAATCTATTCTTCACAACTTTTAATAAATATGTTGGGAAGGCTGATAAAAATCAAGCTTTCACACCAGACCATATTGTTCATTTTATGTGTAAAGTTGCAGGAGTTAATAGAAATTCGGTAGTATTAGACCCTTGCTGTGGAAGTGGAGCATTTTTAGTTAGAGCAATGACAGAAGCTCTAGATGATTGCGATACAGATGATGACAGGAAAAATGTAAAAAGAAATCAAATTTATGGTATTGAGTTTGAAGATACAGCTTTTGGACTTGCAACAACAAACATGTTAATACATGGGGATGGGAACTCAAACATAGTCAAAGGTAGTTGCTTCAATGAAGATAATTACATAGACAAAGGGGTCAATGTCGTTTTGATGAATCCTCCATATAATGCACAAAGAAAACATTGTAAAAAGGAATATGTAGATACTTGGTCTTCTAAGACAAATACTGACCCTTCTAAAGGATTTCATTTTGTTTATGAAATAGCAGAGAAAGTAAAGACTGGGAAATTAGTCGTGTTACTGCCTATGCAGTGCGCAATTGGTAGCTCTAAAGAAAAAGAAATTATACGATACAAGAAAAAAATGTTGGAGAAGCACACACTTGAAGCTGTATTTTCATTGCCACCTGATGTATTCCATCCAGGTGCTAATGCATCGGCTTGTTGTATGGTATTTAATTTAGGAGTTAGACATTCCAAAGCTAATATTAAGGAAACATTTTTTGGATATTATAAAGATGATGGTTTTGTTAAGAAGAAAAATCTAGGTAGAGTTGAAAAAACTGACCAATCAGGAAAAGGATTATGGAAAGATATTGAACAGACATGGCTAGAATTATTTTGGAGCAGAACAAGTAAAACAGGTATATCCGTTGTCAAACAAGTAAATGAGAATGATGAATGGTTAGCTGAAGCATATATGGAAACAGATTATTCAAATACTCAGAATTTAGATTTTCAAAAATCTGTTAATGATTATCGAGCTTATACACTAAGGCATCAAGACAGCTCTTTAAATAGTACTAGTAAAAATTTGGATACATCTAATTGGAAATATTTCAAACTAGCTGGAAAAGGTGGGATATTTGATATAGAACCTTGTAAATGTCAAAATGCTACAGAATTATTAGAAGAAGGTACTGATATAGAATATATCGGTGCAAAAAAACTAGATGGTGGCTTTATGCAGTGGGTAAAGATAGTCCCAGAATTGGTTACAAAAGGCAATTGTATAGTATTTATTTGCGATGGACAGGGTTCGGTTGGTTACTCTAACTATATTGACCACGATTTCATTGGTTCAACTACTCTTTCTGTTGGTAGAAATGAGAAATTAAACAAGTACAATGCTATGTTTATTGTTACTATTTTGGATAAAGAAAGATATCGTTACTCTTTTGGGAGAAAATATAAAACAAATTTAACTAAAATAAATATAAAACTACCTGCAAAAGAAACTGAAAAAGGAGAAACTGTTCCTGACTGGGAATTTATGGAAAAGTATATTCGGACACTGCCTTATGGGAATGATATATAAAAAGAAAATTTATTTATGCACCCTATTTTAAGCAGTGTAAGTATATTATTAAAAAAGAATGTTGATTTATCAACATTCTTTTTTAATAGGTAACAAAATTTTATTTGACTAAAACTTTAAAAGGGATTAATAGCTAATAGAATTAATAATTCTTTAATGTATTTGAGTTATTCAAAATATATGAAGAAAATAAAAGCGGTTCCTGTTCTACAGCAATATTTAACTTTTCTAAAATCATTTTTTCTGTTTCAGTTTCTATATATGGTAAACAAAAATCAAGTAAAAGATTTTGTTTGAAAAATTTGCTTAAAATTATCTGTTTTTCTTCAAAAGTTAAACCTACTAATTTGTACTTTGCAGTAGTCTCAACTGAAGATATCACAATATTGAATAATTTTTTAATAAAATTTTTATAAGTTAAATGTATCTTAAATAATTTCTTTATGAAATGACGATAATCTATGTTGGATTCATTAATACTAACTTTAATTTCTACTGATGAATTAGTTAGTAAAATTAATTCGATATCAGGTTTGGTACAGCAATTGATATTAGAAAAAAGTGGATGAAAAATTCTACCCTCACTAATACGATTACCTTTTCTGCTATTACAGGATTCGCAAAGATAATATAAATTTATTGGAGATAGTATATATTGCTGATATTCACTCTTAGGAAGTACATGTTCTATTGTTTTTTTGTGATTAAAAAACTTATTATAAGCCAAACCGCAAGCTGGGCATTCCCTTGAATCTTCAAGCATTGAAAAAAGATGTGAACGGTGATTAAGCCAAAAATCATCAATATTTTCAGGAGCAATTAATTGTTTATTCTTTTTTATTTTATCTTCATTGAAATGATAATTATCAATTGCATCGGAGTACTCTGTTTTCGCATCATTCGATATAAAGTATTCAAGTTGTTCTAATATAGCTCTATCGGTATCTGATATTTCAGCTGATATTACATATTGTTGAAAATTTTCAAGATAATTTTTTTCTTCTCTGGTAATACTATTAAGCATCAGTCTTCCTCGCCTTCATTTGAGTCGGAGAGTAGAAGAGTTTTATAGAGCATACCATCTCTACCAAATTCCAATCTTTTTATATCATCTTGTGAAAAGCCATAGTTCTCTGGATTATCTATAATATCCTTAATTAACAGATAAAAACCAGATTTGTATTGGTCAAGGCCAAAAATAGTATTTGTTAAAGTTGATAAATTTTCTCCAAGAGTTTCATACTCAGGTTCAACCATCAGTAATCCTTCCATATCATTATGCTGGATAATCTTTATACAGTCTTTTGGTATTTCTTGAACTATAATAGGTGAATGAGTAGTTAAGATACACAAACCATTCTTCTTTTTCATAATTTTTGAAATGCTTCGGATATAATTTGAAATCATTGGTGGATGTAAGAAGAGTTCGGGTTCATCGATAAGAACTAAATTAAACTGTTCAACCTCTGTTATCAAGGTGGCTAGTGATAATACTATTATTTTTTGACCCGCACTCATTTTTTTAAATACATTCTCATAAACTTTACTTACTTCTTGGTCACTTCTCTCTGCATTTATTTCATTAATTACTGGTAAAATATCGCCATGAAAATCTTGAGATTCTAATATTTCTCTAAAAAATAACCAGTTATCTCTATCGTTTTTCAATTTCTCAATTAAGTCAGAAAATGTATGGTATAAATCGGCAAAAGTAAGAGGGATATTACCGTTTTGGTATAGTCCAAGATAGGTTACATTCCCATTATGCCCAATTGGAACACCATTTTTTAAATACAGACTATCAAAAGGACTAAAAGAAATTAAAATAACCTTCGAAAAATAGTCTTTTGGAGAATCAATTTTAATGTCATCGTTAGAAGAGAATGATATTTTAAGGGTTTCCTCATTCTTTTGAAATTGTGATTCCACTTGTAATTCTTGCCTGATTGCTAATAATAAAATATCTTTGATAAATGTTGTTTTTCCTGAACCATTATTACCTATGATAGCATGGACATTTTGAGGGAATGCACTATCTGGGTCAGCAATAAAATTAATTTCAGATAGTGTTTTATCTTGAAAAGTGTAAGTATAGGTTATATCATACCCTTCTCTTCGGCCCTCTTCAGCTAATGGCTTCAAAGTATATTCGACTTTTTCTATTGCTTGCTCTCTAGAGTATCCTCTAAAAAATGATTCTTTTACTACATTACTATCAAAAGGAATATTTTGAATATCATCCTTATAGTTTAAACAAATGTCATTTAAATCAGATAAAATGTTTCTACATTCGTCTTTGTTAAAATATTTGTGTAGATTATAATAAAAGGAAGTAGTACCTACACTTAAGAAATTTTCTGGTAATTTATCATAATCTATTTGAGTATTAAAATCATCAAAAGTAGAATATCTCCAAGGGGCATCAAGAGGTGCAATATTAATAGAACCTATTCGTTCTATTTTTCCTCCTTCTTTAGGTATATAAACTTCAAATAGTGTTTTAAAACCAAAATCATCCCAATAATTTTCTTCAAAAAATAGATAATCTTGAAATTCCTCATAAGATTTAGAGCGGTCTATAAATCGACTAAAAAATTTATATTTCATAATATGTTTTTCCTCCGTAACTAAACTAACATTGTACATTAGTTTATTAATAAATTTAAATGCTTTTAAAAATTTATTTTCTTTTTAAATTCCTTCTCTTAAAAATCAATTATTTCATCTGATGTTATTATACCATTAAATTGACTTTTTATAAGTCATTTTTAGTAGTAGTGAACATCAAATTAATATTTGCATTCAGATACTTAAAAGTTACTAAAATTTGAAAAATGAGTCTATTTTGCAAGTTTCAAAAGTCCTAAAACCCTATTAAATCAAGGTTATAAGATTTAAAAAATGTATTCATAGAACTCAAAATCCAGTGTCCGCAAGGACGTGCCGGTTCGACCCCGGCCGCCGGTA
>ERZ773062.1182-NODE-1182-length-11452-cov-8.976397_pt1 | contig 11452 bp, 15 predicted proteins | sample MGYA00580626_ERZ773062 | MGnify/ENA primary metagenome ERZ773062 (study PRJEB29015, sample SAMEA2738003) | human oral metagenome | biome: human oral; feature: human-associated habitat; material: dental | place: China | collected 2058 ...
ACTCAAGCAGATGGACGTGTGGATCGTTTCAACAAAAAATACGGTCTCAAATAATCATAAGCACCAATCGGTGCTTTTTTTGTATTTGAACACTTAACAATAAAGTACTAGAATCATCTATATGAAAATGCATAATTTTTTGTACAACATTTATAAAATATATTGATTTATGTCATCACTCTCACGGCTATGAGAATTTTATAATTTACGACTTGAACGAGCATTTCTCAATAGCCCCCCTACTCTAACTGAAAGAATAAGTTATTTGAATTTTCGTCACAGCAGCTAAAGATTATAATAACTCACTATGTAAAAAGATCAGCAAAACTGACCTTTTTAATCATTTTATAAATTTATTGATGGAGTATTGCTAAAATTCTGTAAAATTAGCCTAAATGAAATAGTGTTATCTTTTTAATCTGACTCATCAAAGAGATATACATCATCGCAATAGGGAAAATTTTTATTCTATCATACATAATAAATTTCGATAATATTATCATTGGAAATTTAAAAAAATCATTCGCTATATCTTGGTCAGACTTACTTTTATCAGTCTCTAGCACTTCATACACATCGCAATCTAATTTCTTGGCAAAAACACTAACATAATCTATAACTAAAATGAATTATAATAGAATGTATCATCCTCTAACAACTTATCAAAAAACTCTTTAAGATTCTTAGAAATTTCCATATCATAATAGTAAATTTTTCCAAAGTTATCAGAACCAAATCCTATTGAAATCATGACAGTTTCATTGGCTTCAAAAAATAGTAATTTATCTTCTTCGAAGTCATCAAATATTTCAATGTCTGGATAAAACTCAAAGTCATTTTGTCTCAATCTAAAGTCTAAAACTGACTCCGGATCCATGACACGGTTTACATTATCCACCTTACTTTTAATAAAGCCATATCCAACTTCTATATAAAATTCCTTAAGCAACTGACGTATCTCGATACCTAACTTTGATTCACTCTTTTTAATTGAATCTATATTGAGCGGATAAAACTTATTTGAAGGATCTAATTTAATTTCTTCAAACATTTAATATCCCCTCTTTAATTAAATAGTTCTCTAGCTGGCGATCCAGCTCTATGTATACCAGCTTGATGTTCATTTGGAAATCTAGCAGGATGAATATTCTACCATTCATTATTGACACCATAAGAATTTTCAATAATATGATGAGCGTCATACTTAGAGCCTGTTTTTCTGACAACATTTCCATTGCCATTTTCCTTATCCCAATCACAATCACATAAAAAGCCAAATTCTTCAACATTTTCGTCAAAGGTCAAAGGAAACATGATTTGCTTGGGCTTCAACAAAGAGTAAATTTGTTCTTCGTCTCCAATTTTATCCAAAAAGTATTGTTTTTCGTCTGTATTTGTGTAACCAGAAACAATATTTGATATTTCACGATTATAGTATGATACAATGGCACAATTAGCTTCTTTTACAATTTCATCTAAGTGTTCTTTAAAAAAGATATATGCTCTTTCTTGATTAATTTCAAATTCTGCATTCTCATCTGCATCAATATTAATTTCTAAAACATATTGCTTACCGAAAATAGTTACGGTAATATCTTGAGTCCAACCATAATTAAATTCTATTTTACCAAAAATTTGATGATTCAGTTCCATTATTGCGATCGCCTTTCTATAAACCTAATAATTTTTTAACTTCTGCCACTCCACCTAAATGTCCAAATTTACTATTAAGAATAGACGGAATTAACTGCATTGTTTTCATATCGTTTAATTCATGCCAAGTAAATTTTCCCTGTTTTCGAAGTTTTGTAATTTCTTTTCTGGATACCCCTAACTGTTCTGCTAAAAGATCACTGCTGCTCTAAAGTTTTTATTTCTATCAATACTCATATCAGGGTGAATAACCTCTCCCTCTGAAACCGGTGAGAAATCTGGAATACCATCTTTATATTCAATGCCATCTATATCATATTTTTTCAAAACATCATTGACTTCATCTAATTCTGAAATAAATTTTGATTCCCCGAGATCACCAGTCCACAATCCATTATTAACAGGCGTTTGGTTAATTCTTTCATCGTAAGTACTTGGATAGGTAGCATTTTTTCACCAGCCTCTTTCACGCCTTTAGCCACATTATCACTATGCTTAGCTAGTTGTTCACAGTATTTTCTTTCATGTTTTCTCCTTATAAAACCTTATAGTACCCCTTGTTATAACCGCAAGGGATGTAACCTGCTTGATATAAAGCATACAAATCATCATAAAATGTTGACTCAGCTTGGGGAACCTCTTTTTTGATGGTCAAGTACCTAGCTATGCCAATGATATCAAATATAATCTGATCTTTCATGGATGCTATCAGTTTACCTTCCCCGATCAGGTTATCTAATCGTGCTTCAATTTCAGGAATTATTTCCTCTTTTGCGCTAATTCCCAGTGAGTTCCAGTGCTTATGAATATCACTATGATTTTTAAAAATATAAACACTAAAATCACCACCTTTCTCTAACACAAAATTCTCCCATTTTAAACTATTAATATTCTTCTCCGCTTCTTTAAGTCTATTTATCTGTTTTATGAGAATAGTAGTTTCTCTGTTTTCCTTTAAAAAGGGGAGCGAAATCAAACTTTTAATAACGTCATCATGTATTCTCATATATAACCTCTATCTTATTTGGGAAGATACATTTTTCCTGGTATTCTCGGAACAAATTTTTCAGCTGTTAGTCCATAAGAAATCTGCTGTTCCATAGCTTTGGATAAAGCATCCTTGGCTTGATTTGGCGTAAGTCCTGCATCTCTGAATCTTGGGCGCCTGAACCAAACGGCTAACTAGCTTGCTCGCACCGGCCATCTTAGTTAATTTAGTTAGACAAAAATAAGATGAGTGCTGTGAAAATCGCTTTCTCTTACTTTATACCCGCTTTTCCTTAACTTCGTCAAACCACTTTTCAAATTCCTTACGAGGAAGTAGTTCTTCGTCTTTATCATAACGCCCTTCATAGCTATAGCGACTGTCAAGACTGTTTTTCTGAGCATCATAAATCAACCACATTTCAGTTGGGTGTTCGCGGTCATATTCTTTGCAAACATCAATCAATTTTTGTATATCTTCATTACCGTATCGTAATACTGAAAACATCATATTATCAGAATCATCTACTTTAGTATCCAAAACAGTGTTAACCCTGTGTAATTCGACAAAAACTCCATTAATTTTATAAAAAACATCAAAAGAAAGTAATGCTTCTTCAGAAATACAATAAATATATACTTTTTCTGCCTGATTTTGGACATATTCCATAGCTAATGCAATCATACTAGCCTGAACTTCCATAAATTTATCTTCAAATTTAACCATCTTTCGTCTCCTTCTATTTATTTATATTTTTTATTATTTCAGATTTTGGTTTCCCATCAATCTTATAATTGACTTCAAAACTAGTTGGTCTCATTGAAGCCCCCTCATAATTAATCTTAATGTCCACTTCAACTTTCTTTGGTGGATTTGATTTTAAAGCATCTGCCCAATCACGTTCAATACGACGATATTCTTTTAGATTGACATCTTTAGCTTGTGAAACAAGGTTATCCAACTCAGGTGATCCACCAAACAAATCTCCGAATATATGCCCTGCATGATCCCCGATTTCTTTATCTAGAGTATTGAAGTTATGGCGTAATCTATCTTCATGGAGTTTTAATTGTAAATCTTCGGCATACGCCCGATCGATACGGCCAACCTCATTAGTACGATAAAGATAGCGATGTTCTCAAGCCTCATATACCACATTAGGTTTAGGAACTTTTCCATCCATATGACTTCCATCTGTTAAAATTTCACTAGCTTCATCTATTAAATTTCTCGTTTGAGATTTTCCTAAGTTCCTACCAGCTAGATTGATTCTATCATGAAGATGATTGATTGAAAATCATGAACAAATTCAATTTATTATATCATACAAACGCAGAATGTAAAAACCACCCAAACAGGTGGTCAAATTAGGTATTATCTATCTTCCTGAACCAAGAGGTCGTATGGGAAAAAATCTAAATCTTTGAATCGTTCATCGTAGATACCCCTCATCTTGCAAAGGGCAGCGGTATCAAAACTCCAGTAGCCATAATAGGCATCCTCTGTCTTATGCGTGTCATACCATGAGGCTTCTGAGTGGGCATAGTACCAGAATTTCTGTGCTTCAATGACACTATCCGCATCATTCCCAATCATATTGAGATACTCTAGATGAGAGCGGAAATTTTCTACTTGACCTTCTAATAAATAGAGAGCTAAGGTATCAATGTAGCCGTCTTCATACTGTTCACCTGCATCTACAAAGGACTGATACTTACTGAAAATCTTTTCTATATCTTCAATAAATTCTTCTTTACGATCTTCAAATAGAACAGCTAATGAGAAGTAATCCATCAAGTCATAGATACTTTCAAAAGCTCCATAAGAAAGTTGGTAGTATCTCAAACTAATCTTGAACCATTTGAATACTTCATCTAATGAATTTCCAAGAGCATAATTAATTCTTAATAATTTTTCAGCATAAGTAGACTGAGATATATAATATTTATTGATGTATTGTGGTAAAACACGTTCTTTATGTTCTTTCCCTTCTCTCCTTTCAAATGCTTTAAAATTAAAATCATACTTTTTCTGAAAATAATTTTCATCTTTATATTTGTCTCTAAACATGCTTCCCTCACTTCATTTTCTTAGCCATTTCATCTAATTGATTGACAATAATACGCCCATCTTGCTTAATATTAAACAGATGACTTTGAACATCACCAAATTCCATGGCATCCTGAATAGCCGCAATACGCTCTTCTCCAACAGCATTTTCCAATCTTCTATCAATCCATCGTTCACTCATCTGCTTACCATCAGAAAGTGTATTTCCAAGCTTAGCTTTATTATACTTAGCCTCCGAAATGATATAAGGTGGGTGACCATTTGGATTGTAGTAAACACCATCAATTCCCTGACGACCAGCATCATCTAAGCCCGTTACCATGTCTTTGCTGATGCGATCATAACCAAACTGACGGTAGTAACTCTACAATCCTAGTATATCACAATTCATCTGTACCAGAGTTTGGCAAACTACAAAAAACCACCTCAAGAGGTGGTAAAATTAGATATTATCTATCTTCCTGAACCAAGAGGTCATACGGGAAGAAATCCAAATCCTTGAAGCGTTCATCATAGATACCACGCATCTTGCAAAGGGCTGCGGTATCAAAACTCCAGTAGCCATCGTATGCATCGTCAGCTTTATGTGTGTCATACCACCAAGCATCCGAGTGAGCATAGTACCAGAATTTCTGTGCCTCGATAACACTGTCCGCATCATTACCAATCATATTGAGATACTCTAGATGGGAACGAAAATTTTCTACTTGACCTTCTAATAAATAGAGAGCTAAAGTATCAATGTAGCCGTCTTCATACTGCTCACCTGCATCTACTAAGGCCTGATACTTACTGAAAATTTTTTCTATATCTTGAATAAATTCTTCCTTACTATCCTCAAACAAAACAGCTAGAGAGAGGTAATCAATTAGCGTATAAATACTATCTTTTGTTTCATATAGCAGTGAATAAAAATATAAACTTGATTTATAATATTCAAATATTTTCTCTATTTCTCCACCTTTAGAATATTCATTATATACTAGCTTTAAATAATAATCACTCAAAGGAGCATAAACATATTTCAATCTTTCTCTCGGTATCTCAGTTTCAAGCTCCAAAAAACGTCTTAATGATTTTTCATAAAAGTTTATCCGATCATTAAAATATATATCATTTTTATATTTGTCTCTAGTCATATACATCTCACTTTATTTTCTTTGCCATATCATCCAGTTGATTAATAATAATGTTACCATTCTGTTTAACATTAAATAGATGGTTTTGAACGTTTCCAAGCACTTTTTGGAATCTAATTTCATCAGCTAGTTCTTTTCCAACCGCTTTTTCTAATCTACTTTCAATCCAGCGCAAATCCATTTGATCTGTTCCATCCGCTAAGCCTTTACTCAATTTTGCTTTATTATACTTAGCCTCCGAAATGATATAAGGTGGGTGCCCATTTGGATTGTAGTAAACACCATCGATTCCCTGGCGCCCGGCATCATCTAAGCCCGTTACTATGTCTTTGCTGATGCGCTCATAACCAAACTGACGGTAGTACTCTACAATCCTAGTATATCACAATTCATCTGTACTAGAGTTTGGCAAACCACAAAAACCACCTCAAGAGGTGGTCAAATTAGGTATTATCTATCTTCCTGAACCAAGAGATCATACGGGAAGAAATCCAAATCCTTGAAGCGTTCATCGTAGATTCCTCTCATCTTGCAAAGAGCAGCGGTATCAAAACTCCAATAGCCATAATAGGCATCATCTGTCTTATGCGTGTCATACCATGAGGCTTCTGAGTGGGCATAGTACCAGAACTTCTGCGCTTCAATGACACTATCCGCATCATTCCCAATCATATTCAGATACTCTAGACGGGAACGGAAATTCTCTACTCGGCCTTCTAATAAATAGAGAGCTAATGTATCAACGTAGCCTTCTTCAAGCTGCTCACCTGCATCTACAAAAGAATGATACTTACTGAAAATCTTTTCTACATCCTCAATAAACTCTTCCTTACGGTTTTCAAATAGAACAGCTAATGAGAGGTAATCAATTAGTGTATAAATGCTTCCTTTGGTTTGATAGTATTTCTGATAATAATTGAGACTAATTTTAAACCACTTAAAAACTTCATCTAACGAGTTTCCTAGTGAATAATTTATTCGCAATAACTTCTCAGAGTAACTTGACTGTGATAGGTAATATCTATTTAGATATTGTGGTAAGACACGTTCTCTATGGTCTTGCCTTTCTCTCCTCTCAAATGTTTTCGAATTAAAATTTAACCTTTTCCCAAAATACTCTTCATCTTTATATTTATCTCTAAACATCATATTCCTCACTTCATCTTCTTGGCCATATCGTCTAATTGATTGACAATAATACGACCATTCTCCTTAACATTAAACAGATGGCTTTGAACATCACCAAATTCCATAGCATCTTGAATTGCAGCCAAATGTTCTTCACTTACTGCTCTGTCCAAACGATTATTGATCCACTCAAGATCCATCTGGTCCGTTCCATCCGCTAAACCTTTACTCAATTTTGCTTTATTATACTTAGCCTCGGAAATGATATAAGGTGGGTGACCATTTGGATTGTAGTAAACACCATCAATTCCCTGACGACCAGCATCATCTAAGCCCGTTACCATGTCTTTACTGATGCGCTCATAACCAAACTGACGGTAGTACTCGTCTTGAACCATTTCACCAAAGTTACCCTTCTTCAAACTAGAAGAAAGTGCCTCTTCGCCATACCGGACTTTTAAAATCTCAGCTTGTTGTTTAGCTATCTCCTCTACTGTATGTACTTCAGCAGTGACTGGAACATTATCCGCCAACATTTTTTTATGGAGTTCCTCCAAATGGCTTTCCCACTTATGACCTTCCCAATGGACTTCAGGATGAGGTTGTTCAATAGTCTCTTTGAAAACTTTAGCCACATCATCTCCATGCTCAGCTGCCTCGCTATAGAGCTTCTGGCGCAAGCGTTGATACTCTGCTCCTTCACTCGTACTCTGGTACAGTCGAGCTGTGTGCTTACCGATATCATCCGCATAACGGAAATCGTCTAAGCCTGCAAAGGCGAACTTCGTGCGGCTAAAGTCATCCCATAGATTGCCAAATCGACTAGTAAAGAAGTTCTTGGTCGCCCCATAACTTTCTCGAGCCAACATACCCAGATGACTGTTAGCCAGCGCTGTGCGAGCTTTTCTAAAATAAGATATTCCCTTCTGAATCTTGGGCATCTGAGCCAAACGGCTGACCAGCTTACTCCCACCGGCCATCTTAGCTAACTTAGCAGGTCCAATCCATGAAACAATTTCACTAACGATTTCACCTGCTGCATAACCACTATCATAGCCTGAAAATTGAGCAGCTTTATTAAATTTGTCATGAATCGGTTTCTGCTTCAAATCTTTTGCATGACGCACATCATGGAGAATCGCTCCCATAATGCTACTATCACGAGTACTGTTGTCTAAGTCATTAATCAGATTATTTACTTCTGGAATCATTGTAACCAATCCAAACGCATTTCCAAGCGTATTTAGAATCACGTTCCCAAAAGTCTCTATCCCACCTTGTAAATCATCCTTCATCCACTGTGGAGTCTCATTTCCCATGAGAGAATTATAACCTAATATCACACCTTCAGTGGAATATTGAACAAGATCAACGCCAAACTCAAGAACTCCAAAAACTGCATCCCCTACAGCCCCAAAGGCTGCATCCCCAAAACCTTTTAACCATTTCCAGTTAGGATCATCCTTCATCCCTGAAGTATGCTCGTCTAGGAAATCAGAAACTCCTTTACGCCAATCTCGTAGTGTTGCTTGGATCGGGTGATGAAGACGCCAATCTTTTTCTATTCGATCCCTTTCCTTTTCTTCCAATTCCTTGGCTTTTTGTGCCTCTAACTTGGCTTTCTGGACACTCTCATCTATCTGATCATCAATCTCCTTGACCTTATCTGCTATAGGAGAAAGATTATTGACCACTTGGCTAATGATGGGATCGCTATAGTCAAGCCCATCTGTCTGGTGCAGTTGGCCTAGCAATTCTTGCAGATTCTGGAGACTGGTTTCAGTTGTTAGAGCAGTACCCTGGCTATCCCAAGCAGAAACTTTTTCTATTGTATTGGTTACTACATCCTTAGCATTAGAGAGATTGCCACCAAAATATTCATAGTTCTTAGCATCGCTGGTCACAGAGACTAGGTCACTGACGCTATCCGTTGCGCTGTTAATTGTTTTTCTAATTTGATCAATCTCACCTTTTAGGGTATCAAAATATTCACCTGTAGACTTCAAGTAACTATGGCTAATTATCGCTGTACTTGACTTCTCGCCAGTCGCTGATTGAAAACTCTCAACTTCCTTAGAAAAGTCACTTTGCAGACTATAAAGAAGATCCTTTAGTTGCATTAGCAGCATATTATGCGAACTATTAATCTCACCAGCGATAGCCTGTCCTACATCTCCGTACATAGAATTAGAAGTAATCACAGAATTATAAGAACTTTTAGCAGCCTCCAAGCTAGAAATTATTTTTTCGGACTGCGATTGTAGCTCCTCAAAAACAGTATATAGTTCGTCTACATCAACGTAAAATCCTTCACTCATCTAACCCCTCCTTCTCAACTACTTTCTCATTCAAAAAGGCTAAATAAGCCAACTGATCTACCATAGTCATAAAGGCTGTTGATAACTGGTGTTTTTTGATATAAGTTTGGCGGATGACTTCTTCGGATATCCGCTCTTCCCATTCATTTTCATAACCCAAATGAACGACATTCTTAATCATCATGTTGCTAACAAATACTGGTGGAAATGCAGCAACCTCACCAAACGGCCATACCCGACCAAAATAATCTATCACGTAGGGATCAAAACCTTCTGCCAAAGGAGCCTTACGTCCCGTCAGCATGACAAGCGCCCCTGGCTCCTCAGAAAACATCTCTTTAAGCTCGTTGTTCAGCAAATCCAAATCAATCTCCACAACTGAACCAAGCGGATAAATTTTCCCAAAATAGACATCTAAAATAGCTAAAAAAAGAAAAAAAGAATCCTCAGACCACACTTGGTCTTCACCATTAAAAGTAAAGGTTACCTCACCTTTCTGAGTGCGGTTAAAAAGAATAGTTGTACCCAGCAATGAATTGTATTCATACTGAGATTTTTTCAACTTGATTAACTTATATAATTCTCTCATTAAAGGAGGTCGATCTCCCAGAAATTCTCCAAATTTAACAACCGTATCTGTTATTTCAAAATCAGTATTCGGCCACGTCGACAAGACAGTACGAAAACTCTCTAACTCTTTAGTACCTGTCATTAGTTAAACCTCACATAATTCTTATTCTTATCAATTTGACTAGCATAGACAGCATCATCCTCAACGATTTTCTCACCCATTTTAGTCATCATATCCGTCCTCGCTTCTCCATACGACTTATAAGAAGTTAAAGCTGAGTTCCAACTATCTTGAATAGTATTAAATTTTTTAAAGCGCGAAAGAGTTGTCTTACTAATTTCTTTTTTTGACAAAGTTATAATCCCATGAACGCCTTTCTTAGCATTACTAACAACGCTAGACCATTCTTCTGGTTGTACACCTACTTGATCTTGAGACATATTTTCTCCTTTTACTGAATAGAATTCCACCAAGATTGTGCTTGGTCCCAAAAACTTTGGGCTGCTCCCAATAAATCTATCTGAGAAGCTTTCAATTTCACTAATTCACCATTAATGTTTTTCAAGGTATCCTGATAATTGTTTTCCATATCAGTCAGATTTGTAATTCCACGCTCGAAATGAAATTTACATTCGTTTTTTAAATCCCCTTTCCAATCACCTGCAGATCCATTAAAAAATTTTTCTGCACCATCAATTTTTCCATTTAGAAGAACTAACTGTTCTTCTAAAATTTTCTTCGCGGCGTTTAGTCGCTCTATTTTTGCGCCTGCATTATCTGCTTCTTGCTTTTTTTGATCTCCATTTATTTGGCAATTTCTCGCATTTTGAGCATATATTTCATTGTCAACGATTTTTCCCATTAAGTTCCCTTTCTTCTTTTTCTTTAGGTTTTCAAAAAAGGACTAGGACAAGGTCCTAGTCCTTTTATCAAAATGTGCATTAACCTTTGAAACCGAAGCTATTAGCATCTGCTGTATCACGCTCAGAGACAGTGTTTGCATAACTTACTAATTGTTGGTTAATAGATGACAAGAGCTCTTGAAATTTCACTACATCACCGTGGAGTTGGTTATATTGATCCAAGTATGACTTAAAAGCACTACCCTTCCAATGGGCTTCCATCTCACCATTAGCTGCATTTACTGTCTGAATCGCTGTTTCGATTTGATCACGTGCATTTGAATAAACTGCTGCTTGAGCAGTTAGTTCTTCTGGAGATAATGAAATTGTTGACATAGTTGACTCCTTAATTGTTTTAATAATAATATTATATAGTTTAGAAAAATAGATGTCAATAAAAAATAACATAAGTTTAACAACTAAATTTAAAATTTCTTCTATTTACTCTATCTAGTTGGTAAAAATAGAACAGTAAACAATACTTTCATTGAATGCTTTTTTCTATTCCAAATAATGAAATCCCGATTAAAAAGAGAAGACCTACTTGGTCCTCTCAATTCATAAAGATTCTTCAACTATGAAATAGTTAGTAAAAAACTACAACAAATTGATTAAATTTAAAAAAGTTGAAAATTCCTTATTATTTATAGCTGTAAGCCCAGTAGTAAACACCGTTTCCGTCTACA
>ERZ773062.1189-NODE-1189-length-11345-cov-24.359433_pt1 | contig 11345 bp, 8 predicted proteins | sample MGYA00580626_ERZ773062 | MGnify/ENA primary metagenome ERZ773062 (study PRJEB29015, sample SAMEA2738003) | human oral metagenome | biome: human oral; feature: human-associated habitat; material: dental | place: China | collected 2058 ...
GAGCGACTGCGGCGGGTGCGCGAGGGCGTGGGGCGTTCGGTCACCGAGCAGGTCGAGCGGGCGATTCTCATCATGGGCACTCTGGATGACGTGATCGCCGATCCGCTGTCGATGGGTGGGCGCGCCGCGCTGGACGAGTTCATTGCGGTGACGGCGGCCTACGAGAAGGACACGCCGGGGGCCTCGCTCGGCTCGTTCCTGGCCTACCTGCGCATGGCCGACGAGCGCGAGGACGGGCTCGAGGCGCCCCTGGGGGAGCCTGACCCGCGCGCCGTGCAGATCATGACGGTCCACGCCTCCAAGGGGCTCGAGTGGGATTGCGTCGTCGTCTTCGGGTTGAGCGATGGAGTTTTCCCGTCGCACGACAAGCGCAAGACGGTGTCGTGGCTGGATGAGCCGCCGATCGCTACTGCCTGGTTGACGGATGCGAGCGCGTTGCCCCACCCGCTGCGCGGGGATCGCGCGGATCTGCCGCCTTTCTTGCTGGACGTGGAGGGGGAGTCCAAGCCCTCTGCCGCCTATTCGAAGTGGGTAAAGGGGAACTACGGGCGCGCGCTGGGTGAGCACGCGGAGCGCGAGGAGCGCCGCCTGGCGTACGTGGCGATGACGCGTGCTCGCAGTATCCAGCTCCTCGTGGGATCGTGGATCTATCGGACGGGTTCGACCTCGCGCCAGCCTTCCCGCTACCTCATGGAGGCGCGCGCACAGCTGTTCGGCGATGCGCCGGATCTGGTCGATGACTCGCTCGTGCGCGTGGGGGAGCACGGAGTGTGGGCGAGGGGAGATTGGCGCAGCCTGGGGGTGGAATCCGTGTCCGGGTCCGGGGTGTGCCTGATCGCGCCGGAGCCCGGCGACGAGGACATCGTCGAGCGCGAGGCCGGTGTGGCGTCGGTGTCGTTCCCGGAGGAGGCGGGACCCTCGCGTCAGAGGGTTGCGGCGGCTGCGCAGGCTGTCGAGGCACGGATTCGTGACCTGGCGCAGGATCGGGACGTGTACGAGGCCTTGGCGCAGTTGGGGGATAACCCTGCGGTGCGCGATACGGTCGCTCTCATCGAGGAGTATCACCTGTCCCGGGAGACGCCCGTCGTCGATCTGTGGGCGGAGCGTGTCCCCGCGACCTCGGTGTCGGCTCTCCTGCAGGACGCGGATGAGTTCGCGCGGGACATGCGTCGGCCGATGCCGACTCGCCCCAGCTCGTTCTCCGCGCTGGGCACGGTGTTTCACGCGTGGGTGGAGCGCGAGCTGCATCTAGCGGCGGCCGAACCGGCTGCCGAGACGACGGCTCCTGCTGGCGTCACTGCGGGGGAGGACAGCGCCCTGTCCGGGGGCGACGCGACGGCCGACGAAGTCCTGCTGACCGACGGTGAGCGCGAGCGCCTCGAGCGTCTGCGCGCCAGCTTCCGGGTCTTTGTCGCCCGCGAACTGGAGGACTATCGGGCCGTCGCGATCGAGGAGGCCTTCTCGGTTCAGGTGGGTGGCGTGTCCGTCCAAGGCCGTATCGACGCCGTGTTCGAGCGAGTACGCGGCAATGGGAGCGGGCCGCGCTTCCTGGTCGTGGACTGGAAGAGCGGTCGTCCGGTGACGGATACGACCAAGCCGGACAAGGTGGCCTACTTCGTCACCCAGCTGCGCCTGTATAGGCGTGCCTGGGCGGCTCGAATGGGTGTGTCCGTGGATGAGGTCGGTGCGATGGTCGCCTTCCTTGCGGGCCCGTCGCATCACACGCTCGAGGGTCTTGAGTCGATGCTTGGCGCGAGTGGAGCTGTCTCTCTGGACGATGCGCTGCGCGACGCGCTCACGTCGTAACTCCCTGTTAAATACGTTTTGCTGGGTGATAACCTGGTGACAGGTTAATGAGAATGATTGAAACGCAAGTCGTTCACGCACCTGTGGGTCTTCACAGGTTGGCCAGACTAAATGGCTGCGTGTGACGCTTGAGGAAACTTCGGTTGTGTGCCCAGCTCAGGGGCTGGTACAGTTGTCCTGTCAATTTCAATGACGAGAAACGGCACCCACGGGATCCTTACCCGTAACCGCGCTACAGAGAGGCAGCGCGACCACAGGATTCCCGGTGCCCCTGACAAGGAAGGAGCGCAGCGTGCGCCCCACTATCTCCAAGTTCCTCGCACTCGGTGCGACCGCCTCTGCCTTCGCGCTGCTCGCTGGTGCGTGCGGCTCGGGAAGCACCGCGTCCGGCGGTGGCTCTGGCTCCGACCAGGTCCACCAGATGTACACCTGGGTCTCCACCGATAACGACCGCGCCCAGTGGCAGTCCTTCGTCGACGCGGCCAAGGAGAAGGACCCCAACTTCACCCTGACCTTCGACGGCCCCGCCTTCAACGACTACTGGACCAAGGTCAAGACCCGCATGGTCGCCTCCGATGCGCCCTGCATCCTGACCACTCAGGCGGCCCGTGCTCAGGAGCTCTCCGGCCTGCTGGAGCCCCTTGACTCCTACATGGAAGCCGCCGGCATCAAGGCCTCCGACTACAACGCTGCGATGATGCAGGGTATGACGGTCGACGGCAAGGTCCTGGCCCTGCCCTACGACGCGGAGCCCGACGTTTTGTACTACAACCGTGAGATGTTCGAGCAGGCCGGCCTGACGGCCCCCTCGACCTCCTACACGACCGAGCAGTTCCTCAAGGATGCGAAGGCTCTGACGGGTGACGGCAAGTACGGCATGGCCGTCAAGCCTCTGTTCCTGGGCAACGCGGCCGGTGACTTCGGCATCTCCTTCGGCGGCCAGGTCTCCAGTGATGGCAAGAACACCCTGACGGATCCCAAGTTCGTCGAGGGCGTCCAGTTTGCCTTTGACTTGGTGCATAAGGAGCAGGTCGCTGTGGCACCCAACGCCGCCGACAATGACGGCCCGGCTCAGACCGCCTTCACCTCCGGCACGGCCGCGATGATCGTGGACGGCCCGTGGATGTACGGTTTTTTCGAGAAGGAGCTCGGCGACAAGCTGGGCGTCGCGGTCATCCCGACACCCTCCGGCCAGCCCCGCGCGATCATCCAGGGTTCCGGCTTCGGCATCTCCAAGTCCTGCCCGGACAAGCAGGCTGCGTTCGACGTCCTCAAGGAACTGGTGACCCCCGAGGTCATCGGCACTGTTGCCGACAAGCAGGGCACCGTTCCCTCCGTTGCCTCCGCGATGGACAACTGGGCTGCCAACAAGCCCGAGGATAGCGCGGCCGCCGTGCAGGCCCTGCTTGACAACGGCACCCCGCTGGTGACGACCACGACGTGGAACCAGATCAACACGTCCTTCCAGCAGTACTCGCCTGAGGGCTTCCGTGGCACGAAGACCGCCCTTGAGATCCTCACCGATCTGCAGAACTCGGCTGGCTGAGGCTAGCTCACCATTGACGAGGCCGGGGCGATCGCTCGGTTCCCCGGCCTCGTTTAGCGGGTCCTGACCGTTAGCGCTAACGATGGCGTCAACGACCTGCCGAGGACCCGCTTTCTCACAAGACGGAAAGGTGTGCATAGCTCGTGAGCGTTGACACTGTCGTACCCGACCGCACGGCCGGTTCGGGGGAGGCCAAGGCCTCCAAGCGTGCGAAAAAAACCGCACGCGCCGAGGGGCGGTCGGGCGATGGCCTGCGCGCCCTCCTCTACCTGTCGCCCGGAATGACGGGCTTCCTTCTCTTTATTGTCCTGCCCCTGATCGCCTCGCTCGTGATCTCCTTCTTCGACTGGTCCCCCTTCGGCGGCGGCCGCTTCATCGGAGTTGAAAACTATCGACGCATGCTCAGCGGCGAGGACCCCGCGTTCTGGACGGTCATGCGCAACACGGTCGTGTTCGCAGCCTGCTACACGGCCCTGAACCTGGTGATCTCGATCGGCCTGAGCTACTGGCTCCAGCGCGTTCCGGAGTGGCTCAGCCGCGTCCTGCGCGTCATCTTCTTCATCCCGGTCGTTACCCCGATGGTCGGAAACGCCCTCATCTGGAGGCTCATGCTCTCTGACCAAGGCGTCGTCAACTCCGCGCTCGGCGTCTTGGGGATCGAGCACATTCCCTTCCTCAACCATCCGGCGCTGGCAATGGGATCGCTGCTGGTGATGAGCCTGTGGCAGGGCCTGGGCTACAACATCGTCGTGCTGACAGCTGGCCTCAACGGCCTGAACACCTCGGTTCTCGAGGCCGCGACGATCGACGGCTGCAATGGTGTCCAGCGTTTCTTCAAGGTGGTGTTCCCGATGATTTCCCCGACCGTCTTTTTCTGCACGGTCATGACGGTCATCGGCGCCTTCAAGGTGTTCGCTCAGCCCTACTTCCTGACGCTGGGCGGCCCCGGCGAGGCGACCAACACCATCGTGCTGTCGCTGTACCGCAACGGTTTCTCTTTCGACAAGCTCGGTTACGCCTCCGCGATGGCGTGGGTGCTCTTCGTGATTGTCATGACGGTAACGGCCGTGCAGTTTGCCGGTCAGAAGAAGTGGGTGAACTACGATGCATAACAAGCGCATCTCCACGGTGATATCGGTCGTCCTGCTGGGGCTGATCGCCGTCGCGTTCCTCTTCCCCTTTGCGTGGATGGTTGCGACCTCCCTGAAGCCCACGACTGAGGTCTTCAGCTTGAGTCCGTCGGGTAGCCGGATCGCTTGGGACAACTACCCCTCGGCTCTCAACTCGATTCCCTTCGGTCGCGTCGTCCTCAACTCGTTCATCGTCTCTCTGTGCGGTGCGGGCCTCGTGGTCGTCGTGTCGGTGCTCTCCGCCTACGCGTTCGCGCGCCTGCGTTTCAAGGGACGCGATCACCTGTTCATGGTGTTCCTGGGAACGCTCGTTCTGCCGCAGGAGGTCCTCGTTATCCCCCTGTACATCGGCATGCAGCGCATGGGCCTGGTGAACTCCTACTTCGCGCTCATCGTGCCCTTCGCCTTCGGCGCCTTTGGTGCATTCCTGATCCGTCAGTTCCTCAAGTCCCTGCCCCTCGAGTTCGAAGAGGCGGCGCGCATTGACGGCTGCAGCGACTGGCAGATCCTCACGAAGATTCTGCTGCCACTCCTCAAGGCACCGATCACCGTCGTTGGTGTGTTTGCGTTCATCGACTACTGGTCCGCGTTCCTGTGGCCCCTCATCGTGGTCAACGATTCGACGCTGGCGACGATCCCCCTGGGCCTGCAGATGTTCTCGGGTGAGCGCGGCACTGACTGGGGCCCGCTGATGGCCGCGGTCACTATGACGACGATCCCGTCGATCCTGCTTGTCGTGTTCCTGCAGAAGCAGCTGGAAAAGGGCGTCACCCTGGGTGCCTTCGGAGGACGGTGATGAGCGTGAGTGAGCACAACGAGCTGACTGCCCACGCCGATCGCTGGAGCGCCCTGGCGCGCCCGACCCCGCAGTGGTTCGAGGACGCCCCCCTCGGTATCTTCGTCCACTGGGGCCCCTATTCGGTTCCCGCGTGGGCCGAGGATCACGGGGAACTGGGTGTCGAGGAGGACTGGGAGGCCTGGTTCACCCATAACTCCTACGCCGAGTGGTACTTCAACACGATTCGTATTCCGGGCTCACCGGCCGCGCTGCGGCACAAGGATCTGTACGGGTCGGCACCCTATGACGCCTTCCTGGACGCGTGGGATCCGGATGCGTGGGATCCGGCCGAGTGGATGCGACTCTTCCACCGCGCCGGTGCTGGGTACGCGGTGCTGACGACCAAACATCACGACGGTGTCACGCTGTGGGATGCCCCCGAGACGGGCACGCGCAACACGGTGCGCCGAGGACCGCGCACCGACCTTGTGGCCGGCTTCGCGGATGCCGCGCGCGACGAGGGCCTGCGGGTCGGCCTGTACTACTCGGGTGGCCTGGACTGGCACTACCGCCCCCATCGTCCCATCCTCTCCGAGGATGATTGCAAGGACCTGTGCCGCCCGAAGGACGCGGACTACGCGCGCTATTGCTTCGTGCACGTGCGCGACCTGATCGACCGCTACGCCCCCGACATCATCTGGAATGACATCGAGTGGCCGGACGAGGGCAAGAACTTCGGCCCCTACGGCCTGGGTACGCTCTTCGAGTACTTCTACGCGGCGCGCCCCGAGGGCATCACGAACGACCGCTACGGCGGCGTTCACGCCGACTACCTGACGAGCGAATACCAGCACATGGGCGACTCCGAGACGAGCGGCAAGCCATGGGAAAACTGCCGAGGCGTCGGCTTGTCCTTCGGCTACAACCGCGCCGAGGGAGAGCATCAGTACCTCAGCGGCGCGGCCGCCGTCCGCCACCTGGTGGACGTGGTCTCGCGCGGCGGTCGCCTCCTGCTCAACGTGGGACCGCGCGCCGACGGCACGATCCCGCGCGAGCAGCGCGAGTGCCTGGAGGGCCTGGGCGTGTGGAACGACCTGTACGGCTCGGAGCTGCGCGGCGTGTGCCCGTTGTCCGCCGGTGAGGTGGGTGCGGTGAGCGCCTGTACGGGGGACTGCCAGGACGAGGCCTGGGTACGGCTCCTGGGCCACGGTGACCACATTGCCGTGGTGGCGGACGCGTTGGTCACGTCCGTGTCGGGCCTGCCACAGGGGTTTGACTATTCGCGTGCTGCCTGCTCGACGCGGGGAGCCCTATGTTCCTGGGACGGTCAGAGCCTGGTCATTGAAGCCGGGGACAATCCTCCGCGCGATGCTCGCGGTGAAGCGCTTCCGCTCGTCATCACCGTTCCTCGGGCGTGAGACGAGGTTATCGGTGCGGGCATTGCCCGCACCGATAACTATTTATGCGAGCAGTGGTACCGTCGCCACGATGGTCGTCGCGACGGCGGGTGGGATAGGTGAGAACTCCCGTGCGAGGCGAGTGATATCGCAGAGAAAACGCGCTAACGAGACGGAAGTGACAGAGGCTCACTGTACGATAGTGACATCGATATGTGAGTGGGAGGAGGAATGCCATGAGCGCGCGAGTCGCCGTCAGCCAGCCAGTGCTTTCGTGGGCCCTCCAGCGCTCTGAGCGTACCTTCGAGGAAGCTCTGATGAAGTTCCCAAAACTTGGGGACTGGATGGACGGAAGCAGTCAGCCGACTCTTCATGATCTCGAAAAGTTTGCGGCTTATACCCACACGTCCCTCGGTGCGCTCGTCATGCCTGAACCGCCCGATGAGACATTGCCTATCGCCGACATGCGTACCCATGAGAGTGTCGCTATTGACCGTCCCTCCGGGAACCTTCTCGACACTATCGACCGCTATCAGCAGTTCCAGGATTGGTATCACGATTACGCCCGTGAACAGGGAGTGGAAAAACTACCGTTCCTAGGGTCGGCAAGCGTCCAGGATGTCCCGCGGACAGTTGCTCGCCGTGTGCGTTCTCTCCTGCACCTTGATCACGTGTCGGCGACCGGAACCCAGCAATGGCGCCATGATATCGTCGCAGCGCTTGAAGGTGTAGGTGTGCTTGTTATGAGGAGCGGTGTCGTCGGTGCGAGCAACACGAGGAAGCTCTCTACGAGGGAGTTCCGAGGATTTAGCCTCTACGACGACATTGCTCCCTTGATTTTCGTCAACGTCGCTGACGAACCGTATAGCGCACAGAACTTCACCCTCGTGCACGAGTTTGCTCACCTGCTTCTCGGCCATAGTGCGTTGTCTGGGGGCGACCGGTTGCTTGGTGGAACCGGTGAAGAGGCATGGTGCAATCGTGTCGCTGCATGTGTGTTGCTGCCTGACGAGGCGCTGACGGCTTTCGACGAAGCGACAACTGTTCTCGATTACCGTGCGGTCTCGCGTCGCTTTGGTGTGTCCGCCGAGGTTGCACTCCACAGACTGCACGGAGCTCAGCGGATTGATGACGAGCATTACCATGAGCTTCTCGAGGCGGTGCGTGCTGACTACGGTGATGAAAAGCGCCGCAGCGGCGGTGGAAACTACTACAACACCCTCACCGCCCGTCTTGGGCGTTCATTTGCGACTGCGGTCGTCACGTCCACCCTGGAGGGGCGTACAGGATTCACGGAGAGTTTCCGTATGATTGGCACGCACAAGAGGGAAGTGTTCGACAATCTGGCGAGGCATCTCCAGGTGGTGTGAGAGATGTACGTCCTCGACACAAACGTCTTCATCGATGCGGCAAATGCGTACTATGCGTTCGATCTGGCCCCCGGATATTGGGACTTCCTCGTTCGGCTATTCGCCTCTCAACACGCCGTGAGTATCAAGCCGGTGTACGACGAACTGGGTGACGCGGGCGACGGTGATCCTCTCAAGGACTGGGCGAAGCAGCATAAGCAACACTTTATTGCTCCTGACTCGCGTGTGGTGGCCTGCTACCAGCAGGTCATGACGTGGGCAAAAGACAACTATGAGCCGTCGGCAGTCAGCGAGTTTCAACGCGTTGCGGACTCCTGGATCGTGGCGCACGCACTGGCTAACGGGTGGGTGGTCGTCACGCATGAAAAGTCGGCACCTAGATCGAAGAGACGGATCAAGATTCCGGATGCATGTGCTGGCGTCGGGGTGACATGCGCAAGTCCCTTTGAGATGCTTCGCAGCGAGAGCATGCGCCTCGTTCTCTAGCGTGTCGCCTCTGCCGCAGGACGAGGCCTGGGTGCGTCTTCTCGTTCACGATGACCACGTCGCCGTGGTGGCGTTGCAGCTATCTTCGCGTCGAGAGGATTCGCTCACAGTGCGACCGTGTCGCCGACGATGAGAAGCGCGAGCAGGACCCCCGTCGACTCCTTCGCTGGCAGAGCCAGGGCGAACAACGCGGTAGCGACCGCCGCGAGTCCCCGGGCAGTGCTCTCTTCGCGAACACCGTCAGGGTCGCAGCCGCTATGAGGATGGCCCGCGTTAGGGTCGTCAGCGGTGACGGTTTAGGTGCTTGACGGGGCGTCGATAGAGGGGTGGAAGCGAACGAGTCGCTTCCACCCCTCATGACTTGCGCGGGATGTTGAGGAACCGCGCGAAGCTGCTCACTGACCCAGCAGCGTGCCCAACACGTAGTCACGCGCGATGTGCGCGTACTCGAGCGGAGGAGCGATCTTCGGATCCTGCTCGGCCTCAACCAGGATCCAGCCCTTGTAGCCGTGCTCAACGAGGAAGGCGTAGGGCTCGGTGAAATCGATGGTGCCGTCGCCGGGGACCGTGAACATGCCGGCGAGGAAAGAATCGAGGAAGGAACGCTTGGCCTCGCGTGACTCTTCCATCTTGGCGGGGCGCACATCCTTGAAGTGCACGTGCTTGATGCGGTCGATCGCGCCGCGCAGCAGGCCCATGACGTTACCGTCGCCGACGAACGCGTGGCCCGTGTCGAACAGGAGGGAGACCTTGTCCGGATCCGTCAGCTCGAGCATACGCAGCGTCTCGTCCTTGGTCTGGATGACGGTGCCCAGGTGGTGGTGGTAGACCAAATCAAGGCCGTACTCGTGGGCGATTTCGCCGAGCTTGTTCAGGCCAGCGGCGAGAACCGGCCATTCCTCATCCTTGAGGACGGGCTTGTTCTCGAAGATACAGATGTCGCGGACGCCCTGCACGGAGCCGGTCTGCTCGGAGACCACGACACGTGAGGCACCCAGGAACTGCAGGTATTCGCAGGTGGCGCGGAAGTCCGGGATGACGGCCTCGACGCCGTCGCGGACGATGAAGGAGGAGAACCACTGGGCGACGATCTTCAGGCCGGCAGCCTCAGCCTTTTCCTTCGTCTCTTCTTTCGAGGGATACCAGCCGGCGACCTCGGTGCCTGCGAAACCAGCCTCGGCTAGGTCATCGAACATGATGTCGATGGTGTTCCATTCGCCGACCTCGGGAATGTCGTCGTTACGCCACGCAATCGGGTGCATGCCCCAGGTAATGCCATTGGGGTCGTTGATCGCGGTTGCGGGATCGTAGACGTGAGTCATTGCAGCTCTCCTATGAGTCGCGGTTGTCAACATCGGCGAGAAGTGCCGGTGTCGCCATTCTACTCGATCCTGTCTAATTGTCCAGACAAAGAATCTGCCTTGGGAGATTTCCCAGCCCCCGGTGTGAGGCGTGAACACACGCGCATGCGCCGACCTGTGAAACCCGCCTGACATGCTGTTTTGGCATCCCCGTCAGATGGCGTAGTGCTTCGACAATGACCATCCACGCGCGAGAATCCCGGTGGGACGCCTCGCGTCCCACCGGGACAATTCAGGCTCATCTCAGGCCAGCGACACGGGCTTGCCGGTCTGCGCCGACTCCGTCGCGGCCTCGGCCAAGCGCAGAGCCTCAATCGCATCGTCAATGGACGGCGTGGGCTTGGTGCCCGCGACGACCGCGTCGATGAACTCGGTCAGCTCAATGCGGTAGGCGTCCGCGTAGCGCTGCAGGAAGAAGTCCAGGTAAGGCTCGGCCGCATCTGTGACCTCGCCGTTGGACAGACGTACGGTCGTGGCGCGGATGTTGTCCGCGTTGAGCGTCCCCGTCGAACCCTGAGCCTCAAGGCGCTGGTCGTAGCCAGCCGAGCACTTGCGGTTGTTGACGATGGTCGCGACAACGCCGGCAGCGTTCTTCAGGGTGACGACGGCGGCGTCGAAGTCGCCGGCTTCCTTGATCTCCTCGTTGAAGTTCTGGCCGAAGGCGTGAACCTCGACGATGTCACCCAGGAAGAAGCGAGCCATGTCGAAGTCGTGGATGGTCATGTCGCGGAAGATGCCGCCGGAAACCTTCACGTACTCAGCCGGGGGAGCGGCGGGGTCGCGCGAGATAATGAGCAGGTTCTCCAGCTCGCCGATTGTGCCCTTTTCGAGCTGGGTGTGGACCGCGGCGAAGGAAGGGTCGAATCGACGGTTGAAGCCGAACATGACCGGCACGGACACGGCGCTCAGCTCGTCGCGGGCGGCCTCGACGTCCTTCATGTCCAGGGCGATCGGCTTCTCGCACAGCACGGCCTTGCCTGCCTTGGCGGCGGCGAGCAAGTGGGGGATGTGCAGCGGAGTGGGGGAGCCGATGACAACGGCGTCGACACTCTCATCGGCGAAGACGGAGTCCACGTCTGTCGTGTGGCGGGCACCGTATGTGGCCGCGAGTTTCTCGGCGGCGTCACCGAAAGGGTCCGCAACGAGGGCGAGGGTGGCACCTGGGTGGGCGGCGATGGTCTTGGCGTGGACGTGGCCGATGCGGCCGGCACCGATGACGGCAATGTTAAGCATCTTTGCTTCTTTCTGGTGAGGAGTGGGTTGTTGGAGGGCAGAAAAACCGTGACCGTTGGTGGCCCCACACCTCAGATGTGGGGCCACCGAGTGGATCACGGAGCGGGCATAATGACGTCGCGCACCAGGGTGTCGAGGTCGGCGTCTGCCTGCAGGAAGCCACGCAGGGTCTTCACGGTGGCGCCGAAGGTGTCGAACTCCTCCGGGGTCATGCCGTCGGGCTCGTAGGCGCGGACGA
>ERZ773062.1190-NODE-1190-length-11340-cov-2.774036_pt1 | contig 11340 bp, 10 predicted proteins | sample MGYA00580626_ERZ773062 | MGnify/ENA primary metagenome ERZ773062 (study PRJEB29015, sample SAMEA2738003) | human oral metagenome | biome: human oral; feature: human-associated habitat; material: dental | place: China | collected 2058 ...
GGCGGGCTATAGAATGGGCTATGGAGCAGGCTATTATGACAGATACTTTGAAAATACGGCTGAATTTAAAAATGTAAGGCTCTTAGGCATTGCCTTTGATTTTCAGATTTATGACATACCTTATGATGAACATGATATTAAGATGGAGCAGGTTATAAGTGCCTGAAGGTGGAAATTTATAAATGTCGGCGGATATGCAGCTGCATATCCGCCGACATTTATAAATTTTTGCTTAAGTTTTACTTATTTTACTTGCATAAATCTAAAGAACGTGGTTGAATATAATAGCTATCTGTAATAAAGCTTAAGAAATATTAATATTTTTAGGTTATAATTTTTACAGAGTTGTAATATCAATTCTGCATTACAGACTGGAAATATACAATGGCATTAACGCAAAAAGAAAGACAGCTTGAAATGAAAAATCTCTATATCGCAGAAAAGCCAAGTGTAGCACAGGAATTTGCTAAGGCGCTTAAAATAAAGGCTGCCAGAAAAAATGGATTTATTGAATCTGAAGACAGCATAATTACTTGGTGCGTAGGGCATCTTGTTACTATGAGCTATCCTGAAAAATATGACATTAAGTATAAAAAGTGGAGTCTTGATAATCTTCCTTTTCTGCCTAAAGCTTTTAAATATGAAGTTATTGAGCAGGTAAAGCCTCAGTTTGATATTGTAAGCAGCCTGCTTAACAGAAAAGATGTTGCTGTAATTTATATATGTACCGACTCAGGACGAGAGGGTGAATATATTTACAGGCTGGTAGATGAGATGGTAAAGGTTTCCGGCAAAATCAGAAAGAGAGTTTGGATAGATTCACAAACCGAAGAGGAGATTTTAAGAGGAATTAAACAGGCAAAGGACTGGTCGCAGTATGATAATCTTGGGAACAGCGCTTATTTGAGAGCTAAAGAGGATTATCTGATGGGAATAAATTTCTCGAGGCTTCTGACACTTAAATACGGCAATACTATAGCAGGCTTTTTAAAAAAAGACAGAGCTGTTTTAAGTGTGGGCAGAGTTATGACCTGTGTAATGGGCATGGCAGTAAGAAGAGAAAGGGAGATAAGGAATTTTGTAAAAACTTCTTTTTACAGGGTCGTCGTAAAGCTTGAGCAAGACGGCTTCAGCTTTTTTGCCGAATGGTATGCGGCTGAAGAGTCAGAGTATTTTAATTCTCCAAAGCTTTATAAGGAAAACGGCTTTAAAAAGAAAGAAGAGGCTCAGGCATTAATAGACAAGCTTAGACTGGCTTGTGATAAAGCAAGGATTATAAGGGCTGAAAAGAAAAGGGAAGTTAAAAGCCCGCCTCTTTTATATAATCTTGCCGAGCTTCAGAACGAATGCTCTAAAAGTTTTAAAATTAATCCTAATGAAGCCTTAAAAGCGGTGCAGTCAATGTATGAAAAAAAGCTGGTCACCTATCCGAGAACAGATGCAAGGGTGCTTTCAAGTGCTGTTGCAAAAGAAATCCATAAAAATATAGCAGGCTTAAAAAATCTTAATATGTATGCAGGCTTTGCCGATGAAGTATTAAATTCGGGAGCCTGTAAAAAAATAGCAAAGACCAGATATGTAAATGACAGTAGAATAACAGACCATTATGCTGTGATACCTACAGGCTATACCGGAACATACAAGAGTCTTTCAGAGCTTGAGAGAAAAATATATGATATTATCTGCAGAAGATTTTTAAGTATATTTTTTCCTTCCGCCGAATACGAAAAATACAGTATGGAATTTATAATTAAAAGCTTGAAAGGAGTAAGTCAAGCTGCAGGCAGCTATGAAACGGCAGAGCAGAAAAGCTATAGTCAGGAGCATTTTACTTCTTCATTTAGGTTTTTAAAAAGTGAAGGCTATTTGAAGCTGTATAAATCGGATAAAGCTGATGTGAATTCTGGCAATAACGATATTGATATGACTGCACAAAAGCTGGCAGCTGCTCCGGCTTTTAAAAATATAATTTTCGGGCTGAAAAAAGGAGACAGCGTCAATATATCTGATTTTGAAATAAAAGAAGGAGAAACTTCTCCTCCAAAAAGATATACCTCAGGCTCTATGATGCTTGCGATGGAAAATGCGGGACAGCTAATTGAAGACGAGGAATTAAGGAGTCTTATAAAAGGCTCAGGCATAGGAACTTCAGCTACAAGAGCCGAAATCCTTAAAAAGCTGTTTACTATAAAGTACCTTATGCTGAATAACAAAACTCAGATTATAACTCCCACGCTTTTAGGTGAAATGGTCTACGAAGCTGTAAACTCCTCAATATCACAGCTTTTAAATCCTGAATTAACTGCAAGCTGGGAAAAAGGACTCAATTACGTTTCTGAGGGAAGCCTCACGCCTGAGGAATATATGAAGAAGCTTGAGAATTTTGTTGCAGTAAGAACTGCAAATGTTATAAGGCTTAATAATCAGTACAAGCTTAAAGAAGCCTATGACAAAGTGGAAGCATTTTACAAAAATTAAAAATGGAGAATATAAACGAAATGGCAAATAATATGACAAAAGACGATGTAAGAACTGAGGAATTATTTGATTTAAGCAAAACAATCGCAAAGCCTCTTTTAAGCAGATATAAATATCCTTGGGAAGCACTTAAGGGGATAGGAGAATTTATAGAATTTATAGGCGGGGCTCTTTCGAATGACGAGTATGACCTGGTGAGTGACAATATCTGGATACATAAATCTGTAGCGATCCCTCCCTCAGTATGCCTTGCAGGTCCCATGATAATATGCAGCAATACTGAATTAAGACATGGTGCGTTTTTCAGAGGCAACGTTATAATAGGCGAGGGAGCAGTTGCAGGAAACTCCTGCGAAATAAAAAATTCTATAATATTTGACAATGCACAAATACCACATTACAACTACATTGGGGATTCAATTATAGGATTTAAAGGGCATATGGGAGCAGGCTCAATTACCAGTAATTTAAAAAGTGATAAAAGTCTTGTAAAAGTACATCTGGGTGATGAGGATATTGAAACAGGAATTAAAAAATTCGGTGCTATGGTGGGAGATTTTGTTGAGGTAGGCTGTGGCTCGGTGCTTAATCCGGGGACTGTAATAGGAAAGCGCTCGGTTATTTATCCGCTTTCAAGCATAAGAGGCTGTGTACCGGCAAATTCAATTTATAAGGGCAAGGATAATATAGTAAAGAAAAGATAAGGCTTACGGGGCTTGGAGGCAGGATATGGATTTTAAATTACATGACACGCAGCCGCTGTTAAGAAAAGTCCTTGATTTTATGGTTCAGGTTTCCATAGTTATATCAGTAGCCTGGTTTATAATTTATTCTTTTTGCTATAAAGTGGTAAATACAGGTCAGTCAATGCTTCCTCTTATAGGTGTCAATGACGGTCTTCTGATGAACAGGATAGTTTATGTGTTTTCTGAACCTGAACGTTTTGATATAATCGCTTTTAAAACTGCTGACGGGCATCTAAATATTAAAAGAATTATAGGACTGCCTGGCGAAACCGTGCTTATATCAGAAGGAATAGTATATGTAAATAGTAAGCCTCTTAATGCTGTAAACGTAGAAGATGAATTTGAAGAAAAGCTTGATAAGGCGGCACTTGAGGGTGTAGCGGCAAGTCCCGTGGTGCTTGCAGGGGACGAGTATTTTGTACTTGGCGATAACAGAGATTCAAGCGAAGACTCAAGATTTGTCGGTATAGGAAATGTTAAAAGGAAGGCTATAATAGGAAAGCTCTGGATGAGGATTTCTCCTTTTAACAGAATAGGATATTTATATTAAGGAGGAGGGATTATGACAGACTATATATCACAGCTGGTTCAAAGATATGGAATTTTAGCCTCGGTTGAAGGGGATATACGTGATTCCTATGAGATTATTAGAAAATCCTATGAAGCTAAGGGCAAGCTGTTAATAGGCGGAAACGGCGGAAGCTGTGCCGATTCTGAGCATATAGTAGGCGAGCTTATGAAAGGCTTTGTTAAAAAAAGAGAGCTTGAGGAAGCTTACAAAAAAAGACTTGAAGAATTCGGAGGTGAGGAGGGTAAAAGGCTTGCCGCTTCACTTCAAGGCTCTCTGCCTGCAATCGCCATTACAAATCATCAGGCACTTTCAACTGCCTTTGCCAATGATGTTTGTGGAGATATGGCTTACGCTCAGCAGGTAAGCGGCTATGGAAATGAAGGAGATGTCCTCTTGGCTATTTCAACTTCAGGAAATGCACTGAATCTGTATTATGCTGCCGTTACAGCTAAGGCCAGGGGACTTAAGGTAATTGCTCTGTCAGGCAAAACCGGAGGAAGACTCGCTCAAATTGCGGATAAAAGTATTATAGTTCCCAATAATGAAACTTATATGATTCAGGAGCTTCATCTTCCTATTTATCACGCATTTTGCCTGCAGCTTGAAGAATATTTTTTTGCTGATTAATAAATTTATTGCGGAAAGGTTTTCTATGATAAAGGGAAAAGAGCTTCTGGAGTTTTATAAGGGAAAAAAGGTTTTAGTTACGGGAAGTACAGGCTTTAAGGGAGCCTGGCTGTCTTTGATGCTGCACACTGCAGGGGCGCAGGTCTGCGGTTATGCTCTAAGACCCGATAATACTCAGCTTTTATTTGAAAAACTGGAACTTGAAAAAAATATCAAACAAATTTATTCGGATATAAGAAATTTTGAAAAACTTGCTGAGGTGTTTAATACAGAAAAGCCCGAATTTGTATTTCATCTGGCAGCTCAGCCTCTTGTGAGAGAATCTTATTTGGAGCCGAGGTATACCTTTGAAGCCAATGTAATGGGGACTGTTAATATTCTTGAATGCATAAGACAATCAGGCAGTGTTAAATCTTTTTTAAATGTTACTACCGATAAGGTTTATGACAATAAGGAGGTTGATGCAGGCTATAAGGAAGAGGACAGGCTTGACGGCTATGACCCCTATTCAAACTCAAAATCCTGTTCGGAATTGGTGACACACAGCTATGCCAAATCCTTTCTTTATGAGGAAAAATGTGCCGTCAGCACTGCAAGAGCGGGCAATGTCATAGGGGGAGGGGACTACGCAAAGGACCGGATAATTCCTGATTGCGTAAGGGCTGCCGTTGAAAGTAAAAGCATAATAATCAGAAATCCCGATTCTATCAGACCTTACCAGCATGTACTGGAGCCACTGTATGTATATCTTATGATTGCAGCCAATCAAGACAGCAAGCAGAGCTTATGCGAAAGCTATAATGTAGGACCTGATGAGGCTGATTGTGAGAGCACTCTGAATTTAGTAAAACTATTTTGTGATAACTGGGGTGAGGGCATGGACTACATAATTCAGCCTGATGGAGGTCCGCATGAGGCAGGCTTTTTAAAGCTTGACTGTACTAAGCTTAAGACCGTGTTCGACTGGAAGCCGGTATATAATATAAAGGAAGCCGTCTGTAAAACTGTTGAGTGGCATAAACGTCTGATAAAGGGTGAACAGGCTGAAGCTATATGTATATCACAAATCAAAGAGTTTTATAATCTGTTATTGTAGTTTAAATGCTTTAGAAAAGAGGAGGGGCTCATTATGAATAAAAAGATAGGCTTTATAGGCTGCGGCCATATGGCAGGAGCTATAATTAAAGGTATTATTGATTCGGGACTTGTACCGCCTGAAAATATCACAGCAAGTGCATTGAACAAGGAAAAGCTTAAAAAAACTGCAAATAATCTGAAAATCAGGACTGCAGCAAGCAATTTTGAAGCTGCCAAAGAGGCTGACATAATATTTCTTGCAGTAAAGCCCAATATTTATGAAAATGTCATTGCTGAAATAAAGAGCTTGTTTTTGGCAGGAAGGGGAGAGGATAAGCTTGTGGTATCTATGGCTCCGGGCAAAACGCTCAACTATCTTGAAGGCCTTTTTGGAGGCAAGATCAAGCTCTTAAGAATCATGCCGAATACTCCGGCTATGCTTGGTGAAGCGATGACTGCAGTCTGCGGCAATGAATACCTTACTGAGAATGAATATAACACTTTGATTATGCTGCTTAAAGCTTTTGGCAGGGTTCAGGAGATTCCCGAAAGGCTTTTTGATGCGGCAACAGGTGTAGCAGGCTCCTCTCCGGCTTTTGTGTTTATGTTTATAGAGGCACTTGCTGACGGAGCGGTGCTTAAAGGCATGCCAAGAGATATTGCTTATACTATGGCGGCTCAGGCGGTGCTTGGCAGTGCCGAAATGGTGCTTAAATCAGGACTGCATCCGGCACAGCTTAAAGATATGGTATGTTCTCCCGGAGGCACTACAATAGAAGGCGTTACAGCTTTGGAGGACAAGGGCTTAAGGGCTGCCGTGATAAATGCAGTAAGGGCAGTATGTGATAAATCTGCAAATATAATTTAAAGAGGTAAGAGCAGTATGCCTTATGATATTTTTTTTGTAAATCTTGGCATTAAAATTCAGCATCTTCAAAATCATATAAATGTATTCGGCTTCAGCATTGCATTTTATGGCATTATAATAGGTATAGGAATGCTTGCCGGGCTTCAGATGGCTGTTATGGAAGCTAAAAGGAGCGGACAGAATCCTGAGCTTTATATGGATTTTACAGTGTATGCTATTTTTTTTGCTATAATTGGTGCAAGGATTTATTATGTTATATTTTCCTGGGATTCCTATAAGGATGATTTAATACAGGTATTTAATATAAGAGCGGGAGGTCTTGCTATATATGGAGGAATAATAGCCGCCGCCATAACACTTTATGTATTTTCAAGAATTAAAAAAACCAAATTTTTGACTATGGCGGACACTACTGTGCTCGGGCTTGTGACAGGACAGATTATAGGAAGATGGGGAAACTTTTTTAATGCCGAGGCATTTGGAGGATATACCAATAATATTTTTGCTATGCAGATAAGAAAAGATATTGTAAATAGCAATATGTTAAATAAAGATGTTTTAAATCACATCATTCAGGTTGGGAATACTTCTTATATTCAGGTCCATCCTACTTTTTTATATGAATCTGCGTGGAACCTCGCTCTGCTGATATTTATGCTCTGGTACAGAAGCAAAAAAAAGTTTGAAGGAGAGCTGTTTTTTATATATCTTGGAGGCTATGGGCTTGGCAGGGCATTAATTGAAGCTTTAAGAACTGACAGCCTGCTGCTTCCCGGAACGAATCTGGCAGTATCTCAGCTTCTTGCCTGTGCTTGTATTTTAGGAGCAGTCTTAGGTATATATCTGGGAAGAAAACAACTTAAAAAATCAGTTTCCAAATAAATCAGAAGGAGTAAATACGGCTTTTTGAGTATCTACTCTTTTTTAAATTTTAATTCTCGTATAGCTACAGCTGTGAGTATTTTGGCATAATTAATAAATATAGAGTTAAATTATTGCATTTTTTAAATTATTAGACTAATATTATAATTGAGTGGTAAAATATAGAAGAAAGTAGGTGGCTACATCGTACAATGTTTTTGCATAAGAGTGTTTTGCTTAATGAAACTATCAGCCTGCTTAAGGTAAGGGAAAATGGAATCTATGTAGATGGTACATTGGGAGGAGGCGGACATGCCTATGAAGTGTGCAGCCTGCTTAAGAATGGAAGGCTTATAGGTATAGACCAGGATGAAGATGCAATAAGTGCCGCCTCAGACAAGCTTAAAAAGTTTAATACCAAGGTAAATATCATACATGATAATTACTGCAATATAAAGGCTATACTTAGCAGGCTTGGCATAGACAGGGTTGATGGCATTTATCTCGACCTTGGGGTGTCCTCATATCAGCTTGATAATGCAGGCAGAGGCTTTTCCTACAGAGAAAATGCCCCTCTGGACATGCGCATGGATAAAAGAAATGCTAAAAGTGCTGCGGATATAGTAAATAATTATGATGAAAAAGAGCTTTATCGCGTAATAAAAAATTACGGTGAGGATTTATTTGCAAAAAATATAGCAAAGCATATTGTAAATAATCGAGAAAAAAAGAGGATAGAAACTACCGGTGAGCTCGCCGATATTATAAAGGCAGCTATACCGATGAAAATGCGCTTAAAGGGAGGGCATCCTGCTAAGAGGACCTTTCAGGCGATAAGAATAGAGCTGAATTCAGAGCTTGAAGTGCTTGAAAACTCCATAGATACTATGATAGAATTGTTAAATCCCGGAGGAAGACTGGCAATTATAACTTTTCATTCTCTTGAGGACAGAATAGTTAAACAAATTTTCAGGCAGAACGAGAATCCCTGTATTTGCCCGAAAAGCTTTCCGGTATGTGTATGTAATAGGAAGAGTAAAGGAAGAGTAATCACAAGAAAAGCAATCTGTCCTTCGGAGGATGAGGTCAGAGAAAATTCCCGCTCAAAAAGTGCAAAGCTTCGTATATTTGAGGCGGGGAATTAAAGAAAAAGTCAGCTTTAAAAGGAGAGAAAAGGAGGAGTCTGTTATGAGTAATACTTTAAATAGAAAAAGAAGGAGCAGCCAGACATTAAAAAAAGACTATAGGAAAAGCTATATAGAAGATGGAAATGCTTTAAGGTATGCTGATAATGCAAAAAGACGAAAAAGTACCGTAAAATATCAAAAACCGAGTGTAAGAGATAAAAATATTAAGGTTAGAAAAAATCAGGCTCAGGCGGCATTGGGAATGGATTTTCCGTTTCTTCTCATACTTACTGCGGCACTTGTATGTATACTGTATCTGTTTTACAGCTATTTACATGTACAGGACAGCGTGACTACGACTATAAGAAATATAGAGGTTAAAGAAAGAGAGCTTGCAGCTCTGAAAAATCAAAATGATGCTCTGGAGATAAATATAAAGTCCAGTGTCGACCTCGACCATATTTATGAAGTGGCTACAAAAGAGCTTGGCATGGTTTATGCAAAAAAAGACCAGATAATAAAGTACAATACATCTGAAAAGGAATATGTAAGACAGTATGAAGACATTCCGGACAGGTAAAAGCAGCAACAGAAAAGGCACTGCTGTAAAGAAAAAAGAAGCAAACGAGGGCGGCGCCAAAAACAGAGTGCTTACACGAGCCATGCATGTTCGCCTTATGATAAGTCTTGGTGTTATTGTGCTTGGACTCATCGGTTTGATGATAAAGGTATATGCAATACAGTCCAATTCAAAAAATTATAATCAAAAAGTTTTGGCACAGCAAAGATATAATTCCAGCAATATCCCCTACAGGAGAGGAGATATTATGGACAGAAACGGAACTTATCTTGCTACCAGCAATAAGGTCTATAACCTTATAATTGACCCTTATCAGATAAATCAGGCACCTGAAAAATATCTTGCTCCGACAGCTGCTCTGTTGGCGGAGGTATTTGGATATAATGAAGAAGATATAAAAAATATTATAACCCAAAATGCGGACAGCAGATATATAAGGCAGGAAAAAGAGCTCAGCTATGAAATTAAGGAACAATTTGAAAGCAGGAGAAAAGAGATAAACTCGGAGTTTGCTGCCAAGGATTCAAAGTCCAGAATCTATGGAGTATGGTTTGAGGATGCCTATCAGAGAGTTTATCCTTACAATTCCCTTGCCTGCAATGCAATCGGCTTTGCCAATAAGGACAATACTTTAGGAACTGGAGGTATTGAGCAGTATTATAATGATGAGTTAATCGGTGTTGCCGGCAGGGAATACGGCTATCTCAATGATGACTACAATCTTGAAAGGGTAATTAAGACTGCCACTGATGGTAACTCCATAATTTCCACCTTGGATACAAATATACAAAAAATTGTAGAAAAGCATATAAGCGAATGGGAAGCTCAGATGGGAAGCAAAATTACCGCCTGTCTGGTGATGGACCCTAATAACGGAGAAATCCTTGCTATGGCAACAAGCAAAACCTATGACCTTAACCATCCCAGAAATATAGATAAATACTATACTCAAGAGGAGTTTAATGCACTTGATACTAAAGCTCAGAGTGAGGTTATGAATGATATTTGGAGGAACTATTGTGTAAATGATACTTATGAGCCCGGCTCTCCTGCAAAAATATTGACGGTAGCTGCTGCACTTGAGGAGGGTACAGTAAAGCCTGAAGACAGCTTTTATTGTGACGGAGGACAGGTTGTAGGAGATCGTATAGTACACTGTGCCGTGCGCTCAGGGCATGGAAATGTTACCTTAAAGGAATCCCTGATTAGAAGCTGCAATGATGCTATTATGCAGGTTGCATCGGGACTTGGCACTGATAGGTTCAGCAATTTTGAGCATTTGTTCGGAATGGGCGTAAAGAGCGGAATAGACCTTCCGGGTGAACCGGACACCTCAGCGCTCATTCATCAGGCTGCTGATATGAAGCCCATAGACCTTGCTACAAATTCTTTCGGTCAGAACTATAACTGTACTATGATACAGATGTCGGCAGCTATATGCTCTGTGATAAATGGAGGATATTATTATGAGCCTCACATAGTTAAACAGATAGTTAATTCTCAGGGCTCTGTAATAAAAGATATAGAGCCTAAGCTTGTAAGAGAAACAGTTTCAACCAGCACCTCTGTATTTATCAGAGAGGCTCTCAGAGATGTTATAGAAAAAGGCACTGGGGAAGCGGCAAAAGTTGAAGGCTATGATGTAGGAGGAAAAACCGGAACTTCACAGAAGCTTCCGAGAAATTCCGGTAAATATCTGTTGTCCTTTGCAGGCTTTGCACCTGTAGATAATCCTCAGGTATTTTGCTATGTAGTAGTAGATGAGCCCAATACCGACAATCAGTCACATTCTGCTTATGCAGGAGAGCTGTTCAGCAAGATTATGACTGATATACTGCCCTATATGAGCATCTTTCCCAAGGATGAGGAAGCGGCACAAAAAATACAGGAAGAGGTAGAGGCTAAATTAAAGGGCGAGGAAGCTTCAGCGGCGGAGAGCACGGCACAAGCTGAGCAGAATAACTCTGAAGCTTCTGTGGAAAGCTCCAAGGCAAATACGCCGAGCAGCACGGAATATGAAACTGAGGAATATTTAGAGAACCCTCGTTTAGATTTTGAAAGTCCTGTTTCGCCCGGGCTTTCTTCTGAAGATATAAGCAATCAGCCCGTAAATCAGGAGAGTAAGCAAAGCATCGCTCCTAATGAAACCGCAGGCGAGAGCAGCAAGGCTGCCGCCAAGAAAAAAAAGGCAGCTAAAACTGCTCCTGCCGCAACTACTAAGGCTCAAGCTAAAAAGAAGAAAAAAAAGGTCAGGCAGCAGACTAAGGTTCCAACAACTGCTGCTGCAGCTAAAAAGAAAACTAAAAAGAAAAAAACAGGAAATTAGATATGATTAATGATAGTATTTATGCCATACTTATAAGCTTTATAATCTGTGCATTATTATGCCCTATATTTATACCTCT
>ERZ773062.1195-NODE-1195-length-11323-cov-17.645722_pt1 | contig 11323 bp, 9 predicted proteins | sample MGYA00580626_ERZ773062 | MGnify/ENA primary metagenome ERZ773062 (study PRJEB29015, sample SAMEA2738003) | human oral metagenome | biome: human oral; feature: human-associated habitat; material: dental | place: China | collected 2058 ...
AGTTTTGCAAACTGTTAATTTTTTGATATACTAACTAAAAATATATTTGGGCAATTCTATTGCTCTGGAAAAGAAAGGAAGTTTCTATGGATATGTTATTTATCCCAGGCTGGTTGATTTTTGCAATCGTTGCAGCCATCGTGCTTATTATTCTTTTGGCTAAGGGGTATGTCAATGCTAAGCCAAATGAAGTAGTCGTTATTACCGGTCTGCGTAAGCAACGCCATTTGCGAGGTAAGGCTGGCTTCATGATTCCTTTTGTAGAGCAACGCTCTTATCTGGATATTGAGCAGTTTTCTACCGACGTCCGTACTTCAGAGTCTGTACCGACACTTGACTTTATCAACGTTCGTGCTGATGCGGCTGTTAAGTTGAAGATTGGTACTACGGATGAAATGATTGACCGTGCGGCAGAGAACTTCCTTAATTGGAATACCACTGATATTTCCAACTCTGTCCAAGATGTCCTAGAGGGAAATCTTCGTGAAGTAATCGGTCAGATGGAATTGCGCAAGATGGTAAATGACCGTCAGGAATTTGCCTCTAAAGTGCAAGATAACGTAGCGCCAGATTTGGCTAAGATGGGTCTGGAAGTCATTGCCTTTACCGTTCAATCCTTCTCTGACGAAGGTGGCGTTATTGACAACCTCGGTATTGAAAATGTCGAAACGATCAAGAAAGACGCCCTGATTGCCAAGGCTAAGGCTGAACGTGAGCGTAAGGAAGTTGAAGCTGAGCAGGACAAGCTGGCTAACGACAAGCGTGTGGCTGCTGACTTGGAAATTGCTCAAAAGCAAAATGAACTCAAACTGAAACAAGCTGCCCTCAAGCAGGAAGCAGATATTGCGCAAGCTAAAGCGGACGCAGCTAAAGGGATTGAAGCTGAAATCCAGCGTCGTGAACAAGAACGTGTGGCGGCAGAAGCCAACATCATGAAGCAGGAAAAAGAAGCAGAAGTCAAAGAACGGGAAGTTAAGGTTCGTGAGCAGGAATTGGATGCCAATATCCGCAAGCAAGCCGAAGCTGAAAAATATGCCCGTCAACAGGCCGCAGAAGCGCAATTGATTGAACGTCAACGTCAGGCCGAAGCGGAACTCTTTGAAACGCAGAAAGAAGCAGAAGCCCGTAAGGCTCAAGCCGAGGCTGAAAAATTTGCGCAACTGCAAGAAGCTGAAGCTATTGAAGCCAAGGGACGTGCGGAGGCGGAAGCTATTCGTCTTAAACTAGAAGCAGAAGCAGAAGGTTTGGACAAGAAAGCCGAAGCCATGAAGAAGATGCAGGAAGCTGCGATTACGGAAATGATTGTCGATAAATTGCCAGAAATCGCTCGCGCGGTAGCAGAGCCATTGACCAAGGTAGACAAGATTACCATGTATGGTGAAGGTAACGCTTCTAAGATGGTTGGAGACATCATGCAGAGCATTGACCAAGTTTCCCAAGGAGCAGGCTTTGACATTCGTCAACTGTTAGCTGGAGCACTTGGCGTCAATATGACTGTCAACAAGCTCAAACAAGATGAACAAGCTGTCATCGAAGTTGATGAGAAATAAATCCAAATGTGTCTATGATATCCAAACAGCTAGGAGTTGAAACTTCTGGCTGTTTGCGTATCCTCCCACAGAAAACCATTTCTATCAGCTAAATACTTTTCATTACCATGTAAAAATGTTAAAATATAACAGATTAAACAACTAAGATTATAGGAGTAGAAAATGACAAAAGCTAACTTTGGTGTCGTAGGTATGGCCGTAATGGGTCGTAACCTTGCCCTAAATATCGAATCTCGTGGTTATACAGTTGCCATTTACAACCGTAGTAAAGAAAAAACAGAAGACGTAATCGCTTGCCATCCTGAAAAGAAATTTGTTCCAAGCTACGATGTAGAGTCTTTCGTTCAATCCATTGAAAAACCTCGCCGTATCATGCTCATGGTTCAAGCTGGACCTGGTACAGATGCAACTATCCAAGCTCTTCTTCCTCACCTTGACAAGGGCGATATCTTGATCGACGGAGGAAACACTTTCTACAAAGATACCATCCGTCGTAATGAAGAATTGGCAAACTCAGGTATCAACTTTATCGGTACTGGAGTTTCTGGTGGTGAAAAAGGTGCCCTTGAAGGTCCTTCTATCATGCCTGGTGGACAAAAAGAAGCCTACGAATTGGTTGCTGATGTTCTTGAAGAAATCTCAGCTAAAGCACCAGAAGATGGCAAACCATGTGTGACTTACATCGGTCCTGACGGAGCTGGTCACTATGTGAAAATGGTTCACAACGGTATCGAGTACGGTGATATGCAATTAATCGCAGAAAGCTATGATCTCATGCAACACTTGCTCGGTCTTTCTGCAGAAGACATGGCTGAAATCTTCACTGAGTGGAATAAGGGTGAGCTTGATAGCTACTTGATTCAAATCACAGCTGATATCTTGAGTCGTAAAGATGATGAAGGTCAAGATGGACCAATCGTAGACTACATTCTTGACGCTGCAGGTAACAAGGGAACTGGTAAATGGACTAGCCAATCAGCACTTGACCTTGGTGTGCCATTGTCACTCATCACTGAGTCCGTATTTGCCCGCTATATCTCTACTTACAAAGAAGAGCGTGTACATGCTAGCAAGGTGCTTCCAAAACCAGCTGCTTTCAAGTTTGAAGGAGACAAGGCTGAGTTGATCGAAAAGATCCGTCAAGCCCTCTACTTCTCAAAAATTATTTCTTACGCACAAGGTTTTGCCCAATTGCGTGTGGCATCTAAAGAAAATAATTGGAACTTGCCATTTGCAGACATCGCATCTATCTGGCGTGATGGCTGTATCATCCGTTCACGTTTCTTGCAAAAGATCACAGATGCTTACAACCGTGATGCAGACCTTGCTAACCTTCTTTTGGATGAATACTTCTTGGATGTTACCGCTAAGTACCAACAAGCAGTGCGTGATATCGTAGCTCTTGCTGTTCAAGCAGGTGTACCAGTACCAACTTTCTCAGCTGCCATTACTTACTTTGACAGCTACCGTTCAGCGGACCTTCCAGCTAACTTGATTCAAGCGCAACGTGATTACTTTGGTGCTCATACATATAACCGCAAAGACAAAGAAGGAACTTACCACTATTCTTGGTATGATGAAAAATAGGATAGGCCTATGGCAAAGCGAATTTTATTAGTAGAAAATGAAAAGAATCTTGCACGATTTGTGACTTTGGAACTGCAAAAGGAAGCTTATCTTCTGGATGTAGTTGAGACAGGAAGTCAAGGTTTGGCGTTGGTCAGAGAAAATGACTACGATCTGCTCTTGCTTAATTATGACTTGCAGGATATGACTGCTAGTGAGTTTGCCAAGCAACTGAGCTTGTTCAAACCGGCTTCGGTTATTATCGTCTTAGCCAGCCGTGAAGAAATCAAAGAACATGCAGATGAGATTCAGCGCTTTGCAGTCTCCTATACCACAAAGCCTTTTATTATCAGTGATTTGGTTGAAAAAGTCTCCGATATTTTTCGAGGTCGGGACTTTATTGACCAGCATTGTAGCAAGCTGAAAACACCGACTGCTTACCGCAATCTACGAGTTGATTTGAAAAATCATATCGTCTATCGTGGAGAGGAAGTGATTGCCTTGACACGACGGGAATATGATCTGCTGGTGACGCTGATGAGCAACCAAAAGGTCATGAGCCGCGAGCAGCTTCTGGAACGTGTCTGGAAGTATGAAGGCGCCACTGAGACCAACGTAGTCGATGTCTATATTCGCTATCTACGTAGTAAGATTGATATTGCTGGTCAGACTAGCTATATCAAAACTGTCCGTGGCATTGGCTATGCTATGCAGGAATAAAAAGAACAAGAGGCTGGGACAAAAGTCCTAGCCTCTCAATTGTCTTTGGATTGTCGAGCAAGACGCAGTGGTTGAGTGGGCTCTATTACGCTGATTCCATCAGCTTTTACAGCCCTACTCAACTGTGCGGAGGTGGGACGACGAAATCGAATTCTAACGAATTACCGATTTCTGTCCCACTCTCTGATTTTTTCATTTTTAGCGCAAATAATCTTGGGCAATTAAAATCCCTCTGCTTAGAGGACATGGCGCTCGAAAGCATTGTCAGAGATTCCTTGGCTGAGAATGAGTTTCGCCCATTCTTTGGCAGAAAAGAGGCTGTGATCCTTGTAATTACCGCAAGATTCGATGGTGGTGCCAGGGACATCCTCCCAAGTAGTTGTCTCAGCGATTTCTTCTAAGCAAGATTTGATGACTTGGGCAATTTCGGTCGCTGAGTGTTGCCCCCACATAATCATATGGAAGCCTGTGCGGCAACCAAAAGGCGAGCAGTCAATCATGCCGTCAATCCGCTTGCGAATAAGCATAGCCAGCAAATGCTCGATGGTATGCAGGCCAGCCGTCGGAATAGAGTCTTCATTTGGCTGCACCAAACGAATATCAAAGTTAGAGATAATATCTCCTTTGGGACCAGTTTCCTCACCAATGAGGCGAACATAGGGTGCTTTTACAATTGTATGGTCAAGCTCAAAACTTTCAACAATAACTTCTTTAGACATGATTTCTCCTTTAAAATTTAAAATTGGAACCTGAAAATGAGATCAGGTTTCAAAAGCGACATTTCAAACACTTCCTTTTGATTATAGCATAAAAAAATAAGAGTTAGGAAATAAAAAAATTTTATATATTAAATTCTTTGATTTAGCGCCTTTTCGCCCAATAATAGGCAAAAAACGGTCTTCTTTTTCAAAAAATTGATTTGTGAATTTCTGCTATTTATGATAGAATAAAAAGGAATTTTGAATTCAATAATTAAATAGATTTGGAGTAAAAACATGGGCTTATATACGATAGCTGCTTTTGTTTTTGCTGCCATCATTGGTTTAGTGATTGGGTATGTAGGGATCTCGGTTAAGATGAAAACATCTAAAGAAGCCGCGGAACTTACTCTTTTAAATGCTGAACAAGAAGCAACCAATTTACGCGGTCAGGCAGAGCGTGAAGCTGATTTGATTCTCAAAGAAGCTAAGCGCGAAACCAGTTCGCTTAAAAAAGAAGCACTTTTGGAGGCAAAAGAAGAAGCCAGAAAATATCGTGAAGAGGTTGATGCAGAATTTAAGTCTGAGCGTCAAGAGTTAAAACAAATTGAAAGCCGCTTAACAGAGCGCGCAACTAGTCTTGACCGCAAAGATGATAATTTAACCAACAAGGAAAAGACTTTGGAACACAAAGAACAAAGTCTTATTGATAAAGCTAAACACATTGATGCGCGTGAAGCACAAGTAGCTGAGCTAGAGCAGCAAAAAGAAGCTGAGCTTGAGCGGGTAGCATCCCTGACTCAGACGGAAGCGCGTGAGATTATCTTGACCAAGACCGAGGACAAGCTGTCCAAGGAAATCGCGACTCGTATTCGGGAAGCGGAGCAGGATATCAAAGAGCGCTCGGACAAGGTGGCCAAGGATATCTTGGTTCAAGCTATGCAGCGGATTGCTGGTGACTATGTGGCTGAGCAGACCAATTCAACGGTTCATCTGCCTGATGACAGCATGAAGGGACGGATTATCGGACGAGAAGGTCGTAATATCCGAACCTTTGAAAGCTTGACAGGGATTGATGTTATCATTGATGATACGCCTGAAGTGGTGACTCTTTCAGGTTTCGATCCAGTTCGCCGTGAGATTGCTCGGATGACTATGGAAGCTCTTCTCAAGGATGGTCGGATTCATCCAGCTCGCATCGAGGAATTGGTTGAAAAGAATCGCTTAGAGATTGATAACCGTATTCGAGAGTATGGTGAAGCCGCAGCCTATGAAATCGGAGCGCCAAACTTGCATCCTGATTTGATGAAAATCATGGGTCGCTTGCAGTTCCGTACTTCCTACGGGCAAAATGTTCTCCGCCACTCGATTGAGGTTGCCAAATTGGCTGGAGTTATCGCTGGAGAGTTGGGTGAAAATGCGAACTTGGCTCGTCGTGCTGGTTTCCTCCATGATATTGGTAAGGCCATCGATCGAGAAGTAGAAGGTAGCCACGTGGAAATCGGAACGGAGTTGGCTCGCAAGTATAAGGAACATCCAGTTGTTATCAATACCATTGCTAGCCACCACGGTGATGTAGAAGCTGAGAGCGTCATTGCAGTCATCGTTGCAGCAGCGGATGCCTTGAGCGCAGCTCGTCCAGGAGCTCGTAGTGAGTCGCTGGAAAGCTACATCAAGCGATTGCATGATTTGGAAGAAATTGCGAACAGCTTTGAAGGAGTTAAGACTAGCTTTGCCCTTCAAGCAGGTCGTGAAATCCGGATCATGGTCAGTCCAGAGAAAATCAAGGATGATAAGATTACAATCTTGGCGCATGATGTGCGTGAAAAGATTGAAAATAACTTGGAATATCCAGGAAATATCAAGGTCACAGTTATTCGCGAAATGCGAGCAGTTGATTATGCTAAATAAAAAGGTTGAGACATTTGTCTCGACCTTTTATTTATGTTTGGAATTGCTAATCATCCTAAGTATTTAATCTTTGGTATTTATTTTCCTGCTATCTGTTAGACCAAGTTCTTGGTAGGAATAGAAGCAAGATTGGATAGATTTCTAAACGCCCTGCAATCATGGCAAGAGAAAGTAGGAATTTAGAAAATGGACTATAGATAGAGAAGGTCTCGGTTGTCCCAATCATTGGTCCGATATTATTGACGCAGCTGATGACAGCACTGACAACGGTCATTAGATTGCTATTGTCCAGACTGATGATGAAAATCAAGACCGCAATAATCAACATATAGACTGTAAAATATTTAAGAACCTTGTGTTGGGTATCTTTATCCAAAACAGTGCCGTTGATATGCATGGTCAAAACACGGTTTGGCGAAAGTGTGGAGAGGATTTGGTTTTTAGCGATGCGGCCGATGATGATGGCACGAATAACCTTGAAACCACCAGCTGTGGAGCCAGCAGATCCTCCGAGACACATGAGGAAAAGCAGGATAATTTGTGAGAAGAGGGGCCATTGAACAGTGTCGCCATAGCCAAATCCTGTCGTAGTAATGATATTGGAGACTTGGAAAAATGAAATTTCAAAACTTTTAGCAAATTCTCCGTAAACATGCAGGACATTGAAGCTAATCAAAATAGTGGCAGTTAGGACAATCCAAAGATAGCCTTTCAACTCCTCGTCATGAAAACATGCCTTAAATTTTCGAATCAAGAGATAATAGTAGAGATTAAAGTTTACCCCAAAAGTTAGAACGCCAAAGCTGACGAGATAGGTGATTAGAGAGCTGTTGTAGTGGGCGATTCCGTCGTTAAAGACAGTGAAGCCTCCCGTACCAGCCGTTCCCATCGCAATGACGATACTATCAAAGAGTGGCATGCCAGCTAGGAAATAAAGAAAGGCAAAAAGGGCAAAGAGCGCCAGATAGATAATGTAAAGAATCTGGGCGGTGTTTCTTAATTTCGACACAACCTTACCAAAGACTGGTCCAGGAACCTCCGCTTTCATGACCTCTAAGTGCCCATTTTTGGCATTGTCCATGATAGCCAAGGCAAAGACTAGCACCCCCATTCCTCCAATCAAGTGGGTAAAGCTACGCCAAAAGAGGAGAGAATGGGAAAGGACAGATACATCGTTTAAGATCGTAGCACCAGTAGTGGTAAAACCAGAGCTGACTTCAAAGAAAGCATCAATTAGATTTGGAATCTGACCAGAAAAGACAAAAGGCAGAGCGCCAAAGAAGGACCAGAGAATCCAGCAAAGGGCAACAATCAGAACCCCTTCCTTTGTGTAAATATGAACATCCTTGGGCTTAAAGGCTGAACCTAATCCACCTAAAATCACTAAAATGGACATTGTTGTGCCGATAGAAAGGAAGACCTCAAGATCTTCACGGTAGATAAGGGCAACGATTGTTGGAACCAACAAGAGGGCTGCTTCGATTAGCAGGAGTTTAGAGAGGAGGAAGCGAATCATAGATCTATTCATGGGACTACCTCTCTAACAAATCGTAAATCTTGTCGATATTTTGAATCAAGGTCGTAACAAGGATCTTATCTCCGACTTCTAAATAGTCATCTCCACTTGGGAAGATGGTTACACCCTGACGAATAATCGCTGCAATCAGGACCCCTTTCCTCAATCTGAGCTGAGAAAGAGGCTGCTCAATCATTTTGTTTCCTTCGTGGATCTGGAATTGGAGCGTTTCAATCTGGCCATTTGCCACATGGTGTAAGGCTTCTAGGCTAGAGAATTGCGCGTTATTCCGTCCACGGATGAAGTGCATAATGGTATCAACCGCGATCCCTTTCGGCGTGACAATACTTGCGAAGTCTTGATTGTCAATAATCTCAAGCAGACTGGTCCGATTCACTTTGGTGATGTTTTTCTGAACTCCCAGGTTATTGAGGAACATGGAAGTGATGATATTTTCTTCATCGACCCCTGTCAGTGTGGCGATCGCATCGTAGTGCGCAGCTCTTTCCTCCAGTAGGATGTCTTTGGCTGTTCCATCCCCATTGACCACATAGAGTTCTGGAAATTCTTGGCTAAAGAACTCTGCTCGCTGGCGATTGATTTCGATGACCTTGAGCTCTATTTTGCTGTTTTTGAGAATGTTTAATAGATAATAGGCAATCTTGCCTGCTCCGATAATCATGAGGCTTTTGATGACTCTTGGTCGGATTTGATTGTGGAAACGGACAATCTCTGACCGATTTCCAGTTAGAAAGATTTTGTCAGATGGCTGCAAGGTGAAATCACCATCTGGGATACTGAGCTTGCCCTCTCTTTCAATAGCACAAATTATAACGTGGGGGAAACGTTTCCTAAATTGTGAGAGGTTCATTTGACAGAGATGGCTTTCTGGCTTGATTTTAAAGTCCATCAGGGTCACTCGGCCATTGGCAAAATGCTCTAGGGACAGGGCATTAGGAAAATCAATGATATTGGCAATGTAACGAGCTGCGAGGAGCTCAGGATTGACTACCAGAGAGAAGCCCAGAATATTTTTTTCTTTAAAGTATGGGTTGGAATACTCAGGATTTCTCACGCGGACAATGGTTTCTTTGGCTCCCATTTTCTTTGCGAGAACGGCTGAAACCATGTTGACCTCATCATGCTCCGTCATGGCAATAAAAATGTCGCAGTGGGCAACATTTGCCTGCTCCAAGATTTTAAAATTTGCACCATTTCCAACGATGCCTATAATATCATAGCGTTTTGTAATATGATTTAGAACCGCTTCATTTTGTTCAATTAAAACGACATCATGCTTTTCAGCAACGAGTGAGCGACAAAGGGCGGCGCCGACCTTCCCGCTTCCGACGACGATAATTTTCATATTATTCCTCCCGAATATGTATCTATCATACCCTTTTTTATATAAAATTTCATCTATAAATCTCAATAAAGCCGTTTTTTACAAAATAGTAAGCTGTTTCAAAAGAAATCCTACAAAAATCTCACTTTTTGAAGTCGTTTTTATTGACTTGTCGGAAGAAAATGATATACTAGGAAAGTACCCTCATTGATTTACATCAAACCTGTTGTGATGTAAGTTAATGATGCCTTAACCACGCTGTTTGCTGAGCTTGACTCCGGGCAGTGTGGCTATTTTTTTATTCTAATGAAAATCAGGGAAAAATCATGTCTCAGCAAAATCATATTGTCCTTTTTGAACCACAAATTCCACAGAATACAGGCAATATCGCTCGTACTTGCGCAGCGACCAATTCTCCCCTCCATATCATCAAGCCCATGGGCTTTCCCATTGACGACCGTAAGATGAAGCGAGCAGGGCTGGACTATTGGGATAAGCTGGATATTAGCTTCTATGAGAGTCTAGATGACTTTATGAAGCAGATGGACGGACAACTCTATCTGATATCCAAGTTTGCCGAGAAGGTCTACTCGGAAGAGAATTTTGCTGCAGAAGGGCCGCATTATTTTATGTTTGGCCGTGAGGACAAAGGCTTGCCTGAGGAATTTATGCGTCAGCATCCAGAAAAGGCCTTGCGCATTCCCATGAATGACCAGCATGTCCGCAGCTTAAATGTCTCTAATACGGTCTGTATGATTGTCTACGAAGCCCTACGGCAACAGAACTTTGCAGGACTGGACTTGGTACATGAGTACGAAGTGGATAAGTTGAAATAAAATGGCCTTGTCTCATCAGCCCAGACTACAGAAAATTAGCCTAGAAAGTAGGTATATATGAAATGGATCAAACATAAATGGGTCATCAGCAGCCTCCTTCTAATCAGTATCTTTTCTGCAGCGCTCCTATACAACCATCTCACTGCTCAGAAGGACGAAGTCAAGTATGATGATTTTTCAACAAAAGTGGATAAGATTTTACTATTTGGAGATAAGCAACAGTATGTGGTTGGCCTGGACAAAGAAGGTCGCGGAACTGGAGCGGAGCCAACTCAAAACTATCTGGTATCTCAAGAGCGTAGGATGCAGGGACGTCTTGCCAATAATAATCATCAGCTAGAGGGAGATTATTGGTATCTGATTCTACATGACTTGCGTACGAAGGATTTTAAGAAACGTAAGATTGATCTCTATAAGCAGCTATACAGATATGATTATCAGCTCCAACCATGGGGTTATGATCCCGTCTACTATAATGGGAAAGATTATGTGGCTGTGTTGGTTTCTCTTAAAGAAGAACCGGATAGTCGCAATGGCCGTTACCTCTTTTGGGATATAGAGGCAGAGAAGTTCCAAGAAGCTCCACAAGGTTTTGATGCCAAGACTTATAGGGAGGAGATGGATATGGGATTTGGTCCGACAAATCTTAAAGAAGCAATGAAGCCGTATCATGCAGGTGTATCCTATTGGACACTCTCATTTTCTGGGTTTAATGATAAGGAGAAATTTCCGAAGACGTCTAATATCAATTTGTATCAGGAATATCCAGATATGATCGAATTAGTGCAGGAAGAAAAAATATTTGAAGTAAATTTGCGTAAGGGACAAAACACAAAAGAGTCTGTCTTTGAAGATATGCGTCATTTGTTTGCGCCGGTCGGTCAGGATAAAATAGATGTTGTAGCTACCAATCCTGAAACAGGAGAACAAACCCCGATCAACTCTTATCAAGAGATGGAAGCTTGGTGGAATCATCATTAAGCCATAGGTAAAAAGTAGGTATATATGAAATGGATTCTATTGCACTATTTATGCTTACATCAATCAAAACGCTTGCACTTGCAAGCGTTTTTTGTTATGATTAAAGGGTCTTCAGGGCAGGGTGAAATTCCCGACCGGCGGTAAGTTTGACTAGCTATTTTAGCTTTCTCGTCGTTGTCTTGTCTCGATATACTTTAAGT
>ERZ773062.1197-NODE-1197-length-11318-cov-23.252331_pt1 | contig 11318 bp, 10 predicted proteins | sample MGYA00580626_ERZ773062 | MGnify/ENA primary metagenome ERZ773062 (study PRJEB29015, sample SAMEA2738003) | human oral metagenome | biome: human oral; feature: human-associated habitat; material: dental | place: China | collected 2058 ...
GATGTAGGCGAATGCTGCGGTTCCCATAGTGGTTTCCTTCTGTTAGTAACGCCGGTTGGCGTTGGGGTCAGTGATGTTCGACGGAAAGCTTGATGTACACGGTAGACAGGATCGTGAAGATGTATGCCTGGAGCAGGGCGACGAATACCTCGAAGCCGGTCATCACGAACATGGCGATTCCGGTGAGGCTGGCGGCCGCGGACAGGACGGAGAGCTCGTGGAGCAGGACTGCGGTGCCGAAGTAGGTCATGCCGAGGAGCAGGTGGCCCGAGATCATGTTGCACAAAAGACGCAGGGTGAGCGTGACGGGGCGAACGACGAAGTTCGACAGGAACTCGATGGGCGTGATGAGCACGTACATCGGGATCGGCAGGCCGGAGGGGAAGAGCTGGGCCGCAAAGAATCCGCCGACGCCCTGCCGAGCAATGCCCGCGCCGATGAAGGTCACGTAGGTGATGAGCGCGAAGACCATCGGCACGGCCACGACGGAGGAGGCCGCGATGTTGATGCCGGGGATAATACCGGCGATGTTCATGGCGAGGACGCCGAAGAACAGGAAGCCGATGAAACCGGAGAACTTACGTCCGGTCTTGGGGCCGAGCATGTCGAGGGCGACGTTGTCACGCACGTAGCCGGCAAGCCCCTCGATGACCATCTGCCTGCGGGTGGGCACCAGCTTGGGCTTGCGCGCCACGGCCACGAGAATAAGCGAGACGAGCATGCCCATGATCACGCGAGCGAGCGTGAGTCGGTTGAACTCGAAGAACGTGCCCTCACCAAAAATCACAGTCGGGAAGAAGTCCTCGAGGGCCGGCTGGTGGGGGTGCTGCGTGAACGCGGGGTATGCGGTCGCCGCGATAATGATAAGAAGGATCGCGAGGCTCACCCAATACCAACGCGGCTTGGACGCGGTGCGGCGAGCAGGCGCGTGATCGGACACTGAATGTGCCTCCTTCATCTCAACTCCATTGGTTTGTGTCTGCTGCCGGGGCAACCCGACCATTCTATACAGAGATAGTGCTGCCAAGCGCGCGCAAGGGTTACTCGGTGTCGGCGGGCGCGTCTACGTTCATCGTGCGCTTGCGCATCATGACCACCATCTCGACGCTCGAGGACACGATGATCGCCACAATCGTTGCGATTGCAGCGATGCGAACGTCGACACCGAAGGCGCGTGGAAGGTAGAGTCCGAGGGCGAGCAACCCGATCTTCGCGGCGTATCCACCGCTGACCCACCCGATAAAATGAGAGGGCGAGCGCAGAGCGCGCGACGTGAAGAACCACTGCGCGGCACAGATGATGATGATCATGACGACGGCGAGTAGGTAGCTCATGCGTAATTCTCCTCGTGGGCGGCGTCTTCCTTGGGGAATTCACGGGTGGTCACGGCGACGCCACAGGCAGATGCGATGATGGCAACAAGCGCGACCCGCCACCACTCGAACACAAGGAGGCCGACCGCGGGGATGCACACGATCGCGGTCCACATCCACAGAATCGCAACGACGCCCCGGTGGGAATGGCCCGCGACGAGCAGACGATCGTGGAAGTGTGAGCGGTCTGCGACGAAGGGGCTCTTGCCTCGACTCATGCGTCGAATTGAGGTGACAACTAGGTCGAGCACGGGCATGAAAATAACGGACAGCGGCAGGATGAGGGGCAGAGCTGACACGATCATCTGCTGGCGTCCGAGCAGCGTCGGGTCGATTTTTCCGGTGACGATGATGCCTGCCGACGCCAGGACGAGGCCCATGGTCTCCGCTCCCCCGCCCATCATGATCGAGGAGGGGTGGAAGTTGAACCACAGAAATCCCGCGCACACTCCGAGCAGCGCGATGACGATGAGGCTGGCGGTCGTCGCGTAGGAGGCGGAGCCCATGAGTCGGGTGATGATATAGGAGTAGACGAAGAAGGATCCCGCACCGATCGCGATCATGCCGGAGGCCAGCCCGTCGAGTCCGTCAATGAAATTGACGGCGTTCATGATCCCGACAATAAAGAAGACGGAGACGAAGAGCCACAGGCGCGACGAGCCCAGCGTGATGCCGAAGATGGGGAACGAGGCGAGCTGGACGCCACCGAAGGCCATGCCGCCCGCAATCAGGACTTGCCCGCCGAGCTTGGCCATCCAGTCCAGCTCGATAATGTCGTCGACGATCCCCAGCAGGCACATCGCACCGGTGCCGGCCATGACGGCCCATGGAACCGTCGTCGTGAACAGCGGTGCCATGTAGGGGATGCGCGAGGCGACGAGCATCGTCACGATCAGCGCAATTGTCATCGCGACGCCACCGAGGCGCGGAATCGGCGTCTTTTGAATGTCGCGTCCACGCACTGGCGGCAGGATCTTAAAGCGCAGGCACGCCCAGCGCACCGCCGGCGTCAGCAGAATCGTCAGGGCCATCGCGATGGCGGCCAGCAGCAGGTAGACCTTCACGGCGCGCTGCCCTCCACGGGTGCAATCGGCACCGCGGCCGCTTCCCTAAGGTCGGCGAGGGAGATCGTTCCCAGCCGCAGTGCGCGGGGCTCGTCGTGAGCGAAGTCCACGATGGACGAGGCCGTGGATCCCGCAGTGGGGCCGCCGTCCAGGTAGGCGGAGACGCGAGTACCGAAGTAGCCGATGGCCTGGCGAACCGAGGTGGCCGGAGGCTGGCCGGTCAGGTTCGCCGAGGTGACGGCCATCGGGCCGAAGGAATTCAGGAGGGACAGGAGGGCATCCTGATCGGGCATGCGCACGCCGATCGTTCCACCGGTCTCACCCAGATCCCACCCGAGGTCGGGACGGGCGCGGAGAATAAGGGTTAGTCCGCCGGGCCAGAAGGTGCGCGCGAGAGCGCGGGCGGCCTCGGGGACGCCAACGCACAGGGAATCGATCGAATCGACGGAAGCGACGAGCACGGGAGGAGGCATCTGTCGGCCTCGTCCCTTGGCGGCGAGGACGGCGGCCACAGCAGCCGGATTGGCTGCGTCGCAGCCGATTCCGTAGACCGTATCCGTGGGCACAACCAGTATTCCGCCGTCGCGCAGCTCGTCGACCGCGCGCTCGAGGTCGCGACGCCCGAGAGCGGGAGCAGCGCTCAGAATCGTTTCAGTGCTCATCGGTGTCATTGTGTCACGGATGTCGTGGGCTTCGTCGATTGGGGTGCTCGGGCTCGCAGGAAGCGCGGGCGACCCGTCAGGTCGGGAAGAGTCGACACGTCGACGAAACCGGCCGCACTGGCGTGGTCGCGCAGGAGTGATTCCTGGCTCGGAGAGTGCTCCATGAGGAGGGTGCCGCCGGGACGCAGCAGCGTGAGGGCACGGCGCATGATCCGCACCGGAATCTCGGTACCGTCCGGGCTACCTCCGTACAGGGCAACGTGGGGGTCGGCGCTCGCCTCGGGTTGCGTGGGCATTTCGTCCAGGGGAACGTAAGGGGGATTCGTGACGATGATGTCGACCATGCCATCAAGGTGCGACAAGGTGGCGTCCTGTGTGGCGTCTGCGCGCTCCAAATGAACTCCACGTGCGGCGAGTAGGTCGCGGTTGCGACAGGCCAGAGCGAAAGGTTCCGCTTCCTTCTCGACGGCCCACACCTCTGTGGACGCCGACTCGAGGGCGACAGAAAGGGCGATAGCACCCGACCCGGTGCACAGGTCAACCACGCGCGCCTCTCCTCGCTCACGAACGACGGCACCGGCCTCGTCGATGGCCAGTCCCGCAAGGACTTCGGTTTCGGGGCGAACGACGAACACGCCGGGCATCGACTGAAGGGTCAAAGAACGAAAGAACATGCGTCCGGTCACATGTTGCAGCGGGATTCGCAGGGCTCTCTCCCCTACCGCCGAGCGCAGCTTCTGGGCCTGTTCCTCCGTTAATTCCGCGGGAAGCTCCCACTGGGAGGAGACATCGCATGCCCACTCAAGTAGCTCGCGCATATCCGCTTCGACGGATTCGATCCCCGCGTCGCCCAGGCGCTCGCGCACCCAGGATCGCGCCTCATTCAACGTCCACGCACCCATCTCGCTGCCCGTCATGACTGCGCGGCGGCGGCCAGGCGCTCGGCCTCATCGGCTTCCTGCAACGAAGCGATGACGGCGTCGAGCGCGCCCGACAGGACAGCATCCAGGTTGTGAGCCTTGAAGCCGGTGCGGTGATCCGCGATGCGATTCTCCGGGAAGTTGTAGGTACGAATGCGTTCCGAGCGATCCACGGTACGCACCTGGGAGAGCCGCTGGGCCGAGGCCTCGGCTTCCTTCTTCGCTCGGGCCTCCGCGGCCAGGCGCGAAGCGAGGACACGCAGCGCGGCCTCCTTGTTCTGAAGCTGCGACTTCTCGTTCTGCATCGACACGACGATCCCCGACGGGATGTGCGTGATGCGCACGGCGGAGTCCGTCGTATTGACCGACTGGCCGCCGGGGCCGCTCGAACGATAAACGTCGATGCGCAGATCGTTCTGATCGATGACTATTTCCTCGTCGTCCTCGATCTCCGGCATGACGAAGACACCGGCGGCGCTGGTGTGGATGCGTCCTTGTGATTCGGTGACGGGCACGCGCTGCACGCGATGTACGCCGCCCTCATACTTCAGGTGAGCCCACACGCCCTCGTCGGGGGCAGGAGTGCCCTTCGCGCGGATTGCGAGGGTGATGTCTTTATAACCGCCCAGCTCGGTGTGCGTTGCGCTCATCTCGGTCACACTCCACCCGTGGGCCTCGGCGTAGCGGCCGTACATGCGCGCCAGGTCGGATGCAAACAACGCGGATTCTTCTCCCCCCTCGCCGGCCTTGATCTCGAGAATGACGTCCATCGCGTCCTCGGGGTCGCGGGGAGCCAGGATCTTGACGAGGGCCTCGTGGGCCGCCGCTTCCTCCTCTTCGAGGGAGGGAATCTCATCGGCGAAGGATCGGTCCTCCACGGCCAGCTCGCGGGCCGCCTCGAGGTCACCCGAGGCGGACGAGAGTCGATCGGCGGCTGCCTTCACGCGGCCGAGCTCAGCGTAGCGACGTCCCACGCGGCGCATCAGCTGCGGGTCCGCCAGCGTCTGAGGGTCCGCCATCTGCCCCTCGACCTGCTCGTATTCCTCGAGCAGCGGGCCCAGGGCACCGAGCTCATCCGTCGCGGCCACTATTCACCACATCCTTTGATCCATACAGTTGACAAAGCGGCGGCGCCGTCGGCCGTCAGGCCAACGACACCGCCGTTGAGCTAGCCGCTCACCCTCACTTGGAGGGGCGCACGCGCTTGCCGTAGCGAGCCTCGAACTTGGCGACGCGGCCGCCGGTGTCGAGGATCTTCTGCTTACCCGTGTAGAACGGGTGGCAAGCCGAGCACACGTCCACGCGCATCTCACCGGAGGTGATGGTGGAACGGGTGTGGAACGAGTTGCCGCACGTGCAGGTCACGACGGTGTCCACGTATTCGGGGTGAATACCCTGCTTCATGGAGTTTCTCCTGGATCGTTTGGTGCCCCGGGTCCGGACATGCAGCGTCTCCCGCATCTGACGGGGGATCGCCCTCCAGCACACCGAGCGGCGTCTGGGGCATGCCGGTGAACCGGTAAGCCGACACGACATTATCGCACACGCGCACAGCCCCTTCAACGACGAGAAGCCGTCTCAGGCGTGATATCGGCTATGGGCGAATTGGGAGCTTACTCCTACTCGTTTCGTTGGCCCCTCCGAATGCTCCACGCGCGTACATGAGTCGCCTCGTCCACGCTCGCTCGTCCTCGCATTGCGGTGGTGCTCGGCCTCGGAAGGAGTGTTCGTCGTGAGGCTCGTCAAACACGTTATTCATTCACCGTGACACGATCGTCGAGTTCAGGCAGGCCGGGGCATCCCTTCTCAGAATGAGAAAACGGGGCGAGCGGCTTTCGCCACTCGCCCCGCGTCTCCCCCTCTCACTCGGAGGGCGTCGTCTTCTGAATGAGCATGAGGAACTCAGCGTTGGACTGGGTTTCCTTGAGCTTGTCAAGGACCAGCTCGAGGCCCTGCTGCTGGTCGAGGGTACCCAGGACGCGGCGAAGCCTCCACATGATGCGCAGCTCCTCGGGCTTGAAGAGCAGCTCCTCGCGACGGGTGCCCGACGCGTTGAGGTCGATCGCGGGGAAGATGCGGCGTTCGGCGAGCTGACGCGACAGGCGCAGCTCCATATTGCCGGTGCCCTTGAACTCCTCGAAGATGACCTCGTCCATCTTCGAACCGGTCTCCACCAGCGCGGATGCGATGATGGTCAGCGAGCCGCCCTCGGAGATGTTGCGGGCCGCGCCGAAGAACTTCTTGGGCGGGTACAGGGCGGACGCGTCGACGCCACCGGAGAGGATACGGCCCGAGGCGGGTGCAGCCAGGTTGTAGGCGCGCGACAGGCGCGTGAGCGAGTCGAGGAGGACAACGACATCCTGGCCCAGCTCAACGAGGCGCTTGGCGCGCTCGATCGCGAGCTCGGCGACGGTCGTGTGGTCGGAGGCGGGACGGTCGAAGGTGGAGGCGATGACTTCACCCTTGACGATCGAGCGCATGTCCGTGACCTCTTCGGGGCGCTCGTCCACCAGGACGACCATGAGGTGCACCTCGGGGTTGTTCAGCTCGATAGCCTTGGCCATCTGCTGGATGACCATGGTCTTACCGGCCTTAGGCGGAGAGACGATGAGGCCACGCTGACCCTTACCGACGGGAGCAACCAGGTCGATGACGCGAGGCGTGTACGCCTTGGGCGAGGTCTCCATGCGCAGCTGCTCGGAAGGGTAGATCGGGGTCAGCTTGCCGAACTCGCGGCGCGCCTGAGCCTGCTCGATCGTCATGCCGTTGACGGAGTCGACGCGCACGAGCGCGTTGTACTTCTGGCGCTGACGCTCGCCCTCACGGGGTAGGCGCACGGCACCGGCGACCGCATCACCGGCGCGCAGACCCCAGCGGCGCACGTTACCGAGCGTCACGTAGACGTCGTTCGGGCCGGGCAGGTATCCGGAGGTACGCACGAAGGCGTGGTTCTCCTGAATGTCGAGGATGCCCGCGATCGGCGCAAGGTTGTCCTCGGCACCGCGCGCGGGGCGGGCCTCTCGGTTTTCGCGTCCCTCGCGGCCTTCGCCGCGATTCTCGCGGTTCTCGCGGTTCTCGCGATCGCGACGACCACGGCGACCGCGTTCACGGCGGGGACGACGCCCCTCGGCGTCATCTCCGTCGGGCAGTTCAATGTTCAGAACGCTCTCAACGACTGCCGTGTCGGGCTCCGGGGTAGGCTCGGTGCGCTCTGCGGCGGGCAGGGGCAGGTCAAGCGTGACGTGCGCGGGCTCGACGGCACCCTGGCTCACCGCGCGGCGGCGGCGAGAGCGACGCGGCGCCTCGCCGGGAGCCTCATCGGCGGGCTTATCGGCGATAGGAGCCTCAGCAGTCGGCTTTTCGGCCTTGTTGGCCTTCTTTTTGGACGAGGCGGAGGCTTCCTCACGGGGAGCCTTGTCCTGGGGGGTCGAGGCACCGGCACCGTTGCTCAGCAGCTCGATCAGCTGGGACTTACGAAGCTGGGAGATGCCCTTCAGGCCGCGGGAGGCGGCCAGAGCCTTCAGCTCAGGCAGCTTCATTGCCGACAGCGACGGGGTCGTCTCGACGGAGGTTTCGTTGCTCACGAAGTGATCCTTACTGGAATGCGCCCACAGTGGGCGAGGTGATTGCTCAAGCACACGAAAAAGCTTGATCAGGAAGACGCGCAAAAGCGGCGCATCGCGAAGGCCGAAGTCGAACGATCGTCTCGACCTGAGAAGAATATAGCAAGACCGCCAGCCCGCTGTCGATCAGACGGCGCGGCTGGCGGGGCTTGCGCAGAAACTCACAGCGCGATAAAGCTCAGAACGCCACCTTCGAGAGGCTTCCACGGGTGATCTGTGCGCCCTGGGGGGCCACGCCCATCGGGACCACTCGCCACCCGGCGGCACCAGCATCCCGGCGGATATCCGCACCCACGGGTTCCAGGGAGAGCACCGTGGGACCAGCGCCGGAAACAACTGCGGCGAACCCGGCACCGCGCAGCCAGTCGACGAGGGCAAGCGAGGGTTCCATCGCAGCCCGACGCTGCTCCTGGTGCAGGCGATCGCGTGTGGCCTCCATGAGGAGGCAGTGCAGGTCCGCTCCCCCGCTCGCCTGGGCGTTGCCCGACAGAACGGCTGCCAGCAGAGCGCCGCGGGCGACGTTGAAACTCGCGTCACCGTGCGGCACTGTCGCGGGCAGGGCGGCACGTGCGGCGGCGGTACGCAGCTCAAAGTCGGGAATGAAGGCGACCGGGCTAATGTCGTCGGGCGGGGTCAGGCGCACGCTGCCCACCTCGCTGGTCTCCTCGTTCATCCAGGAAACCGTCGCGCCTCCGAAGACTGCGGGAGCCACGTTGTCGGGATGTCCCTCCATCTGCGAGCCGATCTCAAGGATCTCTTGACGGCCGAGTACGTTGGCGTCGCCAATGAGGGCCCGCGCCAGCGTCACGCCTGCGACGATCGCACTCGCTGAGGATCCCAGGCCTCGCGAATGAGGGATGCGATTCGTGCAGCGCATGCGCACACCCACCTGGGGCGCACCGACGCGGTCGAGCGCGAGACGCAGGGCGCGAACAACGAGGTTATCCTCGCCCAGCTCGACATTTCCGGCACCCTCTCCCTCGACGACGACCGAGGTGACTCCCGTGGTCGCGTGGACCGACACCTCGTCCCACAGGTCCAGAGCGAGTCCCATCGAATCGAAACCAGGCCCGAGGTTGGCGCTGGTCGCGGGAACCTTCACCGCGACGAAATCATCACGCAAGCGCACGTCACTCACCCTCGACGCGAATCGTAGAGGTCACTTCGCGCACAGCGTCGGATACGGACAGCGCGCGGGCGACGGCGCGCAGGTCGGCCTCGCGGGCACGGTGGCTAGTCACGACGATGACGCAGGCACCGGGCACGTCGTCGTTGCGCTGGTGCACAGACTGAATCGAGACCCCGTGGCGGGCGAAGATGCCGGCAACGTCTGACAGAACACCGAGACGATCCTCGACCTGCAGGCGGATCTGGTAGCGGGTCTGCGTCGAGCCGGGATCGAGAATCGGCAGGTGCGCGTACACCGACTCCCGCGGGGCGTGACCGCCGAAGGCGCGATGGTGAGCGGCAGCAACGAGGTCCGACAGGACGGCCGAGGCCGTGGGAGCGCCACCCGCGCCCTGCCCGTAGAACATCAGGCGACCGGCGGCTTCGCCCTCGAGGAGGATCGCGTTGAAGGCACCGTCAACAGAGGCCAGCGGGTGATCGGAGGGCACCTGGGCGGGATGGACGCGCATGGCGACACCCTCGCGGCCATCTTCGCCGATGCGGCGCTCGGCGATCGCCAGAAGCTTGATCGTATGCCCGACGCGCGCGGCCTCTTCCATGTCTTCCTTCGTGATGCTCGAGATGCCTTCGACGGCGACATCGTCGATACCGACGCGCGTATGGAATGCGAGCGAAGCCAGGATGGAGCACTTGGCGGCGGCATCGAGGCCCTCGACGTCCGCGGTCGGATCGGCCTCTGCGAAACCGAGGTCCTGCGCCTGCTTGAGGGCTTCCTGGTAACTCAGACCCTTGGTGCTCATCGCATCCAGGATGAAGTTCGTCGTGCCGTTGACGATGCCCATGACGGTCGTGATGCGGTCACCGGCGAGGGACTCGCGAAGACCGTAGACGACGGGGACGGCGCCCGCGACGGCAGCCTCGTAGTAGAGATCGGCACCGTTGGAAGCGGCGGCCTCGTAGAGCTCGGGGCCATGGGCGGCCAGCAGAGCCTTGTTGCCGGTGACGACCGAAATACCCTGGTTGAGCGCGCGCAGGACCAGGGTGCGCGCGGGTTCGATGCCGCCGATCAGTTCGACGACGAGGTCCATGCTATCGATGGCCTCAGCCGGGTCGGTGGTCAGCAGCTCGCGGTCGATCGGGGCGTCGCGCGGGGCATCCACATTGCGGACGAGGACGCGCCGCACTTCCATTTCAGCGCCCGAGCGAGCGGCGAAATCCTCACGGCTGGACTGCAGGATGCGAATGACCTGGCTACCGACGGTTCCAGCTCCAAGAACGCCAACTCCGAGGACGGGACGGGGTGCAGACATAGGACTTTCTCTCCTTTGTGGGACGGGCACTGCTACCAGTGTAGGCGGTCAGGGTCCCTCTCTTCTGCTGAGGACCTTGGTCCCACAATTTGATCAGCAGAGACTTTAGACCCATATGCTGAGACGCAGAACATAGGTTGCATGGCGCTATGGCTTGTCGGGACCCAGGGTGCCGTAGGACAATGGGCCTAAGCGTTGGAATCCGACGCACATGGAGCGCTGCTCCTGACATACCGTCCCCACAACGGGATACGGAAATCCGAGAAGAGGAAGAATGACGACAGCAGACCAGAAGGCCTGGGAAGGTTTCGTAAAGGGTAACTGGTGCGATGAGGTCGACGTGCGTGACTTCATCCAGCTGAACTACACCCCGTACGAGGGAGACGCCTCGTTCCTGGCAGGGCCGACCGAGAAGACCCTGAACGTGTGGAAAACTCTCGAAGAGAAGTACCTCTCCGAAGAGCGCAAGGTGCGCATCCTTGACATCGACACGGACACCCCCGCCGACATCGACGCGTTCAAGCCCGGCTACATCTGCGAGGACGACAACGTGATCGTCGGCCTGCAGACCGACGCCCCCCTCAAGCGCGCAATGATGCCCAACGGCGGCTGGCGCATGGTCGAGACCGCCATCCACGAGGCCGGCAAGGAATACAACCCCGACGTGAAGAAGATCTTCACGCAGTACCGCAAGACCCACAATGACGCGGTCTTCGATATCTACACGCCTCGTATTCGCGCCGCTCGTTCCTCCCACATCATCACCGGCCTGCCTGACGCCTACGGCCGCGGCCGCATCATCGGCGACTACCGCCGCGTGGCCCTCTACGGTGTCGACCACCTCATCGCCGAGAAGGAAAAGGACAAGGATCGCTACACCGACCAGCCCTTCTCCGAGCACTGGGCACGCTACCGCGAGGAACACTCCGAGCAGATCAAGGCCCTCAAGAAGCTGAAGAACCTGGCCGTCTCCTACGGCTACGACATCTCCGGCCCTGCCACCAACGCGCACGAGGCCGTGCAGTGGACCTACTTCGGCTACCTGGCCTCCGTGAAGTCTCAGGATGGTGCCGCCATGTCGATTGGCCGTCTGTCCGGCTTCTTCGACATCTACTTTGAGCGCGATCTGAAGAACGGCACGCTGGACGAGTCCGGTGCCCAGGAGATCATCGACGCCCTGGTTATCAAGCTGCGCATCACCCGCTTCCTGCGCACCATCGCCTACGACCAGATCTTCT
>ERZ773062.1198-NODE-1198-length-11316-cov-59.171388_pt1 | contig 11316 bp, 8 predicted proteins | sample MGYA00580626_ERZ773062 | MGnify/ENA primary metagenome ERZ773062 (study PRJEB29015, sample SAMEA2738003) | human oral metagenome | biome: human oral; feature: human-associated habitat; material: dental | place: China | collected 2058 ...
TTTTTGCTTGGAAAAAGCTAGAGGTTACTAGGCTTACCAGACCAGCAAGGGCAAAGATGAGTCCTGCAATCAGAAACAATCCTCTACTAAGTTTGGTAACAAGGAATCCTTCTAGATTGAGATCTTTGGTAGGCTTGCCATGGCGTAGGTGAACTGTCTTGAAAGGATTAGTATCCCTTCGGAAACTAAACAAAATCCCCATCACCACCAGATGCCCACAGAGAAAGAAGATGAATTCCCAACTGGTAAGATTGAATGGTGGTAAAAAGATATACCAGGTCGTTGCGATAAAAACAAGTTCAAAGAGTATACGTTTCATCTGATTTCCTCCTAAATAATTCGTCCTTCCAAATGATCCAGTTCATGTTGGCATATCTGAGCCGGAAAACCTGTTAGCGTAATAGTCTGTTCCTGCCACTTATTATCGCGATAGGAAACCGTAATCGTTTCATAACGAGTCGTCGGTCGCACCCCAGTCAAAGACAAACAACCTTCCTCTGTCTCGTAAGGTTCTTTATAGGAAAGAAGAATCGGGTTAAACATAACCATGGGAACTAGGCCAAGATTAAAGATAATCACGCGCTTCTGCACCCCAATCATATTGGCCGCCAGACCGACACAGGTCTCGCGATTGGCCAGCAGGGTATCCTGTAAATCTCTAGCCAGATAAAGGTCTTCCTGACTTGCAGGTTTCGCGACTTGCGACAAAAATAAGACATCTCGGACAATTTTCTTTTCCATTCTCTTACGCTCCTTGCTACTTTACTTTATTATAGCACAAAAGGAGGTAACTTCTAGTCCTTTCCCTCAAATGCAAAAAAAGTCATCCGAAGATGACTTTCTTTTTAAATCGCGTTCTTGTCAAGACCAAGTTTACGTTGAACAAACTTAACGATTTCTACGATAAGAATCATTGAGAAGCTTCCAGCTAGAACAATAGCCCATTGCGATAAGTCTAGTTTGGTTACGTGGAAGATACCTTCAAGTGGTTCTACGACGATTGTTGCCATCAGAAGAATGAAGGACACCAAGATTGACCAGTTGAAGGTCTTAGACTTGAATGGTCCAACTGTCAAGATGGATTGGTAAACAGACTTAACGTTGTAGGCATGGAAGAGCTGGATCAAACCGAGTGTTGCAAAGGCCATTGTGAGTGCATCTGCGTGAATGGCTTGGTTGTCTCCTACATGGACTGGGTAGGCAAGAGCGAGACCATAGACGGTCAAGACGATTGCCCCTTGGAGTACACCTTGATAGATGATGGAACTCATGACACCACCAGAGAAGAAGCTAGACTTACGACCACGAGGTTTGTGAGTCATGACACCTGGCTCAGCAGGTTCAACACCAAGAGCGATAGCTGGGAAGGTATCGGTCACCAAGTTGATCCACAAGAGATGAACTGGCTGTAGAACATCCCAACCAAACAAGGTTGATAGGAAGATGGTCAAAACTTCAGCCGTATTGGCAGAAAGAAGATATTGAATAGTCTTTTGAATGTTTGAGAAGACCTTACGTCCTTCTTCTACTGCAACGATAATGGTCGCAAAGTTATCATCCGCAAGAATCATATCAGAAGCACCCTTAGAAACCTCTGTACCAGTGATTCCCATACCGATACCGATATCGGCTGTTTTCAGAGCTGGTGCATCATTAACACCATCACCTGTCATGGCAACGACCTTACCTTGGTTTTGCCATGCTTTCACGATACGAACCTTGTGTTCTGGCGATACACGCGCGTAAACAGAGTATTGACCAACTACTTTTTCAAATTCTTCATCAGAGAGTTCGTTGAGCTCAGCACCAGTCAAGACATGGTCTTCCGAGTCATTTTCATCGATGATTCCCAGACGTTTGGCAATCGCTTCTGCCGTGTCTTGATGGTCACCAGTGATCATAATTGGACGGATTCCTGCTTCCTTAGCGACACGAACGGCTTCTGCTGCTTCAGCACGCTCAGGGTCAATCATCCCAATCAATCCAGTAAAGATCAAGTTGTTTTCCAGTTCTTCAGAAGTGAGGTTTCCTGGAATGCTATCAATAATCTTATAAGCACCTGCAAGGACACGCAAGGCTTGGTGAGCCATTTCAGAGTTGTTTGTGTGAATTAAGTCATTAACTTGATTATCAATCGGAGCAATATCTCCAGCTTTATCACGAGCAACACAACGTTTCAAAAGTTGGTCAGGAGCTCCCTTAACCGCTACTAGGAATTTCCCATCTGGCAATGGATGTACAGTTGACATGAGCTTACGGTCAGAGTCAAATGGTAACTCAGCCACACGAGGATATTTCTCTAGAAATCCTTTAACATCGTAGCCCTTGTCCAAGGCATACTGGATGAAGGCTGTTTCGGTTGGATCCCCGATCAGGTTTCCTTCTGCATCAATCTTAGTATCATTAGCCAAAACTACAGAACGAAGAAGAGGCATGTCCAAACCGAGTTCAATGTCATCAGCAGAGTCATGTAAGACTGCATCATAGAAGACTTTTTCGACGGTCATCTTGTTCATAGTAAGCGTCCCAGTCTTATCAGAAGCGATGATTTCTGTTGAACCAAGTGTCTCTACTGCTGGTAACTTACGAACAATAGAATTACGCTTTGCCAAAACCTGTGTACCAAGGGCAAGAACGATAGTCACGATAGCAGGAAGTCCTTCTGGGATGGCTGCAACAGCAAGTGCAACAGAGGTCATCAACTCACCAAGTGGATCTTTTCCTTGAATGAAGACTCCAACTACAAAAGTAACAAGGGCAATGACCAAAATTGCATAGGTCAAGACCTTAGAAAGGTTGTTCAAGTTTTGTTTGAGTGGCGTGTCTGTCTCATCCGCATCTTGGAGCATGCCAGCGATATGACCAACTTCAGTGTACATACCTGTATTGACAACAACACCAAGACCACGACCATAAGTCACGTTTGAGTTTTGGAAGGCCATATTGACACGGTCACCAATACCAGCATCTGCAGCGAGCTCGACGGTCAAGTCTTTTTCGACTGGAACAGACTCACCTGTTAGGGCTGCTTCTTCGATTTTAAGAGAATTGGCTTCTAGCAAACGTAGGTCCGCTGGTACCACATCACCTGCTTCAAGGGCAACGATATCACCTGGTACTAATTCTTTTGAGTCAATCTCAGCCATGTGCCCATCACGGATAACGCGAGCAGCTGGGCTAGACATAGACTTGAGGGCTTCGATGGCTTCTTCTGCCTTACCTTCTTGATAAACACCAAAGGCAGCGTTAATGATAACTACGGCTAGGATAATGATGGCATCTGCAATATCTTCCCCACCAGAAGTTACGACAGACAAGATGGCTGCAGCCACCAAAATAATAATCATCAAATCCTTAAACTGTTCGATGAATTTAACCAAGAGAGATTTTTTCTCACCCTCTTCGAGTTCATTACGTCCATATTCAGCTAGGCGTTTCTGTGCTTCGCTTGACGAAAGGCCTTGCTCAGTTGCTTCAACCGACTTCAAGACCTCTTCAGGACTTTGAGTATAAAACGCTTGGCGTTTTTGTTCTTTTGACATGTGTCTCCTCCTTGACTTTGTGTGCAAAACAAGCTCTCTTTTGGTTTTATGACAAACAAAAAGAGACCTGTTAATCATAACAAGTCTCGCTGTTTAAGATAGCGCCGGAAAGCATACTTTGCAGTATACAATTCGGAATGACGACACTATCACAGGTTTCTGCCAGCTACTCCCTTGAGTAGTACTATTATATCAAAATTTGAATAATTTTCAAAGAGTAAAAACTGCCTTATTTGAATTTTCCTTTGAAAACCAGTATAATGGTAGAATATTATACGACTAGAAAGGAAGCCCAATGAACCAATCCATGTCAAATCTTAAGTTAGCTGAGCGTGGGGCCATTATCAGTATTTCGACCTATCTGATTTTGTCTGCGGCAAAATTAGCGACTGGCCACCTCCTTCATTCTTCCAGTTTGGTAGCCGATGGTTTCAACAACGTGTCGGATATCATTGCAAATGTGGCTCTCTTGATCGGGATTCGGATGGCGCGCCAGCCCGCTGACCGTGATCACCGTTTTGGCCACTGGAAGATTGAAGACTTGGCTAGTTTGATCACTTCCATCATCATGTTCTACGTTGGCTTTGATGTTCTGCGGGACACCATTCAAAAGATTCTCAGTCGAGAACAAACACCCATCGATCCTCTGGGAGCGATTCTAGGTGTCTTCTCTGCAGCAATCATGTTTTTCGTTTATCTCTATAATACTCGCCTCAGTAAGAAATCCAAATCCAAGGCTCTGAAGGCTGCCGCCAAGGACAATCTTTCCGATGCTGTTACCTCACTTGGGACTTCCATTGCCATCCTAGCCAGCAGTTTTAATTATCCGATTGTTGATAAACTGGTTGCTATCATCATCACTTTCTTTATCTTAAAGACAGCCTATGATATCTTTATCGAATCTTCCTTCAGTCTTTCAGATGGTTTTGATGACCGTCTGCTGGAAGATTATCAGAAGGCCATCATGGAGATTCCAAAGATTAGTAAGGTCAAGTCCCAAAGAGGTCGCACCTACGGTAGCAATATCTACCTTGATATCACACTGGAGATGAATCCCGATTTATCAGTCTATGAAAGTCATGAAATTGCAGACCAGGTCGAATCTATGCTGGAAGAGCGTTTTGGAGTCTTTGATACCGATGTCCATATCGAACCTGCTCCTATACCTGAAGACGAAATTTTGGATAATGTCTATAAAAAACTACTCATGCGTGAGCAATTGATTGACCAAGGCAATCAACTGGAAGAACTCCTATCTGAAGACTTTATCTATATCCGCCAAGATGGAGAGCAGATGGATAAGGTTTCCTATCAAGCTGAGAAAGAACTTAAAGCTGCGATTACGGACATTCAGATTACCTCCATTAGTCAAAAAACCAAGCTCATTTGCTATGAGTTAGATGGTATCGTCCACACCAGTATCTGGCGTCGCCATGAGACTTGGCAAAATGTCTTCCACCAGGAAACAAAAAAAGAAGACAAACAGTAACCCTATCCAGTGGATAGGGCTTTTTTGATTGATTTTCTTTAAGCTAAACTGGCTTATAGCTATTTGAAAGATTTGCTTTTAGAAGCTTGTTTTGTCTCTTTTCTTGCTTGAAGATTTTGTTCGATACGCCATTCTCTCTCATAGTACTTCATGGTCTCATATACCCTTTCAGGAAGACCTACATCTAGTAGAATGATAGGGATGATCAAATCTGCTGACTGATGAAAAGGGAAACACCTTCTCTTCAGTAGGGCTAGAAGTGATTAGGATCTCACATTGTCCTTGTTTTTAAAATAAACTTCAATCCGATAGGAATTCCTATACCTCCCTCCAAACCGAGAGAAGGAAAATTCCTCTACATCAGCCCAAGCATAGAAACGACTGACTTTCTTTGGATTCGATTTGTAGTAAAATCCCTCAACAGTAAATCTCAAATATTCCTTGTCCGAACTTAAAAGTCTGTAAGTCAGATAAACTACTACTCCAGCAAAAAAAAGTAAAACCAGCATAAACAAAAGACTTATCGTATGAAGTCTGGTCCCCTTTTGTGAATACGAATGGAGATAATAGAGAAGTAACAAGAAGAAAAGTACAGAAGCTAGGCCAAACAAGGCATTCCAAATGATTTTCTTTGGACTACGTTTAATGACTTTTCCTTCCATCATGCTAACTCACTTAAATATTCATAGCGTTCATATTTTTCAAGGAGTTCTTCGTTTTTTTCATCGAGCTCTTTCTGAAGTGTCGCAAGTTTACCAAAATCAGAGCCATTGGCCTGCATCTCCTCTTCAATAGCAGCGATACGGTTTTCTAAGGACTCAATATCTGCTTCAATGCTTGCCCACTCCTGCTTTTCTTGGTAGGTCATGCGTTTCTTATCTTCTCTGACCTTGACCACTTTTTCCTTTTCGGCCTTTTGAACTTGATTGACCATATCTGTTTCAAAAGCTTTTTCGTCAAGGTAGTCTGTGTAATGACCAAAGAAAGGACGAATGTTGCCATTCTCAAAGGCTATAATCTTGGTCGCTACCTTGTCCAGGAAATAGCGGTCGTGGCTAACTGTTAAAACAGGCCCAGCAAAACCTTGCAAGAAATTCTCTAAAACTGTCAAGGTCGCAATGTCTAGGTCATTTGTCGGCTCGTCCAAGAGGAGAACATTTGGTTTTTCCAAGAGCAGTTTAAGGAGATAAAGGCGTTTTTTCTCGCCACCAGACAACTTCTCAATCAAGGTTCCATGTGTCGAACGTGGGAAAAGAAATTGCTCCAGCAACTCAGCAATGGAAGTTGTAGAACCACCGCTAGTTCTGACCTCTTCTGCTACTTCCTGCAGGTAGTTTATGACCCGTTTGCTTTCATCCAAGCTTTCGAGTTGTTGAGAGAAATAGGCGATACGGACTGTTTCACCGATGATGACTTGACCTGCTGTCGGCTCAAGACTTCCTGCAATCAGATTAAGCAGGGTGGATTTCCCCACACCATTATCACCAACGATACCGATACGGTCTTTGGCCTGCACCAAGAGATTAAAATCTTGTAAAATCGGCTTGTTCTCATAAGCGAAGGAAACATCTTTAAACTCGATGACCTTCTTACCAATCCGACTGGTCTCAAAGTTCATGGTTAAGTCTGTCTCAGTAGGATTATCTGAAACTTCCTTTTTCAAGTCGTGGAAACGATTGATACGAGCCTGCTGCTTGGTCGCACGTGCTTGCGGTTGTCGGCGCATCCAGGCCAATTCTTGCTTATAGAGTTGGTCCTTTTTGTGGAGAAGTGCCGCGTCACGCTCATCTTGTTCTGCTTTGAGACGAACATAGTCCTGATAATTGCCCTGATACTCCGTCAAACCAGCTCGGTCCAACTCGAAAATTCGTGTTGACAACGCGTCTAGGAAATAGCGATCATGGGTGATAAAGAGAACCGTCTTCTTGGAATTTTTCAAAAAGAGTGTCAGCCACTCAATGGTCGCAATGTCCAGATGGTTGGTCGGCTCATCCAGTAACAAGAGGTCGTGGTTTCCTAGGAGAACTTGCGCCAACTGAACCCGTCTTCTCAGACCACCTGACAATTCCCCAACTGGAGTCGACAAGTCCTGAATCCCCAGCTTGCTGAGAACGGTCTTGACCTGACTTTCGATTTCCCAAGCTTGGAGAGAATCCATCTCAGCCATGACCCGTTCCAAACGAGCCTGCTTGTCCTCAGTGTAGTTGAGCATGAGGAGTTCATACTCACGAATGAGCTGGATTTCCTTGAGGTCGCTAGATAGAACCGTATCCAAGACCGTCTTGCTATCATCGAACTCTGGATCCTGAGTCAGGTAGCCAATCTTGTAATCACTCTTAGCTGAAAAAGGACTGACATCCCCATCAAAACCTGAAACTCCCGAAAGAACATCCAAAAGAGTGGTCTTACCCGTTCCATTAACACCAATCAGACCGATTCTATCCAAATCATGGATAATAAAGGAAATATCTTTAAAGACTGTCTTATCCCCAACTGATTTGCTTAGCTTTTCAACGATAAAATCACTCATTTTCTCTCCCTCAGGTAATCATGGATGGCTTCGCGGTCATTGTCCAATTCTCCATCAACAATGGCAAACTCAATCTCTGTTAAAATCTCTCCCAAATCTGGACCAGGCTGGTAGCCGTACTCTTTGATGAGAATACCCCCATTGATTTGGATTTCTTTCTTATCATGAATGGTCAAACTCTGGTAAGTTTCTGTAATGGCTTGTGGATTGACTGCTTTTCCTTGGGCCTGACGAAGCCTTTCAGCTTGTAGAAGGGAATCCAAGTCAAAGCGGTAACAATCACGCTTGCTCAATTCTCCCTTTTCACGCAAAGCTAAAATAGTCAGCAAATTCTGAACCTGCTTGGCAAATTGACGTGAGGTTTTCCAATGCTTCAAAAATGGTTGAGCATCCTCAATTTCTAGTACCCACAAGAGGGCCGCCCAGGCTTGCTCAGAAGACTCAAAGGTGAAATCAGTCTCCAAATCAAACAGTCTGTTAAGCTTGTCCTGACTTCCTGCCATATCAGGGAGATAATCATAAGCTTGACTCTCAATCATGGAAGACAAGCCAACTCTCCAAAAAGGTGCTAGCAAGAGTTTGTCAAATTCAACAAAGGTACGTTCTACAGAAATCTTCTCCAAGAGCGGAGTCAAGGATTTCATCGCTTCGAATGTTTCTCTCTCAAGTTCAAAACCAAGACTGGCCTGAAAACGAAAACCACGCATAATACGTAGAGCGTCTTCGTTGAAACGCTCACTAGCAACACCCACTGCTCGCAAAACTTGGTTTTCCAAGTCTTTGAGACCATCGAACAAATCAATAATTTCACCTGTCTCATCCAAGGCAAAAGCGTTGACTGTGAAATCACGGCGTTTGAGGTCTTCTTCTAGTGAACGCACAAAGGAAACTGCACTAGGTCTGCGATAGTCTACATAGACATCCTCTGTCCGAAATGTCGTCACCTCATACTCCTCGTCTCCATCTAAAACCAAGACGGTTCCGTGCTCGATTCCGATATCGGCTGTACGAGAGAAAATCTGCTTGGTCTCTTCTGGATAAGAAGAAGTCGCAATATCCACATCGTGGATGGGACGATTGAGTAGGGCATCTCTGACGGACCCCCCAACAAAATAGGCTTCAAAGCCTGCTTCTTTAATTTTTTCTAATACTGGTAAAGCCTTCTGAAATTCAGAAGGCATTTGCGTTAATCTCATAATAAGTGTTCTAATCCATAGACAAGCTCATGACGCTTGACAACTTCTTTGATTCCCAAATTCACTCCTGTCATGAAGGAGCTACGGTCATAGGAGTCATGACGAAGGGTCAATCCTTCTCCCTGATTGCCAAAGATGACTTCCTGATGAGCTACCAATCCTGGTAGACGAACTGAGTGGATGCGCATGCCATCAAAGTCAGCACCACGAGCACCCGCAATCAATTCTTCCTCATCAGGCGCACCTTGCTGAATAGACTCTCGAACTTCTGCCATCAACTCAGCTGTTTTAATGGCTGTTCCACTCGGAGCATCCTTTTTCTTGTCATGATGAAGCTCGATAATCTCCACATTTGGGAAATATTTAGCAGCCTGGGCCGCAAATTGCATGAGCAAGACAGCACCCAAGGCAAAGTTTGGAGCAATCACGCCACCCAAATTTTGCTTACGGGAAAGTGCTTTTAATTCTGCAATTTCTTCACTCGTGAAACCAGTTGTTCCAACTACTGGAGCAAAGCCATTTTCCAGAGCAAAGCATGTATTTTCGTAGGCAACAGCTGGTGTGGTGAAATCCACCCAGACATCAGCCTCAAATCCAACCAAGGCTGCCTTATCATTAAAGACAGGAATTCCCTGCCATTCTGATTCAGACTCAAAAGGATCCAAAACTGCAACCAAGTCCAAGTCAGGATCAGCCAAGATCATCTGACAAGCAGCTTGACCCATCTTCCCCTTAAAACCGGCAATAATTACTCGAATACTCATCTCTACTCCTATTCAAGATACAAAGGACGCTAGCTGCCCATGAAAAATAAGGAATGGCGCTAACTTTCCATGAAAGGCAAGACAGACATCTTTTTCCAAGAGGCAGATAGTCCATGTTCAATTTCTAAGATACAAAGCCTGCCCAGACAAATCTAGACAATTGGCGTATAGCTCAAAGCGATACTGCCTTCTCCAAGGTGGGTCCCAATGACACTACCAAAGCTAACAATTGGAATCTCAGAATTCACACCACCCTCAATCAAGAGTTGGCGCAAATCTGCCGCCTTTTGGGGAGCATTGCCATGAATGACAGTGATACGGTAGTCCCCGTCTTTTGTCAACTCTTTAATGATTTCGACCAAACGTTTGGTTGCCTTCTTTTCCGTACGAACTTTTTCGTAAACTTCAATTACACCTTGGTCATTGAAGTAAAGAATGGGCTTGATACTGAGAAGATTTCCTAGGATGGCCGCCCCATTTGACAGACGACCTCCCTTAACCAAGTGATCAAGGTCGTCTACTATGATAAAGGCGGAGTTATCAGCTATTTGGATAGCCAATTTCTCCTTAATCTGAGCAAAATCATCGCCCTGTTCTGCCCATTCAAAGACACTCTCCACCATAAATCCTAGAGGAGCACTTGTGATATGGGTATCAGGAAAGGCAATGGTCAAACCTTCATACTCGTCCAACATATATTGGATATTCTGATAAAAGCCTGAAATTCCTGACGAAAGGAAGAGTCCCAAGACGTGGGTGTAGCTCTCTTCTTTCAAGGAACTTAAAATTTCATCCAATTTGGCAATGCTTGGTTGACTGGTCTTAGGCAATTCTGCAGACTGAGCCATCTTTTGATAAAATTCCTCAGCAGTCAGATTGACACCTTCTACATACTCCTCTCCATCAATATTGACAGGAATATCCAAGATAAATAGATTCTCTCTTTGCAGCGTCTTCTCCTCTAAATAGGCTGAAGAATCTGTAATGACAGCTAATTTCATGACTAAAACTCCAAATTGATCCCTGGAAGATCCAAGGCGATTTCTGTTACTTCATACGTCAAACGATTGAGCATGTTCAAGCATGGACGCGCCAAGTTTTCGACTTCTTCTTGGTCAAATTCGCTTGGTTCGTTAACAATACGACCTTCCACATGGTTAACTTGAGAAATCGTTCCACTGATGACAAATTTGTCAAAGACAATCATGAAACTCAAGATAACAACTAGCGAAGTTACTTGGTTTTCTTGGTCATGTTGGAGTAACTGAAAGTTCACGTCTACCTTTGTTTCAGGAGCTCCATTTTCATTTTCCCATTCAAAGTTACGAGCATCAAAGTGATACTGGCTAACAAATTCTTGTTCTCGTTTAAGGTTCATTTTTCTCTCCAATAAATACAAATTACTCTGTCATTGTAACATATTTTTTTATTTTCATCTAGTTTTCTACGCTTTAGTCAATACCGATTTCATCTTTAACAACAGCAGCAATCGTATCTACATAGTAGTTAACTTCTTCTGTTGTTGGGGCTTCTGCCATGACGCGCAAGAGAGGTTCTGTTCCACTTGGGCGGACAAGGATACGGCCGTTTCCTGCCATTTCTTCTTCCATCTTTTCGATGATTGTCTTGATGGCTGGTACTTCCATGGCTTTTTCTTTCATGGCATTTTCCACTCGGATATTGACCAGCTTTTGTGGGTAAATCGTTACTTCCGATGCCAATTGTGACAAACTCTTACCTGTTTCCCGTATAACTTTTGTTAGTTGAACGGCAGTTAACTGTCCATCACCTGTCG
>ERZ773062.1203-NODE-1203-length-11227-cov-2.826978_pt1 | contig 11227 bp, 5 predicted proteins | sample MGYA00580626_ERZ773062 | MGnify/ENA primary metagenome ERZ773062 (study PRJEB29015, sample SAMEA2738003) | human oral metagenome | biome: human oral; feature: human-associated habitat; material: dental | place: China | collected 2058 ...
CAGTTAGAAGATTAGTCTAACTTTTGGGGTGCAGATCATTATAGATAGATTTTTTATTTTTGTATCCATAGCGTTTTTTCATCTCCTCTTCGAGATTTTTTTGTAATCCTTTCATTTTTTCAGAGTTAAAAATAGCCTGAAATTCCTGGAGGGATACTTCTCTGCTTTCATCAAGTTTTTCTTTAACCAACTTGCCAAAGTATGAATCTGTAATATCCACTTTATTAAAAACAAAATCTTGATCTGGATCTGTCATTCCAATCATCCCTCTAATAATAGAGGTTACTAATAAGAATTCATTATTTACTATAACTGAAACAGTTTTTGGTTTATTCATATCAATTTACCTTATTAACAATAATATTAGTTCCTTTTGATCTAGCATATTCTATAGATTTATCAATGGCTTTCATCTGCTCTTTTGATGTTTTAGCTGGAATTGCTAAATATAACTCTCTTGCTTTAATATCTTTTGCATAAACAACAAACGTTCCTTTTTGATCTTGTTTAAAATTAACCATATCATCAACATACTTATTCAATGTATAAGTAATTTTTGATGGATTTTGGTAAGTTTTTGAACCAACCGTATCCATTGTTTTTGAACTTATTGCTGTACCATCAGGAAGAAGATGATCAAAGGTTTTAAAATTAGGTTTGATATCATTTAAGTTTATTGAGCCATCCGGAAGCTTCGATTGAACATAAGCTTTCCATAAAGTTCGGCAGCCGTGATATTGAATGTGAAACTATAAGATTTTCTTAGCATAAGCATCGTTGAAAATACAAAAAGTGCGGTCAAAATCTCTCGTGTTTTTGACCGCACTTTAATGCTTATTCCCGACTTATCTACCAAACAGCGAAGCCCAAAATCCTTTTTTATTTTCAACTTTCTTTTGCTTCGCTTCTTCCATTCTTTGTTTGACATAATTTACCCAAACTTGATGGGGCGCATCAAAATCAAATGATTTCATAAAATCATAAGGAATTTTATATTCTGCTAATGGATTTATATCAATTAATTCTTTGGGCGCTATAGGGCTATCAATACCCAAATCAAAACCGTGGATTGCTGCGATTTTGGCATACATTAAAACTTGCGGTTGCAAGTAAAAATCAAAATGTAAAAGTGTGTCTTTTGCTGCTCGTTTAGCAAACTTAAGTTCGAGTAATTTATTTAAAGCCTCTTGCATTCCTTTTATATTTTTATCTGCTAGTGCCACATAAAATTCATGATCGGGAATGCGCTTTAAATCATCACGGGCTTTTTTCTCATCATTTAAGAACGTTAATGCGCGTTCTTTTAATAATGTCCAATCACCACTTAATGCCAATAAAGTATTAGCGTTAAAAAAGGCTCTTGTATCAGCGCGATTATAAAGGACAGAAACATCCACAATTTCATCACGATGTTTAATCAGATAATCAATCAACTTTTGATTATCTGAAAGTAAGATCATGAAAAAGAAGTTAGTATTAAATCCATTATATGCCCATTGAAAATCATATTTAGACAGAATCCCCAAGAAACCAGCAATAGAAGCATTTTCTTTAAATTCTGAAATATTATTTTCTAATAAATACTTAGAGGCTAATGCACGATGGAAATCATTTAAATAATGAATTAAAGAAAAAACATTACCTGTAAAATTATCTATAGGAGCTAACGTTGAAAATAATTCTTTATGATTAAATTCAGTATATTCATCTACTCTAGCCAGAGTAAAATTCTTTGCTTCATCATAGCTTTTAGCAATCTCACTACCTAAAAATACCTTATATCTTTCCATATTTACACCTATTACGATTAATTCTTATTAGGAATTCTAACTGGTAATAACACAACCTTACCATTTGATTTATCTACACCAGCTATAATTGTTTTAATTGATTTACCATTCCGCTCTGCATTTTTTATTGCTAACTTAGTTGGATCATTATTAGGTAATTGATCCAAGACTGCATTTATCCATTCACTTGACAATTGGTTTGTTTTGCCTACTCCTTTAGAACTCACCTGAATTGCCCCATTAGTTTTTATTTGTTTACTATCAATAATGACTACTGAACCATCTTTGCCTACTAACACATGATCAAAGCCATTATTTGAGCCATATTTTCCGCCTTGTAATGGTTCATAACCTGAACGTTTTGCTAAACCATGAATTAACGACTCTGTTTTTCCACCTTTAATATCACCATTTTTGACAATATCATCGATTAAAGCTTGCTCAGCTTTACTAGTCGCTTTTATTTCACAACTTGCTCCACAAACTTTGGTGCCATTGATAAATCCTTTATCAGTTGATACAGCGATATTATCCACTTCATTAATTACTCGATTCAAAACAGTGTGATTAACTACTCTATTTACTTGATTTTTAGTAAAACCAACCACACCGTTTTTCAGAGCTCCCATTGGCTTAACTAACGCCAATCCCGCACCACTTAGAACCACTCCTCCAGTTGAAACACCTTTCATTTTACCTTGGCGGTAACCTTGCATTTCACCCGCGAGTTTTGGATTCTCTTTAAGGGCGAGCGCATAAGCCTCATCCCACTCTTTCAACGAGACCACAACATTATTATAGGTTTTCTCTGGATTTGAGATTGCTTCCCATAAAGACACAACGGTATCATCTAAATTGGCAATCGCATCTGCGGTTTCTTTAACACTATCAATTTGCCCCTGAGCTTCTGCAAGCGCGAGACCTTCTTGATATTCTTTAGCTTTATCTTCATCTCCATTGAATAAAACCTTGGCATACATTTCAATGTTTTGCTTACGCTCATCACTAGGATGAACGTCATCTGCCATGCTGTTATTCTCCACCGCCCCTTTCGCTGTTTGTGCGGCAATGCCCACGCCATCCGAACTGTTCGCAAGTGCCCCACCGGCTATGCCGGCTGCCGCTTGGCTTAATGTGGAGACCGTGAGTTTTTCTTCTTGGCTTAACGCATTCGGGGATTTGCCATAAAGTGTTTCGGCGATAACCTTGGCGGCAGCTTCGCCTGCCACAGCGCCCGCAGCACCTGCGGCAACATTACGGTTGCCTGCATAAGCCTCCACGGCTCCCCACAATGCATGAGCGGTTAAATTAACCGCATCACTTTGGCCTTTTGTGGCTTCTTTGATGTGATGGTTTACCATAGGGGATAAGCCTGAAGCCACCACTTCCGCTGCCGGTCTGCCGGCAAGTGCGGTACTCAGTACGTTCATGGCTGAATCCACCAATCGGCGTTGGCGTCCCCCGGTTTCCCATTCCTTGGCCGCTTGGTCGGCCTTATCAAACTGCATTTGAGCTTGTCTTTCTAAAGTGCGGTTACTTTCCGAATCGTTTTCTTTAACCGCTTTTTGCGCTTGCTCTAATGCCACTGCCGCCTCATATTTTTGTTTGCGGGCTTTTTCGCTCAGTTTTTCGATAATCAAGGCCGCTCCTTGACTTAGGTTGTTGCCAAACTGCTCGGTGACGTCGCGTTGTAAATCCAGCTCTTTTTGTACCTTGTCTTTATCAAAGTGATTTTCCAACTTGCCGGCATGCTGCTCTGCATTATCCGTAGTCACATCGGTTTTAATGCTATCTAGCGTCTGCTCAACCGTTTTACCGGTTTTCGCCAGTTGTTCCGCTTGGTCTCTAATTTCGATATTCGAAGTATTAATACCACTTTTTGTCACGCTACTTTGACTTTCTTTATCTCGCCCAACACCTAATCCTATTGAGGTTTCTAAAGAATCCCAACCTGTAGCAAGTTGTTTTGCGTTGTCTTTACCCTGCGCATTTTTGGCTTCTGTGGTCAATTCTCCTCGGTCGTTTCTATAAATCGGATTGCCATCATCATCCACCGCCTGTTTACTACTTTGCGCTTGACCCTCTTTCCCAAACGGCGTGTCAAAATTCGCTGCCACACTGCCGCTCACACCAAAGCTTGAACCGCTATAGTTTGAATGGTTTTCAATATCTGAATGTGTAATCGTGCCCGTGCTAAACCGGTTTTTGCCCTCATCCTCCGCCTTTTGTGTCGAGGTGATGAGACCGCCTTTTAAATCCGTATGGTTGACGTTGATGTCATACCCCTCATCCCCTGCATAGATGCCGGCTTGTTCATTCACACTCGCATGGTCGGCATTGACTTTGGATTTGTTGAAACTGCCCCCTGCGGAGACGCCATAGCCCACCGTCACACTCCCACTTCCGTTCATTTGTTTGCCTTTGTATGTGGCGGTATCTTGCAAGCTTTCGATGTTGAGGTTTTGGGCATTGACTTCTACACGCTTGCCTTTCACTTGGCTACCAATAATATTGGCATCGCCACCGGCTTGAATCACGGTTTTACTTTGGCTATCACCTACATGACTTGCTACATATGTGGTTTCATCACCATTACCATAACCTTTGCCGTAATTACCGCCTAAAGTAGCCCCAACAGCCGCACCATTGCTTACTTTCATCGCCACGCCCGCATTAAAGCCGCTCGATTGATTGGTGCTGCGCTCTTTGTGCGTTTGTTCGGCTGCCGTGATGTTGATGTCATTGTCCGCCTCCAAGAAAGTTCCTTGTTTACCGGACACATCCGAACCTTGAATCGTGATGTTGGAGGCTTTGCCTGCCCCTGTGGCCACAATATTCACTTTGCCGCCGGCATTCACTTGAGATTGGGCTGCGGTTTTTCCTTCAGTATGCGTACGTGATTCGCTCTTTTGTTGACCGTAAGTGACTTGTACGCCCACAACGGAATCCACACTGCCATTTTCCATCGCCTCTTGCATCGCTTTTCCTGCCTGTCCCACCGCTTGTCCGGCTCGATAGGCATCCATCGCTGAGTTCGCCGCCGCCATGGCATTGACTCGGTCATTTTTGCTTTGACCGACGCGCTCAACGGATTTCACCGTCCCTTGCACGGCTTGTAAAGCAGACAGTATCGGAGAGGTCACGGCAAGGGTTACCCCTTTTTGCTCAAAGGTTTGTTTGGTATTGGTTTCATATTTATCATCTGCCGCTTTAATGTCGACGTTTTTCGCCAAAATATTGACATCTCCGTTCACCGCACTCACCTGACTTGCCGTTTGGGTGTAATGGTTCTTTGCGATGAGAGTGGTGTTGCCGTTTAAGCTCCCCACTTGGCTGCCCTGGGCATAAAACTTCGTTTTATCGCTTTCTAGCGTTTGCTTTTGGGCTCCAAACGTAACCCCTAGGCCTCCGCCCAGCACGCCTGATTTTTTCTTGCTGTGAAAATCCTCGGAATAGACTTTGTTTTCCGCTTCTTTGATGTCGATGTTTTTCGCCTGCACCGTTAAGCCGTTTTCTCCCACGACATTTGAGCCTTGAATAGTGATATTTCCATTATTTGAATGAAGATTAATTTTATCTGCATCCAAATTTGAAGCTTCCGCAACATCATAATCGTGTTTATGTCGATAAACTTCTGTCGTTGAACTTGTTAAACCTCTAGATTTACTTTTTGAACCACTAGAAAGCTGCTCTTTATAACGCGCTTCTTGAATATTGATATTACCGTCAGAAAGTACATTCATGGTGCCATTACTGGTTACAGAAACGCCTCGCATTTCAACCGCACTTTTACCTACAGTATCAAGATTTCCAGTGACATTTAACTGACTGCCAACTTCTTGTTTTTGATCAAGCTTATAGTAATTATCTGCATTGGGTACGTAATGCGCTTTATTTTCAGTTTCTACCGTACCAAAATTCAATGCTTTACCTGCAGAGAAAACCGCATTTCCGTTCACATCTACATTTGCACCTTTTACAGTAATATTTTCAGTCGCAATAAAGCTAACGCTGCCTTTTTTGTTATCATTGCCAACCTTTACAGATGCTTGCTGTGTGAGTGATTTTTGGTAAAAATCAGGTGTGTTTTCTGTTTCACTCGTGGTACTTTCAATATTAATATGCTTTCCTTGGGCAACTAAATTATCTGTTGCATTTAATTCCCCACCAAGGTTATTGAGCATATTTTTAGCCGCTAAATAAAGTTCTCGGCCTTGCAAACGTCCACCTAAGTTTTCAATATTATTTGCTGCCAAACCGGTTAGATTACGTCCAGAAATCACGCCACTGTTTTGTACATCACCTTTGACATTCATAATGATATCATTGGCAGAAATTACTGCGCCTCGACTATCAATATCAGTATTACGTCTAACAACGTAAACCTGTGGCACTAATACTTCTCTCTTAGTACCATCTTTTAAAGTCACTTCACGTTTTACCATCCAAACCATATCAGAAGTTAACTCTTTCATCTGAGAAGATGTCAAAGCAACACCCGGTACTAAATTCATTTTTTTGGCATAATATGCCCCATTATCCATCAAGGCTTTATATTGGTCATAATCGGAAGAGTAATTTTCTAGAAAACGTCTACCTGTGAGCTGATTAATTTGTTCATTTACTAAACGTTGTTCATAAAAACCATCGCCCAAACGTTTAAGCATATTTTGTGGATCATTGCGCAACTGCTTGAACATATAATCAGAACTCAACCACTTGTTTCGATCTGTAAATGCAGGATCTGTCTCTACAAGATAGTGGCTATTAGCATTAGGATTAATCTGATAAAGACTTTCTGTTGGCAAATTAGCATTGATATCAATAGAAGCCACACTTCCAGACTTATGATAAGCACCCACTGAGCCTGTTGATGAAATAGATTCACCAATTGTATTATCAACCATCTTAAAATAGTGAGGAATTGGAGGAAGAGGACGATTGGTTATTGCAGTTTTACCATGATTATAATGTCCCCAGCAGTGATGTCTGCCACAATGGTGTCTTTCGGCAGCAATCTCTTGAGCCTCACCATTATCAAATTTAAGAATATTTGCAACTGCATCCTTATTTCTTAGTTGAACGCCACCAGCATGACCGATATCGCCATTAGTTTTATTTGACTCAAAAATCTGATCACCTAAAGTAAGGCGTTTACCAATTAAGAACTTAGAGGCATTATTTTCAAGATCATCGCCTTGCAATGTCAGATTACCGCCAAAAGCAATCTTTGCAGGATCCTGATGCTCAATCGTTGGTGTAATTGTTTTTCGGGTAAAATATTCAGTATGCCAGTTTGGGGAGCCGACTCGCCCTTTGGATTGATCATAAAATGTAAAATAGGCATTATTATCATGACGATTTTTATTATTCCAATTCATATAACCATCTACACCTTCACGATAAGACTCGGAAGATCCAGGTAAACGGAATAAAGAAAAACCCTCATAAGAAACGACTTCACCCATTTTTAGATGAATATCATGATTCCATAAACGATGTGTATTAATTGCGCCATCGCCTAATGCTTCTATAGTCGCACTCGCATTATCAATAAATGTCGCCTTACCTACAGCATATCCTTTATCATCTAGCCCACCACCAATATAAAGTTTATCTTGGCTAAAGATAAAAGCATGATCTCGATTAACTAAAGTTCCTACACCAAAATCCAAACGCTGACGAGCAGCGATTGTGGCCGAATGTTCATCCTCTTTATCATTTGTTAACTCACGGCTAGCAATAGAAAGATGATCACCATAAATACGGCCTGTTCCTAGATTATTTAGTGTCGATGCATCTAAACGTGTAGTTGTACCATCAATTAAGCCACGGTTGGTTAAACGTTCTGTAGAAATTTGAGTTACATCAGCAGAAATTTCTGCATTTTTTATATTTTCTACTTCTGCTGCGTGAATGATTAATGCTTTACCAATTCTTAACACAACATTATTTGTCAATTTCCCTTCAGTAGAAAAATTCAACTTGCCATCCACTTTAAAGGCATTTTTTAAATTCAAACCATCTTTTAAGGTAATATTAGCATTACCTTTAGAACTAATATTTCCTTCATTTACCAACGTTTTTGCTGTTAAATCTAACTGTGAATCAGAATGTAAACGACCACCTGTATTATCCACTGCAGTTGAAGCTTTATCTCCTTCTACAACAAGTTTGCCTCCAGAGAGAATATCACCTTGTTGATTACTAAGTTGTGCAGTTTTAATTCGTCCCTCTTCACTTACATTAATTGCACCTTGTTGATTGCTCACTGTATCAGCAACAACATTTAACTGCCCAGCTTTAATCCCCTGAGCATTTTGACTATTTGATTTGGTACCACTGTTATCTAAGTTTTTCGTTTTAATTGATACTTTTTCAGAGGCAATAATCAAAGAGCCTTTATCTGATTGCTTGCGGTTATCCACGTTATTTGCGTTAAGCTGAACTTGTTTACCCGCAATGACACCTTGTTTGTTATCAATGTGTTGAGCATTAAGTTGTGTCTGAGCTTTAGCATAAACGGTGCCACGGTTCTCAATATTCTTTTTCGCATTGAGTTGGGCATTTTCACTACCACCAATAAAGCCTTCATTTACAATCTTACCTTGGCTATCAATTTTTACCTCACCGGCAGAGGCGCCAATATGACCGGCATTGCGCACACCGATACCGGCTTCGGTACCAACCAAGTGGATTTTGCCCGAGTACATTCCACCTAATTCACCCACATCAATTGCAACCTGTGGCTTAATATCTCCAACCGATGCTTGTTCTGTACGAATAACTTGTAACGTTTTGTCAGCATCAGATCGCGCGATAGTATTTTTCCCGGTAATAACCGTGATCTCTTTTTTCGACCAAATACCCGCGTTTACTTCAGCTTCTCGAGCAAGAATTTCAGTGTAATCCACATGACTGTTATCTAGGCCTTTTCCACTAACGGTTACTTTACCCGCTTCAACTTTGAAATTATCGACTTGACCGTTTTTAATTTCAGGTTTGCCGGTAGTCAAAGTCACGCGGTCAGAATTAATAATCCCACAGCCTTCGCAATGTAATCCGTTTGGATTTGCAATAATGACATTGGCTTTCTTACCTGCTACCTCCATATAACCTTTCATCACCGAAGGATTACTAGAGTTTACTTCATTTAAAATAACGTTTGCTTCACCGCGAGCAAGATAGGGGTTGCCTTGCACCATGCCCGCCAGTTGAGTCTGGGTATGTGTACGGCTGTTATTTAACACAGCGCCTTTCTCAGCAATATCAAATTGACTGTATTTGTTGTGGGATAAGCCTTTATCGTTGGGGGTTTGAATATTGACTTGCGGTAGTCCGTTGGCCGTTTGTAGTACGATTGGCTGCTGGTTTTTCGGGGCAGACTTATCAGCTTGGATAATTAAGGTTTCAGCGACTGCACTCTCTGAAAATGCGACAAAACCCAAAACGCAAAATAGACTAAACGCTAAGGGTTTTAATCGAACCGATACATGAGACAGGCTAACATCATGTTTTTCAGTTGATTTTCCCTCGGATTTAGCTAACTCCGAAACAACAACAAAACGTTGCAAAGTTTTACTGAAAATGACACGGAAACATTGTTTGTTCATACCTTAATCCTCAAATTTTATCCAAATTGATTTCGCTAAAAAATAAATTAAAAGCTATATCCGATATTAAAACCGGCAACCGCATTAGAAGTTCTGAATCCTTCGGGTTTACGTATAGGTTTACCTACAAAGACATCATAACTAAAGCCTTTTATTCCTCCTCGCAAACCGATCGCCGTTCCCATTAAATGGCGACCAAGTTGATTTTCCGTGGACCAGCCTGACACTCGCCCTCCGTCAACAGCCCAATAAGCGGCATGATTGGGGTTAAATTGCCAACTTAGATCGTTTCGCCAGTTCCAACCACGTTCACCGGAAAGAGAAAGTTCACCATCAAAACCGCGTACGGTATAACGTCCACCAATTGAAAAACGGTCTTGAGCGATCAGTGGGGTTTTATTCCACTGGGCATTCAAGCTGCTTTGCCATTGCCAAGCTTGGCTACCCCATTTAAAGGGTTTTATTAGGTTGATACTCGCTGTAATAATTTTAGGGCGAGAGGTGCCTTCACCGAATAGCTCTTCAGGGGCAGATAATGCTCTCCGAGCAGCCGTTCCTCGTTTGAAATTCATTGAAAAATCTATGGAGGCTGTTGGGAAATATTCCTTGTGGTTAATCCCAGCTTCCCAGCCGGCCATTCGTCTTCTTTGTACGTCAATTTCTGCACCATCGATATAATTTTGAGATTGACGAGACCAAAAAGAACCTGAAACCATGGTCTTACGTTTGGCATCACGATAGAGCAGATAGGAGAGTGTCAACTTATCCGTCTCACTTTCACCTGAGTAGATATAACTATTATCAAAAGCACCAAAGACTTCCTGATGATATCTACTCTGATTATGGGAAAACGCTAAATTCCAGTAACCAAACGGAATAGAATAGTAAAGTGTGAGGTTTTTACTGGCACGGTGACCTCGGTCATCTCCTTTTTGTTTTATCGAATGCGTAAAAGAGGTGTAGAAAAGATCATTTGCTGAAAAAATATTGTCTATGGAGAGTGTGCCATTGGCTTGCCATTTACCAGTAGAAGTCGAGCCGGCATCGTCTAATCCAACATTTAAACGAAATGGAAAGGCTTGATTGTAACTAATTTTTAAATCACTCTCCCCCACCTCTGCTTTATCGCTTTCACTCGGTAAAATTTCGATGTTTGCCTCAACAGTCGGTGCACGTTTTAAGTTTTCAAGGGATTGCTCAATATCTCGAATATTCAGTATGTCGCCGGAATGAAACGTCAATCCGGTTAATGCATGTAAGCGGGTAAAACGAGGCACATAACTACTATCAGCAACAATCGTATTACGCACTTTCCCCGGAATGACGGTTAATACTAATTTCCCATCACGTAAATCTTGTTCTTCTGTCACCACACGTGTTGTCACATATCCTTTCTCAATAATGTTATTTTGAACCTGTTTCATTAAAACACCTAAACCTGCACCACCAAAACAGTGAGGTAACGTCAGTTTTAATGATTTCGCCGCTTTATCAAACGCCCATTGAAATTGACTTTTTAGTAGAGAAGAGTGGTAATCCGTTAAAGTAATTTGATGAATGGTATAACAGGGCGATTCTGCAGAAGAGAGTAAAAGCGATTCACTGTGAGGGGAGTCTAGACGAATATCAGGTTGTGTCTGCAATTTGTCTGCTTGTGCTTGTTGATATTGTTTCTGCCGCTGTTGTTGTGCTGCATCAATGTTGCTTAATTGAGGGTCAAGCGTATCGGCGAAAGCTACTGTTGATAGTGTAGAAGAAATTAAGCTTAAAACGAATGTTCGATAGTATTTCATAGTTAATAGGCCTCATATTCAGTTTGATAAA
>ERZ773062.1204-NODE-1204-length-11221-cov-31.795988_pt1 | contig 11221 bp, 7 predicted proteins | sample MGYA00580626_ERZ773062 | MGnify/ENA primary metagenome ERZ773062 (study PRJEB29015, sample SAMEA2738003) | human oral metagenome | biome: human oral; feature: human-associated habitat; material: dental | place: China | collected 2058 ...
CCTCGCCAAGGGTGCGCACCATCATCGCGCGGGCCTGCGGCAGAGAAGTCATCACAGGCGAGATTCTAACGATCCGTCGGAGCGGAGCGCAAGCACGCCTTATGGTACGCCGTGTCAAGTACAGGAGACGTTCCTACCGCATAGCAGAATATTGAGAATGCGCAATGGTGAGCGCGGATTAAGAGGTGGATACCTCTACCCCTGGATTCGGTGGACACGATGTCTCAGGTCTGCAACAATCTCATCGCCGTCAGATAACGGGCCGGCATACATGTGCCAGTAGTTCGTTTAGACGGGACATCGGACGAATGCGTCCACGAGAACATCCCTACCCCTTTCATCATGGATATATAGGAGCATCCCATGGATATGATGAGTCAGGCCCTCCAGCTTTTCGTGAAGTTCGCGACCATTGGAGGTGGCTTGTGGACCGTTTGGGGGGTTATCACGCTGGCGGGAGGCCTGCGTGACCACCAGGGTCCACAGATTCAGTCTGGTGTTTGGCAGGCTGTTGGTGGCGGCCTGATTGTGGCTGCGGCGCAGCTCTTCTCGAATATCGCCCTGTAGCGTCAAAATACAATGGCGCTTGAAATCAAGGTATATCGGGAGATCACTGCCTACCAAGCGAAAGTTATGATGGGCATGTCATGGCGACAAATGGCTTGCTCAGCAATAGGAATCATTGTTGTCGGCGGAACATATGCCCTGTGCTTCTGGGCGGGGCAGTCCGATCTGGGATCCTGGATGGCCGCACTTCTGACCATGCCTTTTGTGGCGGTCGGTTGGGTGAGGCCAAAAGGTCTGCCTTTTGAGAAGTATGCGCGTTATTTCTGGAGGTACAAGTGGGACCCCCAAAAGCGACTGTATGCCCAGGACTCGGTGCTGTCGACAGAAATAGCCGCAGAAAGGTCAGCTAATGCTGTTCGCAACTCGAAAGCGCCAAAGCAGCGAGTCATCCGAGAACTCGAATGCGGAGGATGGCGGTAAGCCTGATCGGAAGGCTCGCAAGCAGAGTAAAAAGCGCCGCGAGAAGAATGATGTTCCTCGCCGTAAAAGGAACACCGCTCAGGCTGTCATCCAGTATGAGGCGATGGTCGAGAACGGCGTGTGCTCGCTTGGGGGGAACCAGTACTCCGTGACGCTGAAGCTGGCGGATATCGACTATCAGCTGGCTCCGGAAGAAGAGCAAGCCTCCTTGGTGGAGTCGTATGCACAGTTCGTCAACTCCTTTGATGCTGGGCAGAGCATTCAGTTGACGGTTATGAATCGTCAGCTTAATAAAGCTGAGCTGGCGCAGAGTGTCGAGTTCGCTCCTCGCGGTGATGGGCTGGATGCCTATCGGTGGGAATACAATGACCTGATCAACGCGAGGCTGGCATCCGGCCGCAACAACACTGTGACGGAAAAGTATGTCACCATCACGGTTGAAGCCGATGATTTTGAGCACGCCACCAACAAGCTGGCTCAGATATCATCAGATGCGATCGCGCAGCTGCGAGCTGTTGGTGGGTGTCGTGCAGAAAGAGTCTCTGGTGAAGACCGGATCCGGATTCTGCATGACATTCTGAGGCCGGGAGAGCCGTTTCGTTTCGAGTATACCGACCTGATCGGAACCAACCTCACCACGAAGGATATCGTCTCGCCGTGGGCAATCGATTTCTCAGGTGACGGGAACTCGATCTGTTTCACTGGTGAGAAGGACTCGTACTACCAGGTACTGTGTCTGCGCGACCTGCCCTCGTGGCTCTCTGATCGTCTCATGAAGGAGCTCTCTGAGATCAACTCGGAGCTGGCGATCTCGGTGCATTTCCGGCCTCTCGATCACGCAGAAGGTCTGGATCTGGTCAAGCGGCAGATCGCGGAAATGGACATGCAGCGCTCCAACGAGCTGCGAAAGGCCCGGAAGCAAGGAAATGGTGAGGAGTCGATTCCTCACGAGCTGGTGGCTTCGCATCAAGAGGCAGTCGATCTGCGTGATCAGCTCGAGTCGAGTAACGAGAAGTTGTTCACGACCACCATTGTCGTAGGGGTCGCTGGTGCGACGAAGGACGCGCTTGCGGAGGCCGTTGAAAAAGTGCGGGTCGCTGGACGTAAGCACTCATGCCCCTTTGAGACGTTGAAGTGGATGCAGGAGGATGGTTTGAATGCCGTTCTTCCGCTCGGCGTGTCTCGTCTACCGATTTACCGAACTCTGACAACGGCGGCAGTGGCTGTGATCGTTCCGTTTACAACGCAGGAGCTGCTGCACAAGGGCGGCCTCTTCTACGGGGTGAACGCAATTAGTCAGAACCTTGTGGTGGGATCACGCACATCCACGATGAATGGAAACTCCTTCATTCTCGGTACGAGTGGTGCAGGAAAGTCGCAGTTCGGAAAAGGCGAGATCATGCAGGTCTTCCTTGGACGTCCTAACGACGATCTTATTATTGTTGACGCTGAGCATGAGTATGCGCCCCTCGGGCAGGCCATCGGAGCCACGACTGTCGAGATCAGCGCAGGATCACGAGCATGCATCAATCCACTGCATATCGACAGAGACGCGCCGGCGGATGATGGGAGTCCCGTCAAGCTGAAGGCGGAGTTCATCCTTTCTCTCTGTGAAGTGCTTATTGGAGGAGTTAATGGGCTGAGTGCGCCTCAGCGCTCAATCATTGACCGCTGTGTGACGCGTATATACGGGCAGTTTTTCCAGGACAAGAGAATGGCTCCGCCAACTCTGTTCAACCTGTTCGACGAACTGCGGCGCCAGCCTGAGGAGGAGGCCAGGGCGGTTGCAACTGCTCTTGAGCTTTATGCGGCGGGATCGTTCTCGGGCTTCTCGCAGCAGACGAATGTGGACACGTCGAACCGTGCGATGATCTATGACATCTCTAAGCTCGGATCCGACATGAAGACGTTCGGTATGCTCGTGGTGCTGGAGCAGATTTGGGCACAGGCTCAGGTCAACCGCGCCAAGGGCAAGCGGACCTGGCTGTACCTGGATGAGTTCCACCTTCTTTTCAGTAACGACTACGCTGGCGCGTACTGTCAGATGATCTACAAGCGTGCCCGTAAGTACGGCCTTTTGCCGACCGGCCTGACGCAGAACATTGAAGAGCTGCTCATCAGTGAGCGTGCTCGTCTGATGCTCGCCAACTCGGACATTCTTGTGCTCCTGAACCAGACCCCTACGGATGCCCAGACTCTGCAGGAGCTCTTCAACTGGTCTGATAAGCACCGCTCCTATTTCCAGAACATCCCACCAGGGTGTGGGCTCTTGAAGATGGGGCCGGCGATGGTGCCTTTCGATTCGAGGATGCCAACAAGCTCCAAGTTGTACCAGCTGTACACAACTAAGTTCGGTGAAGGAGTGTAGGTCATGGCTAACGTTCGAGTCGACCTTCGTAATCGAGACGCTCAGTCACTGACGGAAGACAAGTTCTCAAGCGTCAATGTTGAGTCCCGTGGTTCTAGTGCTCTCACGTCGGCGCCGAGGGAGGCCAGGGCCACCTCCGTCGATGGAGGCACAGGGAAGACCCCCAAGGATGGTGCTCCCGGTAGCGGAGGCGATGGCAAGGCTTCAGGCAGTAAGAAGAAGGAAACCCCTCAGAAGAAGGACGTAAAAAAGCCTTCCTCTAAACACGCCCCTAAGAAGTTCAGCGACGAAGTTCGTAGTTCTATACGTAATGGTACCAGGATTGCGACCAAGACCTCGATCGTAGCCAAGAAGGCCTTTGATCAGGTTGATAGTGTTACCTCTCCATTCGGTAGCGATGCGTCAATGGCGGATGTTGGCGGAAAGATCGCCAAGCAGAAAATGATGAGCGCGGCAGCTAAAACGCCGAGGACTGCGCTTACTAGTTATCGCATTGGAAAACGTGCCGTAAAGAAGTCCATCGAAGTTACTCCGAGAGTCGCTCGGATCACATCGAAGCAGGTCCAGAAGGCAGCACGGCTTACGTCGCGGGTTCGAAAGGCTGGACTCAAGAACTCGGCCAAAGCGGCCAGGAACAAGATTGCCAAGGTTAATGGCAAGGTTGCCGCAAGGGCTGCCAACAGGGCTGCGGCAGCGGCGTCGCGAGCGGTCGCACATCTGATTGCAAGGATCGTCGCAATCATAGCCGTGAAAGTGAGTGCTTTGCTCATTTTCATGTTACCCATCATCGCCGTCATTGTCGTGGTAGCCATCGTTCTGTCCTTTCTTCCTTCATGGCTCGGAGGCTATGAGGAGGAGCAGAAGTCAAAGGGGGGCGCGGCAGGAGTTGTTGCGGCTGGTATGGGCGATGACTATCCATACAAGGGGATGGGTTCGTCGTCAGCCAACCCGGATACAGGATATTTCTATGGAAACTGTACAGACTTTGCGATCTGGCGAGTCAATCGCGATGAAGGCGTGACAAAAAAACCGTGGAAGTATGTGAATGCCAATACGACTCCTGCTGGGGGTCATGGATATCAGTGGGGAAATGACTCTGCTCTGCCAGGTTGGGAAAAAGTGAGTAAACCTACTCCAGGTGACATTATTTCCTTCCAGCCCGGCGCTCAGGGGGGACGCTGGAACGCAAGTTTCGGACACGTCGCCTACGTAGCTCAGGTCGGTGCCGACGGCAGTATGGTGACGGAGAACTATGGAGATGCGGAATACTTTCTGGAGAACTACACACCTGATATGGTGAAGCAACTGGTGTCGTCCGGGCAGGCGGTCATCAAGCACAACCCTCACTCCAAATTAAAGGTTAAGACTGAGAACGGTGTGACGACGGTCGATAATGCACAGTATGCGGCGGCTGGTACAAGCGCTGGTGACGCTCAGGCGTACGCCAAGACGCAAATGAAAGCCTATGGCTGGGATGATAAGCAGTTCGCCTGTCTGGTAGAGCTGTGGAACCACGAGTCGGGATGGAACTACACTGCGGACAACCCGACGTCTGACGCCTATGGTATCCCACAGTCTCTACCCGGAGAGAAGATGGCGTCCGAGGGTGCCGACTGGGCCACTAACCCTCAAACCCAGATCAGATGGGGATTGAAGTATATTAAAGAGAGACCTGACTATGGCTCTCCGTGTGCGGCGTGGACGCTGTGGCAGCAGCGGGATCCTCACTGGTACTGAGAAGGTGATTCATCATGGATCGGCGACAGAAGCGTCTTGTGGCAACAATCATTGCGGTGTCGTTGTCGCTGGTTGGCGCCTTCGCTGGGATAATCGTATGGTCGGCATCCCATCGAGGTGAGTCTGAGGCGAGGGCAAGCTCGGCTGCGACATCCCCGGTGCCGTCATCGGAGGCGACCCCGTCGCGTTCTGCGACATCCTTACCGTCTCAGGTGGATGGCTATGCCTCAGAGTTTCGGCCGACGTCCGCTCAGAAGGAGCGCGCAGTGAGGGCCGTGAAGGCAGCAGCTCAGTGGTCACAGTCGGAGACGGAACAAGAGCGGTTCAAGCGATTGTCGAGTGAGTTTTCCGATGACGTCGCGAAGCAGGAGTCTGCCTGGGAGAAATTATACGGCAGCGTCGATAATGCGCGTGTCACCGTGGACTCCACTGGCGATGCCAGCGTCACTTCGCATGACGGCAAGACCATGAAGCTGGGAGTGATGGTCACCTATACGGTACACATTCCTCATGGCAATGGCAGTGAAGTGGTGTCGTCAGGAACTCGCTTGTGGGTAGCCGAGCTCCCCCTATCGGGTGAAGGAAAAGTAACGGGCTTGGAAGAGCCCAAGCTCTGAAGTCGGAACAGGACATTCACTATGAGACTCAACAGCGATCTTACTCCGCAGCAGTTGTGGACTATTGCGGCGGACAGTGAGCATCGGGATCGAGATGTTCTCGACGAGCTCGTCAGCCACCCCAACTCCTACCGCGCGCTCAGCGACTGGGCGTTAGCCGGTTTGGCTGTCGAGGATCCTAGGTCGCTGGATGTTCCGCCTCAGCCGGATGCTGTGGAGCCGGTGCAGAAACGAAAGCGACGCTTTCCGGGTCTCAAAGCGAAAATGCGTGGCGGTGGCAGCCAGTCCGGAGACGCAGCACCAACGTCGTTCTCACCGCCTGCGACGGGTCCGGGTGTGATGGGGCCTGGTCGCGTGGGTCCGGCCGGGCCGGGTCCGGGTGTATCGGGACCTGGCCGGGTAGAGGCGGCTGCGACGGGTTCGGGTGTGTCGGGTCCGGGTGTGATGGGGCCTGGTCGCGTGGAGCCGGGCCTGTCGGGTCCGGGTGTGATGGGGCCTGGTCGGGTGGAGCCAGCCGTGTCAGGTCCGGGTGTGATGGGGCCTGGTCGGGTGGAGCCAGCCGTGTCGGGTCCGGGTGTGATGGGGCCTGGCCGGGTGGAGCCGGCCGTGTCGGGTCCGGGTGTGATGGGGCCTGGCCGGGTGGAGCCGACCGTGACGCAAGCAGCACACGCCGGGCCTGGTCCGTCCCATGCGACGAGTCGCACGCCGTACGGAACTGCGCCGTCACGTAAGACGGCGAACCAGCAGGCGACAACTGAAAACTCTGATCCTCAGACGGTGCCCATCGATGTTCAGAGTGAGTATCGCCGACGTCAAGAGTATCGGTCTCGCACGGTTGAACGACCCCGCAGCTCGTCACAGGATTCGGATTCCTCGGCCAACGTCTCTCATCTGCGATCGCCTGAAGTTCCTCAGGCCTCCGCGAGTCATACTGCCCACGTGGGTCAAGCACCGTTTTCCCCAGATAGCACTACTCTCCAAGGCGGTAGCGGTGTTCCATCGCGATCTGGCATCTCGGATTGGGTCAGTGCCGGTGAGCGACTGAGTCAGAGTGTGCGATCTCCGGAGCCAACTGAGCCGCAAAGACAGATGGATCCTCATGATGTGCGTAGCCTTCCTGCGACATGGAGTTCATCTCCCCCTCCAGGGACTCCTTTAACCCCGTCGGCTCCTAGGGATCGGCCTCAGCCCACTCACCCGCCAGTCGAGAATGGGCATAAGCATACGGGTTGGGCAGCTAAACCAGCACCCTATGGTGTTGTTGCGGCGCTTGCCGCACTGCAGGTGCTCACTGTACTGGCTCTGTTGTTGGTTGTGGTGTGGGGTCATTAGTCAATAATGCAAATGGAAGTCAGGTTCGTCAAAATGAAGTTGAGGTAGAGTTTCCATGGATGACATGATAATCTACATGTTTAAAAAGCTGTTTGAGTTCGACACAAGTGAGGCAACAGGACTTAAACAGACGCTATCGGAGTACAGCAATGAAACATACAATGTTGTCACGTCATTGCACAACACGGGCATCAAGCCGGTAGCGTCTGTGATCATTTCGATGCTACTGGTGCTAGAGTTGGCGAGGAATGCCAGCCGAATCGAAGCGGACCAGCAGCTCGGCGTTAAGATTATTGCGGCCACGATGTTCAAGTCAGTGCTCCTTGTGTGGGCTGCCCAGAACGCCATGATGTTTCTTGATGCAATTAATCAGGTCGTTCAGAGTGTCGCTAATAATATAGAAGCGGCTCAAAAGTCGTTACCGCAGCTTCCTGACATTTCCGATAAAGTGTCCAATGCAGAGATGATGGACAAGGCGGGAATGGTGATGCTGCTCATTATTCCATTCATTGTCGCAATGGCTGCCGTCCTAGTTGTTAAGCTCATGGTGGTGCTGCGCTTTATTGAGCTATACATTATGACCGCATTCGCATCTTTGCCGATTGCGTTCCTGGGGCACCCGGACACGAAGTCGATGGGTATCGGATACCTTCAAAAGTATGCCGCCGTCTCGATGCAAGCTGCCACATTAATGCTGGCGACTAAAATCTATTCGTACCTACCTGTGGTAAATGCGATTAATGTCGGTGAGCCTGACGATTCTCTGAGTGGATGGATCGTTCAGAATTATGCGACGTTCCTTTTGGCGCCAGTGCTCTTAATAATGCTTGTGATGAGCAGCGGTAAGGTGGCCAAAGCGCTGGTTGGTCAGTGAGAACAGAGAATGCATGCAATGAGTTCGTTCAGAAGCAAAATTGATTTTTATGTAACTCTACTGACATCTGACCAACCAGTGTCTCGGTGCTTCCGATGGTTGCTGGCATACTTGGTCGTCTACTTACTTGTTACGTACGTTGTGGGGAGGGTGGCTGGAGACTAGCCTCGGTTCCTGGTTGGAGGAATTGGGGTTTTAGGGATGGCTCCTTTTGTAAAGATCGTGGCGTCAAAGGGTCCTGAGGTGTCTGATGATGCAGGCCAACATAGGTAAAATGCCCTGCGCGCGCATGCCGCGGTCGGGTCTGCCAGAATAATAATGAGGTTGGAAGGCGTTCCACGTCTTCTTGCCGCGGCAGTCCCCCTCCGAAAGGCGTTATGCTGGGCGTGAATAACGCGGTGCGGTGAAAGGTGAGTCCTCATGATTACGATCACGGTGAATCCCGACGGAAGTGGCCAACTTTCCGGCGACGGAAGGGGGCAACGTGTCAACGCCGGGAGCGTATCTCAAGCACGTGAAGAGCTTCTTCGTCTCGTTGCATCGATCGCCGCAGAAGCGGGTATGAGCGTCACTGTAGCGGCCGTTGACGAGAACGGAACGCAGTACATTTCTGTCGACGCCTTCGGCGCAGTGACGCTACTTGATGAAACGCTGGTTGTCCGAGAGTATAATGAGCCGTTCGCCTCAGATCTGACAGTGGCAGGAGGTGTTGAGCCTCCAGCCCTGCAGCCAGAGGAAGGTGCTTCAACGAGTGAGAATTCGTTGGTGTCAGAGATCGGTGGCTCTGTCGATTCGGCCGCTTACTCACGTCATTCTCCGTTCGTGGCAGAGCTTGAGGGGCACAGTCCGCTTGACTCGCGAGTGTTGAATGTTGACGAAGGTGAAGGTGGTCCCGAATTTTTGCATAACGACGGCGCCTATGAGATGGATTTGCTGCCTCCACGAATCTATCCGAAGCGAACTCGCGTAGCTCAAAGCGCCTCGTCACCGTATCGGGTTTTGTCTCCACAATCCGTGTCGCCTGATGGCGATGAGCGACTAAATGAAGATCCGGGCCGCCTGTCCCATACCTCTGTTCTGAGTGAGTCCACGTCCAAGTCGACTCCGTCTAGCATTATCGACTACTCTTCCCTGCTGGGTGTCGATGGTCACAAAAATAATGATTCTGACAGTGACCCTGGTGCTGTTGGAGCTGACAGTGAGGGTGATCCGAGTGATGTGGGAGAGGGTGTCCCGGGCTCTGTATTCCGGATGGACCTTTCAGTATTTGGTTTGCCAGCAATGGGAAAGAATGCCGTGGGTCACGATGACGCGCAGAGTAGTTTCCCCGATGCATTTATGGCATACGATGATGTTGAAACACCTTCCAGTTCCTTGTCGGGGCGAGGTGCGGAACTTTCCGGTTTTGTGAGGGATGAGGATCTTGAGTGGGGTCCGGAGTGGATTGAGGAGCGTATCCGGGAAGGGCTGCTGGGCTACCATGACATGCCTCCTTTGGGTGTGGGGCGTGTGGTGCCGGAGGGGTACTTTGAGCGGTTTGGGGGTGTGTTTCCTGAGTCTGTTTTGTATATCTGGAGGCGTTTCGGGTTTGATGGTTTTGGGCAGGGGCGCTCCTGGATCACGGATCCGGTTGAGTGGGCGCCGGTGGTGGATGCCTGGCTGGAGGGTGTTGAGCTGCCCTTCCCTCCTCAGCGTTGGCACTGCGTGACACGCACCGCCCTGGGCACCATGCGTTTGTGGGGGGAGATCTCCGGGCCGGCATTGGACGTCGACGTCATCGACGGAACGATCAGACCGAACTCCAATGAGGCGGAGAACATGACTGATCCGGTGGTCAGGGAGCGCAGCGGCTGCACTGTGTTCACCAGCCCGCTTGTGGATCGGGATGAGGATGAGGTGACGGGTCGGCCTTTGGCTGTGGAGGGGATTGAGCGTCTGGGGGTTCCTGGTGCTGACGAGGTGCTGGGGTTTGTGCCGCCGTTGAGCTTTGGTGGCCAGATCCGTGGGGATCGGTTGAGTGTGCAGAAGGCTGTGCCCTATCTGGTGGGGCTGGCGCAGTCCACGCCCAGGTACCTGGGGATGGACTTCATGGCTGCCTGGGGCGGGGCCGCCACCCAGTTCCTCATCGACCAAGGAGCCATACCCCCCACCAACCCAGACACCTCCGGTGACGCAAGCACCCCCGAGACCCCCGGCGACTCCGAAGACCTTGGAAGTCCTGGTGGCCATGGTGGTTCCACTGGGCTTGGTGGCCAGGATGGTGCTGTTGGTTTTGCTAAAGATGACGATTTTGAGTGGGGTCCGGAGTGGATTGAGGGGCATATCCGGGAAGGGCTGCTGGGCTACCATGACATGCCTCCTTTGGGTGTGGGTCGGGTGGTGCCGGAGGAGTACTTTGAGCGGTTTGGGGGTGTGTTTCCTGAGTCAGTTTTGTATATCTGGAGGCGTTTCGGGTTTGATGGTTTTGGGCAGGGGAGGTCGTGGATCACGGATCCTGTTGAGTGGGCTCCGGTGGTGGATGCCTGGCTGGAGGGTATCGAGGTGCCGTTCCCGGCTCAGCGGTGGCACTGCGTGACACGCACTGCCCTGGGGTACATGCGTCTGTGGGGGGAGGTTTCTGGGCCGGCATTGGACATCGACGTCATCAGCGGTGAGATCTCTCCGAACGCCAATGAGGCGGAGAATATGACTGATCCGGTTGTCCGGGAGCGCAGCGGCTGCATTACCTTCACCGAACCGCTTGAGGATCTGTATGACGATGAGGTGTCGGGTCGGCCTTTGGCTGTGGAGGGGATTGAGCGTCTGGGGGTGCCTGGGGCTGACGAGGTGTTCGGGTTTGTGCCGCCGTTGAGCATTGGTGGTCAGATCCGTGCGGATCGGTTGAGTGTGCAGAAGGCTGTGCCTTACCTGGTGGGGCTGGCGCAGTCCACGCCCAGGTACCTGGGCGTGGATCTCATGGCTGCCTGGGGCGGGGCCGCCACCCAGTTCCTCATCGACCAAGGCGCCATACCCAACAGCACAAGCACAGGTACTCCCGATGGCCAGGATGGTCCTGCTGCCTCAGGCGAGAGCACCCCCGACACTCCCGGCGACCCTGACAGCCAGGGTGGCCCCGGTGGTCAGGGTGGTCCTGCTGGTTCTGGTGGTTTTGGGGGTGGGTTGTGAGCGGCGGTGGCTGTGGAGAACGGGTTGTGGTGAGTGTTGTGGATGGTTTGCTGACCAGGGAAAGGATGTAGGTCATGGGTTTTGTTAGGGATGAGGATCTTGAGTGGGGTCCGGAGTGGATTGAGGAGCGTATCCGGGAGG
>ERZ773062.1209-NODE-1209-length-11181-cov-4.222722_pt1 | contig 11181 bp, 9 predicted proteins | sample MGYA00580626_ERZ773062 | MGnify/ENA primary metagenome ERZ773062 (study PRJEB29015, sample SAMEA2738003) | human oral metagenome | biome: human oral; feature: human-associated habitat; material: dental | place: China | collected 2058 ...
TTGTAAAAATAAATCCATTGCTTAAAGAGGAAGATTTTATTCTTTTATCAAAATACGGAATACGAAAAAATATAACAAAAATTTCACTAAAACAGCTGATGGAAATAATAAAAAATAATACAACTATAATAGATAAAAATAAACTTGTGAATGAACTAAAAAACAAATTTGAAAACAAAATTAATGATGATTTATTAGAAGTTGGAATTATTTTAAAAAAAATGCTTAACAAAAACAATTTTCAGTTTGTAAATAAAGTTAAAGATTGGAGAGAAGCAATAACTAAGGCTGGAAATATACTGGAGAAAAATGGTTTTATAAAGCACGAATATATAGATGAAATGATAAAATTGACTGAAAAACACGGTGCTTATATCATTATTGAAGAAGGAATGGCAATTCCACACGCACCTATTTCAGAAAATGTACTAAAAACTGGGATTTCTTTATTAGTTGTAAAAGAAAAAGTGGTATTTCCAAACAGAAAAGGTGCAAATATATTTTTAAGTTTTGCGACTACCAACAAGACAGAACATCTAGGTATTTTAAACGACTTATTTGAATTAATCACAAAATATAAATTTATTGAAAAAATCTCAAAAATAACTGAATATGAAGAATTGGAAGAATACTTCAGAAAGGAACTCATATGTTAGAAAAAATACTTGATGGCAATATACAAATAATAGATTCAGTATCTGACTGGAAAGAAAGTATCAAAATCGCAGGAAAACCTCTGCTACAAAAAAATATAATAACGGAAAATTATATAACAGCTATGATAGAAAGCATTGAAAAACTAGGTTTTTACGTCATTCTAAGAGAAAATCTGGCAATGCCGCACGCAAGACCTGAAGATGGTACATTGGGAACTGGAGTGAGCCTTTTGAAACTTAACAAACCAGTGTATTATGGCAATTCTAAAGTACAGCTGGTATTTGTGTTGGCAACTAAAGATGCTGATAGTCATATGGAAATACTTATGAAGTTAGTTGAATTGTTTCAGGATGATGAAAGTATTGAAAAACTTATAATTTCACAAGATTATAAAGAAATAACAGAAATTATAAAAAAATATTAAAAATAAAATATATAAAATTGAGGAGGAATGTATTATGGCTAAATTAAAAATTTTATTCGTATGTGGTGCAGGATTAGGTAGTAGTTTTGCATGTCAAATGGCAGCTGAAGATGTATTAAACAAATTAGGGGTTACTGCAAATTTAGATCATAGTGATATATCTTCTGCAAGTTCAAGTAATGCAGATATTATAATTACTGCTAGTAATTTTGAAACACAGTTCAAAAAATTTTCAATAGATTCTGAAAAAACAAAGATAATATATTTAAAAAATATAATATCAAAAGAAGAAATTGAAAATAAATTAACACCTGTATTAAAAGAAAAACAAATTATTTAACAAATAGGAGATGAGTCTTATGGGATTTATTAATTTTATAATAAATAATATTTTGACACAAGCAGCGATAACAATTTCTCTAATAGCTATGTTAGGTTTGATATTGCAGAAAAAAAGCGTAGGACAAATAATTTCAGGAACACTAAAAACATTATTAGGATTTCAAGTGTTAGCAGCAGGTTCAGGGATAATAGTAGGAAGTTTAAATTATTTTGGAAAAATTTTTACAGAAGGCTTTCATATGCAAGGAATAATACCTTCTATTGAAGCAATTAATGGACAAGCTATGAATGAGTTGGGATTAGGTAGAGATATAGCATTAACATTTTTAGCAATATTTATTTTTAATATACTAATTGCACGATTTACAAAATGGAAATATATATTTCTAACAGGACAGGCTATTTTATGGATGGCTACAATGACAACTGTTTTCGGTTATGCAGCTGGACTTAAAGGATTATTCTTAATAATTTTAGGCGGATTAGTAGGAGGAATTTTTGCCGTAGCTATGCCTGCAATAGCACAACCAATTGTAGTTAAAATTACTGGCATGAAAGATATTGCATTAGGACATTTCTGTACAATAGGATATTTATTTGAAGCAGGTGTTGCTTATATATTTGGTGAAAAAGGAGAAAATAAAAAATCTATAGAAGATATTAAACTGCCGACACATTTTGAATTTTTACAAGATACCTATTTATCAGTAATGGTTGTAATGGTTCCTCTTTATATAATAACAGTATTATTTGCAGGAGAAAAATTCGCTTCTGAATTATCTGGCGGGACAAATTATGTTATGTTTGCCTTTTTACAATCGATTCAATTTGTTGTAGGTGTTTATGTTTTATTATCAGGAGTAAGATTATTACTTGGAGAAATTGTTCCAGCATTTAGAGGAATTGCTATGAAATTAGTTCCAGATGCAGTTCCAGCATTAGATTGTCCAGTTTTATTCCCATATAGCCCAAATGCAGTTATTTTAGGATTTATAACAACAACAATAGGTTCAATTATAGCAATGTTTGTTTTACCAACATTTGGACTAGCAATGATATTACCAGGAATGTTGACTAATTTCTTTGCAGGAGGAACAGCAGGAATCTTTGGAAATACAACAGGTGGAAGAAGGGGTGCAATAATAGGTGGAATAGCTCATGGATTTTTCATAACTTTACTTCCTGCACTGCTAGTAACAGTATTCAATAAAATGGGATTTATAAATGCAACCGCAACGGATGTTGATACTGTAACAGCCGCTCTGTTATACGCATGGATAATAGGCCCTATATTGAAAGTATTTTAATAAAAAGGTGAGTTGTTATGTTCAATTTTTTTAAGAAAAAAAATTTAAAAAAAGATTTTGAGAATACAAAAACGGAAAAAGAAAATATTATAATTGATGATAATACAATAAAAAAAGATTTAGAAAATTTAGAAATTCAATTGAATCAAGGTAATCTTGATGATGAGAATTTATCTAAAATATATCAAGAAAAAGCATTTTTATTAAAAAAAATAAATAAAATAGATGATTCTATAGAAAATTTAGAAAAAAGTTTAAATTATCATAAAAATCTTGGAGAAGGATATAAAACTTTATTAAACCTTTATAATATGAAAAGGGCGGAAGCAGCTAAAAATGGTAATGATGAAATGCTTCAACATTGGTTAAAAAAAATTGATGAGATGATGCAACTGTCCAAAGATATTACTAGAGGAAAATATTAATGAATGGAGGAAAAAATGTATATAAATTTGAAAGAAGTAACACAAAAAGCTAAAGAACTTAATTACACAGTAGGAGCCTTTAACACTCATAATTTAGAAATGTTACCTGAAATGATAAGAGCTGCAAAAGAAAAAGGTGCTCCCATTATCATTCAAACAAGTGTAAGTACAGCTAAGTACATAGGTTATAAAGTATTAGTTGAAGTATGTAAACTTTTGGCAGAAACAGAACTGGTAGATGTAACACTTCATTTGGATCATGCTAAAAATTTTGACGATATAAAAGAAGCTATTGATAACGGTTATTCTTCTGTGATGTTTGATGGTTCATCTTTACCTTTTAAAGAAAATATTATGAAAACAGCTACTGTAGTTGAATATGCTCATGCACGAGGAGTATCTGTCGAAGGAGAACTTGGAATAATAGGAGGTACTGAAGATGGTCATTCAATAGATTCTGAAAAATATATGTACACAAAACCTGAAGATGCAGTAGAATTTATAAAACAAACAGGCGTAGATGCTCTTGCGGTTGCTATTGGAACTAATCATGGACAATATAAATCTAAAACAAATGTAAGATTAGATTTATTAAAAGAAATAAATAACGTTGTTGATGTCCCATTAGTTATTCATGGTGGAACAGGAGTAAAAGAAGAAGATATTCCTGAATTAATCAATAACGGTATCAGAAAATTTAATGTTGGAACAGAATTACTGGTGGGATGGACAAAAACTGCAAAAGAAAAATTTGGAGAAACTGCTTTAGACAATTCTTTAAGAAATAATATTATGCCCTGTAATGAAACTGTAAAAAATATTGTCAAACATAAAATTGAAATATTTATGAATAAGAATCAGCCAATTAGGATATAGGTGATTATCATGAGTAAAAAAATTCTTATACTTATTTCAGGATTTCCTGGAACTGGTAAAACCTATTTATCAAATATCCTAATAAATAAAATAAAAAATCTAAATTATATTTCACCCGATGACTTAAAAGAAGAAATATACGATAAATATGGATTTAACAATAATGATGAAAAAGAAAAATTAATTTTACAAATGTGGGAACAATATTTTGAATTAATGGAAATAAATATGAGAAATAAGAAAAATATTATTTCAGATTATCCGTTTAGTATAAAGCAGTATTCTAAAATAAAAAAATTATCAGAAAAATACAATTACAATGTTTTAACAGTTAGATTGCTAGCAGATATAAATATTTTATTTGAAAGACAAAGAAAACGTGATATGTCATTAAATAGACATTTGGGACATTTAACAACATCATATCATAAAGGGCAAAAACAGGAACAACGCACAGAAGAAAATGGGCTACTTCTAACTTATGAAGAATTTTCCAAACGTTGTTCTGAAAGAGGATATGATAAATTTGTAATTGGTAAATTATTTGAACATGATGTTACAACATATAATGATACAGAATATGATAAATTTATTGAGGAAATCATAAATTATATTGAAAATTTTAATTAAAATAAAAAATATCGATTTATTGAGTTGAAATTTGCAATGAGTCGATATTTTTTTATTCCAATCTCTGTTGATAGAGTTTTTAAAGACATTTTTGTAAATTTAGATTTATTCAAATGTATTATGAAATCTTCCATAACTAATAGTTATAACAAACTAAAAAATAAATGTATTTTACAGAAATAATATATTTGTATATAATAATTTTATCAAAAATAATTAGAAATATTATTAGTGTAACAAATAGATAAAGGAGATAAATTATGAAAACGGCGATTATTGGATACCCTAGAATTGGGGAGAATAGAGAATTAAAATTTACGATAGAAAAATATTGGAGAAATGAAATTACAGAGAATGAACTTTTAAAAATAGCGGAAGAGATTAGAAAAGACCAGTGGTTAAAACAGAAGGAAGAGAAAATTTCAATTATTCCAGGAAATACATTTTCATTTTATGATGGAATACTGGATACAATAATTTTATTGAATGCGATTCCAAAACATTATAAAGATTTAGGATTGAATGAACTGAATACATATTTTGCAATTGCGAGAGGTTATCAAGGGGAAAAAGGAGATGTAAAAGCTCTTTCAATGAGAAAATGGTACAATACCAATTATCATTATATGGTTCCTGAACTAGATGATTATGCAGAGATTAAATTAAATGCAGATAAGATATTTAATGAACTTGAGGAAGCTAAAAAATTAGGAGTGAACACTCATCCGTCAGTAATTGGACCATTTACATTTTATAAATTGGCTAAAACAACTGGAAATAAAGAGAAAAAAGAATATTTAACTGATATTGTAAATGTTTATGTGGAATTGCTGAAAAAATGTAATGAAAAAAATATTGAGTGGATTCAAATTGAAGAGCCGCAATTAGTAACAGATCAGACAGAAGAAGATATAAAATTGCTTGAAGAAATTTATACAGAAATTTTGAAGAATAAGAAAGATGTAAAAGTATTGCTTCAAACATATTTTGGAGATGTGAGAGATTGCTACAAGACGATAACAAAACTTGATTTTGATGGGATAGGTCTTGATTTTGCTGAAGGAAGACAAACTGAGAAATTAATAGCTGAAAAGAAATTTCCAAAAGATAAAGTTTTATTTGCAGGAGTTGTAAATGGGAAAAATATTTGGAAATGTGACTATAAAAAAGTTTTAAATATATTGAATAATTTAAAAGGAAAAGTTGAAAATATAGTAATAACGACATCTTGTTCACTGCTTCATGTGCCTTATACTTTGAGAAATGAAAAAAAATTATCAGAAAATATATTAAGACATTTCTCGTTTGCTGAGGAAAAATTATCAGAATTAAAAGAGTTGGGAGAATTGAGTCAAGTTCTTTGGGAAAATTCGCTGGAAAAAGTACAGGAAAATGAATTTTATGTAAAAAACCAAAAAATTATAACTTCTGAAAAAGGAATGGAAGATAAGGAAGTTAGAGATACGGTTAAAAAATTGAAAGATAGTGATTTTGTAAGAGAGGGAGCAAGAAAGGAAAGACAGAAAATTCAAAGGGAAGAGTTGAATATTCCTTTACTTGCAACAACTACAATAGGTTCTTTTCCGCAAACAAAGGAAGTGAAGCTAAATAGAAGCAAATTTAGAAAAGGTGAAATTAGCAAAGAAGAATATGATAAAAATGTATTTAACTTCATAAAAGAATGTATTGAATTGCAGGAAAAAATTGGACTTGATGTGCTTGTGCATGGAGAGTATGAAAGAAATGACATGGTTGAATTTTTTGGAGAAAATCTGGCAGGATATATATTTACAGAAAAAGCGTGGGTTCAGTCTTATGGAACAAGATGTGTAAAACCGCCAATAATTTTTGGAGATGTGAAAAGAACAAAACCAATTTCAGTTCTATATTCTGAATATGCTCAAAAATTAACTGAAAAACCTGTTAAAGGAATGCTTACAGGGCCTGTAACAATACTGAACTGGTCATTCCCAAGAGAAGATGTATCATTAAGCGAAATGGCATTTCAAATTGGACTTGCCATACGAGAAGAAGTATTGGATTTAGAAAAAGCAGGAATAAAAATAATTCAGATAGATGAAGCCGCACTTAGGGAAAAATTACCGTTAAGAAAAGAAGATTGGCATAAAGAATACCTTGATTGGGGATTGAAGGCATTTAGACTTTGCCATAGCGGAGTAAAAGTTGATACGCAGATTCATACACATATGTGCTATAGCCAATTTGAAGATATAATAAAAGATATTGACAATATGGATGCCGATATTATAACATTTGAAGCTTCAAGATCAAAATTGACAATTCTTGATTTCCTAAAAGAAAATAACTTTGAAACAGAGGTAGGTCCTGGAGTTTATGATATTCATTCTCCTAGAGTACCTTCAGTTGAAGAAATTGTAGCAGCTTTAGAAATAATGGTTAAAAAAATTGGAAAAGAAAAATTATGGGTAAATCCTGATTGTGGATTAAAGACAAGAGGAATTACAGAAACTGTAAAAAGTTTGGAAAATCTTGTTGAAGCTACAAAAATTGTGAAAAGTAGATTATAGAAATATTATTAAAAAAAATAAAAAAATGCAAAAAATATAATAAATTTATAAATAAATAATAAATAAAGGAGCTGATAAATATGTGTACAATAAATGCGCCTCATAGACATGACGTAGTAGGAAGTTTTTTAAGACCTGAAAGATTGAAGAAAGCTAGAAATGATTTTGAAAAAGGGAAAATTGACAGGGAAGAATTGACGAAAATTGAGAATGAAGAAATTAAAAAAATTGTGGATAAGCAAATTGAGCTAGGATATACAAGTGTTACTGATGGAGAGTTTAGACGTAGTTACTGGCATTTGGACTTTTTCTGGGGATTTAATGGAATTGGGCATATTCATGCTGATAAGGGATATGAATTTAATGGAGTTGTAACTCGTGATGACACTGCGATTGTTACTGGAAAAATTAGCGGGGAAAATCATCCATTTGTAAAGCATTTTACATTTTTGCGAGATTTGGTAAAGGATAAAAAAGGTGTGGAAGCCAGATTTACAATACCAGCTCCAGCACAGTTTTATGCGGAATTGGTAAGGGAAGATAAGCATGTCAAGGCACTTCTTAAAGTTTATCCTGATTTCAAAGGATTGGAAGATGATATTGTGAATGCTTACAAAACGGTAATAAATGAATTGTATAATGAAGGGCTTAGAACTTTGCAGATTGATGACTGCACTTGGGGATGTCTTGTGGATGACAATTTCATTGCTTCATTTATCGAAAAAAGTGACAGGGATAAGGAAGTTATCAGGCGTGAATTTGCAGAGAGATTTTTAAATATAAATAATAGAGTATTTCAAAATAATCCAGAAGATTTGGTAATTAATACGCACGTTTGCCGTGGAAATTATGCGTCTACTTGGTTTGGGCAAGGTGGATATGACAAAATTGCGGATGAACTTTTTGGAAAAGAAGATGTAAATGCTTATTATTTGGAATTTGACACGGAAAGAGCGGGAACTTTTGAATCACTTGCAAAAGTTTCTGGGGATAAAAAAGTTGTATTGGGGCTTATAACTTCTAAAAATCCAACTTTGGAGGAAAAAGAGGCTGTAATTGCCCGTATAAAAGAAGCTTCAAAATATGTCCCGCTTGACAGACTTTATTTGAGTCCGCAATGTGGATTTGCTTCGACAGAGGAGGGAAATCACCTTACAGAAGAACAGCAATGGGCAAAACTTAGATTCATTAAGGAAGTTGCTGATGAAGTTTGGGGGAAAAATTAAAACTTGAAAGAAAATCGAAAACTATTTTGTGGGAAATCCCAAATAATTGTACTAGAATCTTTCTTAGAGAAATAAAAAAGTTGAGTGCCATCGTGGCACTCAAAAAATATTTTGATTAGATAACAAAATTTTATGTACTTAATTTTCTTTTTTCATTTTATAATTGTTTAATTTTATATTTATATTTAACTATTTAGAATTTAATTTTTTTCTTCGTAAGTTAAATTATCAACTTTTGGATTTTCAGTATCTAGTCTTTCTTCAAATTACTTTATTTTTTTGTAACTTTATTTGGTTTAGATGTGATTCCAATCATTTCATCTTTTTGATTAAAAAATAGATATCTCATTTCTGTTAGAGCTTTTCTAAATTCAAGTATACTTTTAGTTAGATTATGTATTGAGTGAAGTACTGTAATTTCTTGATTAGTGATCTCTTCAATCAATAGTAAAAATGTTATTAGTATAAATAATTTTTAGATATGTATATTTTTAATGAGTGTATTAATGGTGCGAGTGACGGGAGTCGAACCCGTACGGCTTCTGCCACTACCCTCTGAAAATAGCATGTCTACCAATTCCATCACACTCGCATTAAAATATTGAATGTCTTATAAATACTAAAAGATATTAATTTTTTATAATGGTGCGAATGACGAGACTTGAACTCGTACGGCTAAAAGCCACTACCCCCTCAAGATAGCGTGTCTACCAATTCCACCACACTCGCATATTAAAAATTTTTTTAATTTAAATTATTGAACTCTGAAAGTATTATACATTCAAAATTTAAAAATGTCAATTAATATTTAAAAATATCGTAGACTAGCCAAGTATCCCTGCTAAAAAAAGAAAATTAGTAATATACCCAAATCCGTTTAAAATTGAATTATTAAAAATTATGTAAACTTAGAGTTTGAGTAAAATATTCATAGTCTTTGAGTTTGGTTTTAAATCAGTTTTACTGTATAAGAAATTCAAAATAGAAATTATAAATTTAAAAAAAAAGAGTAAAAAATTTAATTTTATGCTACAATATGGGTATAAAATAAATTAAAAAAGTTTTTTTAAGGAGAAAAGCATGGAAAAGGCTGAAACGTTAATAGAAATTAACAATCTTGTTACAAGTTTTCGGATAAAAGATGAATATTTTGCAGCTGTTGACAATGTTTCATTGAAACTTGGAAGAAATGAAATACTGGCAATAGTGGGAGAGTCGGGATGTGGGAAAAGTACGCTTGCTACTTCCATTATTGGGCTTCATAATCCGAATAATACAAAGCTAGAGGGAGAAATAAATTTTGAGGGTAAGAATCTTTTGAAAATTGGGGAGGAGGAATATAACAAAATTCGTGGGAATAAAATTGGGATGATATTTCAGGATCCATTGTCGGCTCTTAATCCGCTTATGAGAATTGGAGATCAGATTGAAGAGGGGATGATTTATCATACTAAACTATCTAAAAAGGAAAGGGAAGAACGTGTACTTGAACTGCTAAATCACGTTGGAATAAAAAATGCTGAACGTATAACAAGACAATTTCCACATGAATTGTCGGGAGGAATGCGACAAAGGGTTATGATTGCAATAGCACTTTCATGTAAGCCTGAAGTTATCATAGCTGATGAGCCTACAACGGCATTAGATGTTACAATTCAGGCACAAATACTGGATTTACTAAAAACTTTGCAAAGTGAGATAAATGCTGGGATTATATTAATTACTCATGATCTGGGTGTAGTTGCAGAAATGGCGGACAGAGTGGCAGTAATGTATGCTGGAGAAATTGTAGAAATTGCCAATGTAAAAGACTTGTTTGACAATCCAAAGCATCCTTATACAAGATCACTTTTAAGTTCAATTCCACAGCTTGACAGTGAACACGAAAAGCTGCATGTAATTAAGGGAATTGTTCCATCAATAACTAAGATGGAGAGAACAGGCTGCCGATTTTCTAAAAGAATCCCTTGGATAAAGGAAAATGAACATGAAAAAAATCCAAAGCTGCATGAAATTGAGCCAGAACATTTTGTAAGATGTACTTGCTGGAAAAATTTTCATTTTGAAAAGTAAATTTTAAAAATAAAAAAATTTTAAAAATTCAGAGAGGAAAAAATAGAAATATGAGTTTTATTGAAGTAAAAGATTTAAAAGTTCATTATCCTATTCGTGGAGGATTTTTTAATAAAATAATTGATTATGTTTATGCTGTAGATGGAGTCAGTTTTATTATTGAAAAGGGAAAAACTTATGGACTTGTGGGAGAATCGGGTTCTGGAAAGTCTACAATTGGAAAGGCGATAATTGGGCTGGAAAAAATAAAAAGCGGAAAGATTATTTATGAAGGAAGGGAAATTGACAGAAAATTTAGAAATAGAAGAAGTGAATATAATAGAAATGTGCAAATGATATTTCAAGATTCGCTATCTAGCTTAAATCCTAAAAAAAGAGTAATTGATTTAATTTCAGAACCTTTGAGAAATTTTGAAAATTTGACGCTAGATGAGGAAAAAAGGAAAGTATCGGAACTGCTGGAAATTGTAGGAATGAACAGGGAAGATATTTTTAAATATCCGCATGAATTTTCTGGTGGGCAGAGGCAGAGGCTGGGAATTGCACGAGCTGTTGCAACAAAGCCTAAGCTGATTATTGCGGATGAGCCTGTGTCGGCACTTGATTTGTCAGTTCAGGCACAAGTTTTGAATTATATGAAGGACATTCAGGAGCAGTTTGGGCTTAGTTATC
>ERZ773062.1210-NODE-1210-length-11173-cov-31.856269_pt1 | contig 11173 bp, 2 predicted proteins | sample MGYA00580626_ERZ773062 | MGnify/ENA primary metagenome ERZ773062 (study PRJEB29015, sample SAMEA2738003) | human oral metagenome | biome: human oral; feature: human-associated habitat; material: dental | place: China | collected 2058 ...
TTTCTGTTCAGGGGAGAGTATCGGTAGTAGGAAACGCCTCTAACGTAGCGGGTCTAGTAGTTAATGGAACCAATACGAAAATCACGAATAGTTCCTTTACGGGAACTATCCTATCTAACAGTCAACACATCAAAGCTTATAATGTAGGTGGTTTGGTTGCAAGCCTTAAAGGAGGAGAATCTCTTCTTAGCCAAAGTAAAGCAGATGTAACGATTATTAGTGGTGCACGATCAAATGAACAACGTATCGGTGGTTTGGTTGGACGTCTAGAAAACAATGCTCGAATCACCAAATCTTATGTGACAGGAAAACTATATAATGCAACCACTAACGGTCAAATCGGTGGAGTGGTCGGCTCGAACTACTTTAATGGTTTAGTTGATAATGTAATCAGTAATGTTAGCGGTACAAATGTTTACAGTATTTCTGGGGATCAGGGCTACAAAAACGACCGCATTACGCAAGCATATAAAGTTGCCAAAAGTGAAACCTTGAAAAACGATCAGTTTGTTACTTCTACTATTACTCAAGAAGAAATGGAAGAAAAACTGACTGCTATGGACATCACGACTAGCCTAGATGACACGAATCTAAATATGCGTTTTGTCGACTATGGGGAGGTAAACAATGCTCAATTCGACCGCGGATATTCTTATGCAAATATGGAGAAACTGCTTCCTTTCTACAACAAAGAAACCATTGTTTCGTTTGCGAACAAAATTCCGAAAGAGCATAAGTTGAATAAGGAGTACCTACTGGATGTTGTTCCGATGAAGGGCGACCAGGTTATCACTGATATCCATAGCAATAAAACAGCAATCAATCGTTTGATGCTGCACTACATGGACAATACCATTGACTACCTAGAAATATCTTATCAGGGAGATTTCGTCAACCAAGGTATTGCTGAGTATAGGATGAAGGGATTAGACCTTTTGTATACTCCAGAAGCCTTTGTATCAGATTATACTAGCATTCTAAATCAAGTGTTGCCAGAGTTAAACAAGGTAGTTCTTGATTCGCCAGCTATGCGTACAGCTCTCGGAGTAGCCGCAGATACTTCTTTGGATGAACTATACTTAGACACTGCATTTACGCAAGTGAAAAGTAAGCTATCAGGTGAGCTTCGCAAAGTGCTGGCTATGGATAAGGCTATCAATACTGAAGGAGAAGTAGTTAAGGATTATCTTGTTAAGAAGATTCTTGCTGATAAAGAAGCTTTCCTATTGGGTCTGACTTACCTTAACCGTTGGTACAATATCAACTATGATACCTTTAATGTTAAGGACCTATCGGCTTACAAGATGGATTTCTACGGTAAAAATGACGTTTCGGTTCTTGATACAATCATTGCTTTAGGGAAATCAGGACTTGAGAATCTCAAGGCTAAGAACAACTATACAGCATATGATAATTCGCTCTCTGAAGCAACTGGCAAGCGAGGACTCTTCAATTACCTTGAAGGCTACCGTCAGCTCTTCCTACCATACAAGACCAATAATGAATGGCTCAAAACCAATACAAAAGCCTACATCGTTGAGGCTAAGTCCGATGTAGCAGAAGCGAGACAGCTTCAGGACGCAGCCGAGGGCAAGAGCAAGTACTCTGTCGGTGTTTATGACAAGATTACTGCAGATAATTGGGAACACAAGGGCATGCTCCTGCCACTCTTGACCATGACGGAGAAAGGTGTCTATGCTATCTCTAATATGTCTACCCTCTCTATGGGAGCTTATGATCGCTACCGCCTGGATGCCAATAACAGAGTGCGCACAGACGCAGAACTAGTTGAATATGTCGAAGACCGAGTGAGAAAAACAGCTGAATACCAGCGCGACCATTATGATTTCTGGTACAAGATTCTGAGTCCGGAAAGCAAAGACAAGCTCTTCCGTTCGGTTCTGGTTTACGATGGGTTCTTCTTGACTGACAAAGCGGGACAAAGCTATTGGGCACCAGCTAATGACAAAAAATCACAGGCTATGCAGGAATTCTTTGGACCAGCCGGCAAGTGGTATCCAAGCAAGGGCTACAATGCCTATGCGACGGGAAGTGTTACCCATTTTGATAGAGCACGATTATTGGAAGACTATGGAAACTCTGTCTACACCCATGAAATGACCCATAACTCTGACGGTGCAATTTACTTTGAAGGTTATGGTCGTCGTGAGGGACTAGGTGCGGAACTCTATGCTCGCGGACTCTTGCAATCTTCGCCGAGCGCAGATGAATCAACCATTACGCTCAATACTCTCTTCAAGGTGGACAAGGATTCGAAGACACGTATGCATACCTATAATTTCAAGGAACGTGTTCAAAATGAAGCAGACCTGCAACACTATGTCCATGGTATGTTTGACATGATTTACACCTTGGACTATCTAGAAGGTACTTCTATGCTGAAGCAGAGTGATGCTGCCAAGTTACAGTGGTTCAGGAAGATTGAGAATTACTATATTACAGATAAGTATGGTAAGGAGACCCACGCTGGTAACCAGACGCGAAGCTTTACTGCTGAGGAAATCAAGCAGCTGAAGACCTTTAATTCCCTGATTGAAAATGATGTGATCACTCGTCGGGAGAATAAGGAAAGTGGGAAATATGGTCGAAATGGCTACCTCAGTCTCAGCCTCTTCTCACCAATTTACTCAGCCTTGAGTAATCCAAATGGAGCGCCAGGTGACGTTATGTTCCGTCGCACAGCTTATGAATTACTGGCAGCCAAAGGCTACCATGAAGGATTTGTCCCTTATGTTTCTGGTCAGTACTCTCAGGAAGCCTTTGATGAAGGGAAGAAAACGTGGGACGGATGGTCTGGAAGAGATGTTGGTCTCGTGACTGACCAGAAAGTCTTGGAAAATGTATTTAAAGGTGAATACACCTCTTGGGCAGCCTTCAAGAAGGCCATGTACAAGGAGCGAATTGATCAGCTGACCAAGCTGAAGCCAATCACCATTGAGTACGAGCTTAAAAATCCAAACAGTACCAAGAAAGTAACCATTCGTTCTTATGCAGAGATGCAGCAGTTGATGGACGCAGCCGTGGCAGAGGATGTACGCAACATTACCAATGCTACTAGCCGTGTCGAATCTAGCTGGGTTAACCTGCTCAAGAAGAAGATTTACAACGCTTATCTTCGTGAGACAGACGACTTCAGACAGTCTATTTTCAAGAAATAAGGAAACGATTCTGTTTGATTAAAATTTGAAAATTCCTAGGTTTAAGGCTACCTAGGAATTTTTCTGTGGTTTCTCCATGATCTTGTTTGTGCATTCAAGACCTGATAAGATAAGGATTTTGACAGCGTAAATGAACTGAAAAGATTAGCAGTTTTTTGTGGCTATTATTTATAGCAAATAAATTGAATAATCTAGTAAATTTCGGTAGAATAGAGGGGATTCAAATCATGATGAAGGAAAGATTAGGAATGAAAAGAAATTATTTAGGAGAAAAGCACCAACGTTTTTCATTGAGAAAAGTTTCGGTTGGTTTGGTTTCTGCTCTGGTAGGGGTTTTCTACCTTTTTAGTGGAGGAGGTTCTCTTGCAAATGTAGCAGCCAGTGAACAGACGCCATCCGTCACAACACAGATTCACTATAAGTACGTGACAGAGAGTGAGCTCACGGACCAAGAGAAGCAATTGGTAGTCAAAGAATTGCCACAGTTTGCTGAGGAAACAGATGATACATACTATTTGATTTATCGTCCGACGAGACAGTTGCCTGCAACTGGTCACAGCCAACTCATTAGCTCAATTGCAGCGGGGGCAGGCATAGTACTACTGGTAGTAGCGATTAAACTGGGCAGAGATGATCGCAAGAAACTCGCTTCTTTCATGCTCTTGACCAGTCTAGGAAGTCAGCTAATTGCGCCAACTTCCTTGGCTTTGACAAATCAAATGCTGGCAGACTATAATCAGGAATTGACTGTACAGATCGGGGAAACATTGCAATCCCCACTTACGATTGAAGGCTACCAATATGTAGGGTATTTGAAGTCTCAAAAAGAAGAGAAGTCTTCAGTTGATGCCAAGAAAGAGTTGAATCATTCGGCTCCTATTGATACTCCAGTTCAAACTTCAAACGGAAGTCAAGCGCAGGAAGAGTATCGTGCTCAGAAACCAAGTGATGCTCCTGTATTTGAACAACCGGAGCTAAAGGTTGAAAGTAAAGATACGAGTCGTACAGAGATCATTCCTTTCCAAGTAGAGGAAGTAGAAGCAGCTGATTTGCCGCAAGGTCAAACTGAGGTGATTCAGGCAGGGAAAAATGGTAGTCGTACCATCGTGACCCGCAGCTACATTTTAAATGGTCAGGTGATCCATAGAGAGGAGGTTTCCAATCAGGTAACGACTGAGCCGACTTCTGAGATTAGAAAAGTCGGAAGCAAGGTCCTTTCTCCTACAAAACCAAGCCCAGAGGAGTCCGTTAGTGAAAAACCAACAGACGCTCCAATAAATGAAGTTCCAAGCTTAAAGGTTGAAGAAAAAGATGTTACCACGACGGTAGCAGAACCCTACACTCGAGAACGAGTAGAGAGTGATAGCTTGCCAGTTGGCCGGACCAAGATAACCCAAGCTGGTCAAGATGGAGTGCGTACGATTGTCACCCGTCAGTACGTGGTGGATGGCAAAGTAGAGAGAAGCCAGGAAATCTCCAACGAAGTGACGACTCCAGCAGTCTCAGAGATCGTAACAGTCGGAACAGGCCCTGTTAGCGAGAAACCAACAGACTCCCCAATAAATGAAGTTCCAAGCTTAAACGTTGAAGAAAAGGACATTACCACAACAGTGGCTGAACCCTATACTCGAGAACGAGTAGAGAGTGATAGTTTGCCAGTTGGCCAGACCAAGATAAGCCAAGCTGGTCAAGATGGCGTACGTACGATCGTCACCCGTCAGTACATGGTAGATGGAAAAGTAGAGAGAAGTCAGGAAATCTCCAACAAAGTGACGACTCCAGCGGTCTCAGAGATCGTAACAGTTGGAACAGGACCTGTTAGCGAGAAACCAACAGACGCTCCAATAAATGAAGTTCCAAGCTTAAACGTTGAAGAAAAGGATGTTACCACAACAGTGGCAGAACCCTATCCAATCAAGGAAGTGGAAAGCGCAGACCTGCCTTTGGGGAAAAGGGAAGTTAGTCAAGCAGGCCAAGATGGCGTTCGAACTATTGTAACTCGTCAGTATTTGGTAGATGGAAAAGTTGAAAATACGGAGGAAATTTCTAACACTATCACAAAAGAAGCAGTTCCTCAGATTATCAAAGTCGGAACAAAACCAATTTCTACAAATGCGGATCACGCTCCTGTGGAACCAGAAAAAGGAACTCTCGACCTCGAACCCTTACACCAATTAGTGGAAGAGTCCGATAGCATCCAGAAAACGCATCAGTATTTCAATGATACCACTGCAGATCAGGAGTCTTATAAACAGGCAGTCGCAAATGCCCAAGCTCTCTTTGAGACATCTCATGCTAGTCAAGAACAAGTTGATTCCTTGAAACAGGCCCTTGAAACTGCTAAGAATAATCTAGACGGCCAAGCTGTTGATAAGAAAACTCTTGGAGTTGAATTTGACATGAAGGATGTGACTCAGTCTACAGTTGCTTACCAGTATGCTGATGAACAAGCCAAACTCCGCTATCGTCGTGCCTTAGATCAGGCCAAGCTCGTTTTGGACAATCCTTTCGCCAATCAAGCCTTGGTCGATCAAGTTCGGACGGATCTCGAGGCAGCTCGTCAAGCTCTGGATGGTGTCAAAAGAAAACCAACCCTCTCTCTAGTCAGTGTCGAGAAGGAAGAAGATCAACGCCAAGTTTCTCTTAGCTATCATTTGACGGATGCTACAGCTAGCTATCAATCAGCCAAAGTGCAGCTATACAAGGGCGAAACGCTGATCAAGGAAGTCGACCTTGTGGACCTCGCTCAAAAATTGACACTTGATGACTTGGACTACTATACTCCTTATACCCTCAAAACCGTCATGAAATATGATCTGGGTCAAGGGGAACAAACTAGTATAGAGGATCAACGTCCAGTTCAGCTAGATTATAAGAAGGTTGAAATCAAAGACATCGACCGCATCGAGCTGTACGGTAAAGATGGCAGTCACTACCGACGTTACCTATCTCTGTCGGAAGTGCCGTCTGATTTGGACAACTACTATGTTCGCATTCAGTCAGACAAGTTCAAGGATATGCTCTTACCAGTTTCTAAGATTACAGATAAGGGCAATGCCTATTCCGTAACGGTATCAGCTAATCAGCTCGTCGAGGGAGAAGGGGATCATTATCGTCCAGATTACTCTTTTGAATTGCCAAAAACGCCTCTTAGTCAAGAAGGTGTCTATACGTCCTTCAAAGCGCTCATAGAGGCCATGAAGTCAAACCCGACTGGAAACTTCAAACTAGGAGCAGATGTTTCAGCAGATGAGATTCAGTTGGAACAGTCTGCAACAAGCTATGTTCCAGAAGAATTTTCAGGTAGTCTAACTAGTCGAGTGGATGGCAAAGATTATACCATCTACAACTTGGCAAAACCACTCTTTGCAACCTTGAAAAATGCCACCATCCAGCAACTGACCTTGAAATCGGCTGCAGTTACAGGCAAGGATTCTATAGGGACCTTGGCTAGCAACGCTCAGAATGCAACGATTACGGATGTTTCTGTAAGTGGTAGTCTATCTGGGAACAAACATATCGGTGGACTCGTAGGAGTTGCCCAAAACACAAAACTAACCAATGTTGCCTTTAAAGGGTCTATCACCAGCATCCAAGATGGGGGGCAGGAGTACAATATTGGTGGCCTGGTCGGTAATTTCCATGGTAACCAATCACTGGCACAGAAGAGTCATGCGGATGTATCTATCCAAGTAACGGGTAGAAATGGAGACCAGCGTGTTGGAGGCTTGATTGGTCGCTTGCAAAATGGAGCTAGATTAGAAACTTCTTATGTGTCTGGTTCTATCCAAAATGGAGGTCATTCTGGCCAAGTTGGTGGAGCAATTGGATCTACATGGAACAATGGACAGGTTCGAAATGTCTTGACCAGTGTCAAGGTTCAAAATGGGCATGCGATGACAGGAGACCCGTATCCTGAAGCTTCTATTCGGGACTCATATGTTCTTGAAGGGACTACAGCAAATCGAAAAGATGAGCGTTTTGTCCGTTCTATCTCAGAGGTAGATGGACAAGCCAAACGTCAGTCTTTTGGAATTACTTCGAACTTGACGGACCAAGAGCCATTGCAGCAAGCTTACCAGCATCAGACAGACTATAGTCGAGTGAGGGGAGCTCAGGAGTCCAGAAAGCAAGCCTACGAAAATGTAGAAAAACTATTACCATTCTACAATAAAGACTTCATCGTTCATACAGCCAACCAATTAGCTGAAGATGATAAACTCAACAAAGTAGCCCTGCTAGATGTGGTTCCGATGAAAGATGAGACACTGATAACGGACGTCAACAGCCATAAGGGTGAAATCAATAGACTGATGCTGCATTATGCAGATAAGACGATCGCTTATCTTGATCTGACCTACAAGGGTGATTTTGCCAATGGCCAGATTGCTGAATATAGCATCGCTGATAAGAATTTGCTCTATACGCCAGAGGCCTTCTTATCTGACTATCAGTCTATTAAAGAGAGTGTCTTGGATGAACTCAAAGCTGTGACTTATGACTCAGCTGCTGTTCGTAAAGTCCTTGGAATTGGTGAAACAGCTTCCTTAGATGATCTTTATCTGGAAAAAGCCTTTGAACAAACCAAAGCTGAACTAGGTCAGGAGCTCCTCAAGGTGCTTTCAGTTGACAAGTCGATTAACACCCTAGGCCCTGCCGTAGCGGATGCGATTAGCCAAAAGATTCTGCAGAACAAAGAAGCCTTCATGCTTGGTCTGACCTATCTCAACCGCTGGTATAATGTCAACTATGGAACGTTCAACACCAAGGATCTTAATGCCTATAAGTTTGATTTCTTTGGCAATCAAGAAGCTTCGACACTGGATACTATCATCGCTCTCGGGAACTCTGGAATGGGCAATCTTCGAGCGCAAAACAACTTCAATGCTTACCGACAATCCCTAGCCAAGGAAAAAGGCAAAGGAGACCTCTTTGCTTACTTAGAAAGTCTGCGTGAACTCTTCTTGCCACACAAAACCAACAGTGAATGGTTCAAGGAAAATACTAAGGCTTATATCGTAGAAGCTCGTTCAAGTCTGCCAGAAATTCAGGCTAAGCAAGACAATGCAGATCGTAAGAGTAAGTATACAATCAAGGTCTACGACAGACTGACTCAGGGAGATTGGGGCTTCAAGCAAATGGTCCTCCAACTTCTGACCTTACCTGAAAGAGATGTCTATATCATCAGCAATATGTCGACTATTGCCTTTGGTAGCTTTGGAAGCTACAGGAAAGAAGGTGGCAGAGTTCTCTCAGGTGAGGAACTCCATCGACACGTTGAAAAACTTGTGGGTCAATCAGCTGAATGGCAACGAAACCACTATGATATGTGGTACAACATTTTAAGTCCAAACAGGAAAGACACTCTATTCAGACGGGTGATCGTTACAGACGGTTTCTTTCTTTATAATGATAAAGGCCAGCAATATTGGGCTCCTCGTAATGATAAGACCTCTGTTGCTATGTACAATTTCTTTGGCCCTGCTGGCAAGTATCACGGAGACAATGGACTAGGAGCCTTTGCAAATGGTTATGAAGTCTTCTACGTCTATGACCAGATGCTGGGAGCTTCTGGAACCATGGTCTATACCCATGAAATGACCCACAACTCGGATGGTTCTGTCTATTTTGAAGGGCATGGTCGTCGTGAGGGTGAAGGACCTGAGAGCTTTGCTACAGGGATGTTAGAGTCTGTAACCAATGTTAGCGAAAAAGGTCTCGTGCTCAATAGCTTCTATCAGGGAGATAAAGATTCGACCACACGTTACCATACCTATGATCCTGTTGCTCGATTCTCCTCAGCAGATGCTCTTCGCGACTACATGCATGGAGTTTTTGACGTACTGAACCTTCTGGATTATGTAGAAGGGGATATTGTTACTGGTGTTCTAACTGATCAACAGAAAATGAAATGGTACCGCAAGGCTGAAAATTATAAATTTGAGAATACGTCTTATGGTAAACAAGCCCATGCTGATGATCGAATTGTCCCTATAACTGCCGAAGAAGCAGCTAAACTAAAATCTGTCGATGCTCTGGTTGATCATAATATCATTGGACGTCGGGACGGTTGGGATACAGCTAGCTTTGGACGAAATGGCTACTATGTCATCAATATGTTTGCTTCCTTCTATGCAGCTCTGGACAATCCAACTGGTGCTCCTGGGGGACTTATGTTCCGCCGTAGAGCCTACGAATTGCTAGGAGACAAGGGCTACCAACAAGGATTTGTCCCATATGTATCTGGTCAATACGCTGGCCAAGCTCTCAAAGAAGGATACAAGACCTACTCAATCTGGAACCGTGGAGATGTCGGAGTAGTTGGAGATAATCTGATCCTTAAAAACCTCTACGGTAGTCAGTATGAATCATGGAAGGATTTGAAGAAAGCTATGCTAAATGAGCGATACAACAAGGCTCAAAACTTCCTTCGCCCCATCACTATCGAGTTTGAAGCAGGAAAATTAGATAGCAAACGACAAATTACGATTTCTTCTTATGAGGAATTACAAGATTATATGTACTTAGCAGTACTAGCGGATGCCTCAGCTAAGAACATTGATCGTGCCTTATCAGACAGTTCCAAGAGTAGCGTCGCCCAACTCAAGTATCGTATTTTCAACGCTTATCTACGTGCCACAGATGATTTCAGACAGTCTATCTTTGAAAGATAAGCTTTTTGCAAAGATAGATACGGAAAAAGAAGATCCAAGTGATCTTCTTTTTTTAGGTGAATGGCTTGCTCAGTGGAGAAGACGAATGAATTTACAAACAATCTGATACATGATATATTTCTTGCTCGAAATGTCTGTTTAGAAATTTGAAATCATTCATCATCTAGTATACTCATTTTGAAATTTCTTTTGTTTTTCATGAAAATATGATAAAATGATAGTTGTAAAAATTTTTTAAGGAGATTCGGATGAAAACAAAAACACTTGCTCGCGTAAATGCGATTTTTGGTCTTATTTCAGGTATCGTCTTACTGTTGGCACCTCTTGTTATGTTTATGATAGCTGTTGGGGCTGCTGCGGCGACGGAGGACTCTGATGCAACAGTTGGTATATTGACGATTTTTTCAATCATTTTGGCATTGGTAAAAATTGCTGTCTTGGTTTTAGGAATTGTGTCTATTGTGTATTACAAGGACGATGAACGTGTGACGCCAGCACCGTCTGTTTTGTTTATCGTAGGTGGTTCTGTTGGATTGATCCCATTCTTGGGATGGGTAGGAGGAATTCTGACAATCATTGGTGGATCCCTCTATTTTGGACTTTTGAAAAAATTCGAGATTCAAGAATAATAACTTTTTGTTAGAAATATTTTGAAATAAGAGAAGGCGCTTAGCCTTCTTTTTTTGTCATCAAGCAGGGGTAAAATTGACAGGATAAATAAGCTTTGACATTCGTGAAATCTAAAGCATTTATTTGAGACAAGGAAGTATTTTTATAGTATAATGGTGGATGTGAAATACCTATATCAAAATATAATACTAGTTATTTTCTTGATAGAGGTTGAAAAGTTGAGAGGATATAGAATGAAAAAGATTTTTGGAGAGAAGCAGCATCGTTTCTCCTTACGAAAATTAGCAATTGGACTTGTGTCAGCTTCGATTTCAAGCCTATTTTTTGTGTCCGTTGCGAGCAGTGGGACCGTATTTGCTCAAGAAAATGCAGCTGTTCACTACAAATATGTGACGGAAACGGAGCTGAGTGGGCAAGAAAAGGACTTGATTGTTAAGGATATTCCGAAAATTGCTGAAGATAGTGAGAGTACCTATTATCTAGTCTACCGTATGGATGAGAAAGCTCAGCTGGGTCAGTTGCCCAATACAGGGGGGCAGAATAGCCTTACTAGTGTTTTAACTGGTGGAGCCTTGGCTTCGATTGGCCTTCTTATTTTTGTAGTGTCGAAGAAGAAAGGCAAAAAGAAAGCCCTTTTGAATGTGATTTTGGTAACAGGGATGGGCAGTGGTTTGGCTTCTTCGGTTCAGG
>ERZ773062.1212-NODE-1212-length-11161-cov-38.395192_pt1 | contig 11161 bp, 9 predicted proteins | sample MGYA00580626_ERZ773062 | MGnify/ENA primary metagenome ERZ773062 (study PRJEB29015, sample SAMEA2738003) | human oral metagenome | biome: human oral; feature: human-associated habitat; material: dental | place: China | collected 2058 ...
AGGGACTGGGCAGCGGTTATGCCATGGCGGGGGCCGTTCGAGTAGTGGCCGAAGCTGAGGAATCCAACGTACTTCATGGCGTCAGCCTACGACCATCCAGTTGAATCTTCAATCATATCGGGTGTGGGATGCGAGATAGAAGCGGAGCGGTCGGACGATAGGCCACAACGTGTTGATGGGGTCAGTTGCCGTTCTTGTGACGCGACATCCTGGCAGACCATTGTCGCGCTGCGGCGGGGCGGGGCGTTGTGGCGGGGCGTTGTGGCGGGGCGTTGTGGCGGGGCGGGGCGGCGATCCAGCAGGCTGATGTGCCCATCCGAAGATGGATACCGGCGCCATGGTGGGGGGAATTTCTACATCTTGAAACCCGCGGCACCGTGTCGTCGGCGTGTCGCAACCAAGATGTAGAAAAAGCCCCAGGAGCCCCATTACCCAAAGAGCAACAGAACCACCGAAGGAAGCTCCAGCGCCTGCCCAGCCGACATAGCTCCAACGCGTCCCGAACTGTTGCCGACTACCGTCGAGCACCTTCGCTCGGGATGGTCGTCGCGTGAGCGGCGGCCCCTCGCTTTGCGCGCGACTTTCGGCGCGCGCCCGCGGTGAGCCTCGTTCACACCGGCACTACACCCGATCGGTATGCATGACACCCCTTCTGATCGGGTGCAGCGCCCCCCAACGGGTGCAGCATCCCCCAACGGGTGCAGCGTCCCCCAACGGGTGCAACGCTTGTCTTCGGCACCCTGGCTGCCCTAGCCGCTCCGGGCCACCCTCGCCACCCTAGCCGCTCCGGACCACCCTAGCCACCCTAACCGCCCTCACCACCCTCGCCGCCCGGGCCGCCCCGGCCGCTCCGGACCACCCTCGCCACCCTCGCACCCTCGCCGCCCCGGGCCGGAACACCCCGTTGCTGCCCCTTCGAGGAGCATTTTGTCTGCTCGGGCGCGCCACCACCACACACAACGAAAAAACGAACCGCAGATCCCGAAGGACCTGCGGTTAATCGTGCGCGAGGGGGGAGTTGAACCCCCACTCCATCACTGGAACACGGACCTGAACCGTGCGCGTCTGCCTATTCCGCCACTCGCGCGTACCCAGAAAGAATAGGGGCAACGCACCCCCCGCGTCAAATCAGCATCAGTGACCCAGAACACGCATCGCCTGTTGATTCGTTGGTTCGAGGCATCGAGCCAGCGAGACGCCCACTCCTACAGCAAGAACCTGCACGCGAGGATCCCGCCGATGCTCAGCAGGGTTGCTGCGCTCACTCCCGCGTCGACCCATCCGAGGCGCACGCGACCGGCGCCGTCGCGCCCGCTCGAACCCGTCGCGGTGAGCGCCCCGCGCATGGACATGGCGCGACCGGTCTCGGCAGCACCTCGAGAGGCTGCCGACAGGATCGCCGTGATGACGTCCACGCTGAGGCGGGCGTATCCGCCCAGGGACATGGTTGCCATGTCCTGCCCGAGCCGCAGCTTCGCGGTGTCCATGACGGCCTGGGCCTGATCGCGCAGCATGGGAAGGCCTCGCAGGGCGCACGCCATGACCAGCGCCCACTGATCCACCGGCGCTCCGAGGAGGCGAAGCGGCCTCAGGAAGAAGCGCAGGGCTCCCGCGAGCGCACTCGTGGGGGTGACCCACGCGATGAGAGCCGAGCCCCACAGGACGACGATCGCCAGCGTGGTGGCACGTAGGAAGAGCTCAAGCCCGTCCCCCAGCCACGCGCCGATGCAGCCGCCGATGAACCCCGAGATCATCCACGAGGGCGGGCGGGGGGTGACGCTGCGCGGCAGGCGGACGATCGCGGAGGCGACGACGAGGAGGCCTCCAACGATCGCGAGCGTTGACCAGCGCGGGAGGAGTATGACGCACGTGGTGAGCGCCGTCCAGGCAAGGATGAGCGTTCCCGGCCAGGCTCGCGACAGCGGCGTCGACCACGGGAGGGGGCGGGGCAGGGGGAAGCCGGAGCGCCTGCGGGGCTTGGGGCGGGGGGCGTTCTCGCCGGGGCCGGGTGGGGTGGTGGAGAAGCGACCTTCGGTGGCGCCGCCGCCGGGTCCGGTCGCCCCGCACGCGGAGTGAGGTTCGATCATGAGAGCACCCCCTGAGAGAGGTGACGGTGGGTGTCGCACAGGGAGTCCATGCCCTCGAGGTCGTGGGAAATGACGAGGATGGACAGTCCGGCGCGCCTGCGTTCCTTCAGGACGGAGACGAGCAGGTCTCGGGACTCCCTATCCAGTCCGGCCATTGGTTCGTCGAGGATGAGGACGCGGGGGTGCGCGGCGAGCAGGCCCGCGAGGGCGACGCGGCGCATTTGCCCTCCGGAGAGGTCGTCGATGCCTCGTGAGGCCAGCGCGGGGTCGAGCCCGACCAGGTCCATGGCCTGCGCAACGAGGCGATCCGCCTCCTGCCGGGCGAGGGTGTCCTTGCGCCGCGCCGATAGCGCACCGACGCGGGGGCCGTGTCCGGCGGCCGCGAGAATGTCGGAGCGCACGGAGGGGCGCTGGAGCTGGAGGCGGGCGAATTGCATGGAGAGGGCGACGTCACCGATCCTGCGTTCCATGGGCTTGGAGCCGAGCGTGACGTTTCCCCAGGTGGGCACAAGAAGTCCCGCGAGGATCCTTGAGAGGGTGGTCTTCCCCGAGCCGTTGTCGCCGGTGATGAGCATGGCCTGGCCGGGGTCGAGGATGAGGGTGACGTCGTGGAGGACGGGTTTCTCCCAGGGGGTTCCAAGGTCGTAGGTGTGGGCGACGCGGTCGGCCCAGAGGTGTTCGGCGTTGATGAGCGCCGGTGTGCTGGTGGGCGTCTCTCGGGGCGGTCGGGGGGTCGTGGGGGGCGCTGGTGCGCCTTCCTCCGACACCGCCTCGTCGCGCGGAGCCGGGCCCAGTAACGCGGGCCGCTCGTCGGAGAGGATGCGCCCGCGCTCGATCGTGATGACGCGGTCGGCCCGGTCGGCCTCGGCGGGGTCGTGGGTGATGTGGACGACCGCGATTCCCTGCTGGGGTAGGGATGAGAGGAGGTTGAGCATCTCGGAGCGCCCCGCCCGGTCGATCATGGCGGTGGATTCGTCGGAGATGAGCAGGCGGGGCGAGTGGGCGAGGGCCCCCGCGAGTGCGAGTCTTTGAAGCTGGCCACCGGAGAGGGAACGCGGGTCGGCGTCGGCCAGGCCGGCCAGCCCGACCCGTTCGAGGAGGTCGTCGAGGTCGAGGTCGCGCGTCTCCTGGTCGCTCATGCCCCAGGTGACGTCTTCGGCGACATTTTGTCCCAGGACGAGGAGCTCGGAGCGTTGACCGACCAGCGCACTCCCGCCGACGGCTCCGAGGCCGCCGCCTCCCGTGCGCGTCCCCTCGCCCGGTTCGGCCCCGGCGAGGAGCAGCGCGAGGGTGGACTTGCCCGAGCCGTTGTGTCCGACGATGACCGTGTATTCGGGACGTTCGAAGCTGATGGTGACGCCGCGCAGGGCGTGTTGCTGGGCCCCCGGGTAGGTGAAGCTCACGTCGTTCAGGGCGAGGGGAAGGGGGGAGGAGGGGGCGTCGTCGCCGACGGTGTTGGCGGCGGGGGCATTGGCGAGGGGGTCCCATCCGGTGTCGAGGGAGATGCGACGCAGGATGGCCACGAGGAGCCATCGGGCTGCGAGCACCAGGAAGGCAACGCCGACGAAGCGGGTGATGGGAATCCACACCCACCAGGCGTCGACGATCCACTGGCCGAGGATGTGCCCGGCGTCGACGATTGCACCGGAGTGGGGGATGCGGCCGATGAGCCAGAGGAGTCCGTCGAGCATCTTCTGGATGCTCTCGAGGCCGAGGGCACGCAGGTCGGCCAGGAGCCAGAAGGCCACGCCTGTTCCGATGCCCCAGACGAGGCCGAGGCCGGCTGCGACCGCGCCCACGCTCAGCCAGGAGGCTCGTTTCCGGTGCAGGAAGCCGATGATGAGGCCGACGAGCGCGGCCTGGAAGCATCGTCCGGCCGTGGCGAATCCTCCGACGGCGATGGCAAGGAGCACCGTGGAGGCGAATGCGGCCGCTGAGGCACGTGGCCGCAGCTTGAGGGACACCATGGCGAGGGGGACCGCGGTAGCGACCTGGAACAAGAGCTGAAAGACGGGGGTCACTGCGGCGATCAGGCCGAAGGTGACGGCGAGTCCGGAGAGCGCGCCGGCGGTCGCTACCTCGACGGGCGTGAGGAGGCGGGCGTCGCGCGCGGTGAAGCTCATGCCCCTAGTGTCCCAGGCCCCGCCCCGATCTGCGAGCGCCGTGCCGGGCATCCCTCGCGTTACTCGGTGAGCCTGTGCCTCTCCCTTTCGAGTCGGGGAGAGAATCGAGGGGGCGCTGGTTTCACGCCCCGTTCAGTTCGCCGAAGGGAATATGGACGCTGGGCGCTAGGTGCGATGTCGTGTCGATGTTGCGGCGCTGGTCGTCGAAGAAGATGTGCGGCTCCAAGACGGCCAGAATCGGGCCCTTATCGACACCGCCGAGGAAGAAGGCGTCGTTGACGCGCAAGCCCCACTGGTGGATCGAGTTGATGGCGCGCTCGTGGGCGGGGGCGCTGCGCGCCGTCACGACCGCGACGCGGACCCTTCGCTGGTAGCCTTCCGGATCGGCGTCGTGCTTGGCGTCCTCAATGCGTTGGATGTGGTTGATCTTTTCCAGGAAGGCCGCCAGTGGGCCCCTGGGCAGAGGCACGTCGGCCAGAGCACTTTCGTTCTCCTGGTACGCCTCCAACGTTCCCTCCTGATAGAACCTCTCGGCCGAGTCGTCGGCCAGAACGCCGTCGAAGTCGAAGGCGATGCGCAGGTCGGTGCCTCCGTCGTCCGCCACCGCGCGCCCCACGACGCGGCCGGCCGCGAACCCCATGCGGATCGCCTCGCGGACGTCGGCCTCGTTGGCCGAGAGGAACAGGGACATGCGCAGCGGTTCCATGAAGCGGTAGGGCGATTGTCCCTGCATGAAGATCGCGCGCGTGATGTCCAGCCCGTGGCGCTGAACCGAGCGCATGACGCGCATTCCCGTCTCGGGGTCGTTGCGCGACAGGATGACGACTTCGACCAGGCGCTCCTCCTCGGAGAGGTCGTTGAGGGCCAGGAGGCGCCGGATGAAGGGGAAGGCAACCCCCGGTTCTAGGACCTCATCGAGATTCTCGCGCTGATACGCGCGGTACTTCTCCTCGCCCTCATTACGGAATACGGCGTCCGACTTCGACAGGTCGAAGAGGGCGCTGGAGGCGACACCAACGACGAGGGCGCGCTCCAGATCCAGTTTCCCGGGCATTGCGTCCTTCCTTCCGCTCGCGGGCCTCTTGTCCTTGAGATAAAGGTATAGGCGCCCGCGCACACCTGGGGCCCGCGGCAACCGGGTCCTGCCGCGCGAGGCTCTAGCCCTCCTCGTCGGCGGGCAGAGTGACGGGGACGGGGGTGTCGAGGGCACGGATGTGGGGGATCGCGTACATGACGACACCGACGACGCAGAAGAAGATTCCCGCGGCGGTGAAGAGGACGGGGCCGCCCATCTTCTCGGCGAAGGCGCCGCCCAAGACGATGCCGACGGGCATCGCGAGCCCGAGCATCAGCTGGAAGAACCCGAGCGCGCGACCGACCTTGTCCTCCCCGACGTGCCTCTGGATGAGGGTCATGAGGGGGGCGTGGAACCACGCCAGGAAGATGCATCCGAAGCCCATGAGGGCGACGAAAGCCCAGAAGCCGCCGCGCGGGAGCAGACCGACGGCGGCGAAGGGAAGGCCGACGACGACGGTCGTGGCGCTGATGAGCAGGGCGAGGCGCTTGCCCCCGCCCCAGGCCATCATGATGAGTGCGCCGAGGAGCATGCAGGTGCCCGTGATCGCCTCGGCGACGGACACCATTGCCCCGTCGGCTCCGAAGTACTGCTGCGCCATCAGCGGGTAGACCGCCGCGAGCGCTTCGAACACCATCATGCCGGCCGTGAGGGCGACGATGAGGTAGACGAGGCCAACGTTGACACTCAGCGCACGCCAGCCCTCGCGGATCTGCCCCATGATGGTTGGGGGCATCTCGGCCTCGACGGAGGGAATCCTCGCAAGTGCCAGTCCGGCGACCGCCAGGAGCGCCCCCACGAACTCCAGGCCGAGGGTGTAGGGAAGCCCGAAGGCGGTGTAGAGGGCGATGCCGATGGCGGGGGAACCGATGTTGGCGATGGATCCGATGGCCTGGTCGAGGGTGTTGACGCGCATGAGGTGTTTCTCGGGGACCAGCATCGGCATGGCCGCGCTCATCGCCGGGAAGTGGAATGCCTGGAAGCAGCTGCGCAGCGCGGCGAAGAGGCAGATGAGGGCGAAGCTTCCGTGCCCCAGCCATGCCAGCGCCCCCAGCGCGAGCGACATTCCACCCGCACCCAGGTCGGAGATGATCATGACGGTGCGCCGGTTGTAGCGGTCGGCGGCGACGCCGCCCAGCGGGGCCAGGAGCCCGAGGGGCAGCTGGGAGAGGGCCATGACGACGGCGAGCTTGAGGGCCGAGCCCTCGGTCGTGGTGACGTGCCAGATGATCGCCCACCCCGACGCGCCGCTGGTGATGATGGAAAACGCCTGGCCGCTCCAGATCAAAGCGACCACTGCCCACCAGTTCGGTGCGAGGCTACGTCCGGAGGCGCTGACGAGCGCGGGCGACGAGGTGTCTGGAGTCATTCACACGAGGGTAGCGGGGCGTTTCCTGCCAGTCAACGGGCCGAGCGGTGCGACCGCCGAGCCGATACGACCGAGGCCGGATATCACACCGCGTCATAATGTCACGGTCACTCTTGTGAGGCTCACCTAATGTTGTGTAGCATCTCCCTCGTATTCCCCGACACACGAGAGGGCACAATGAAGACACGCCTCGCTACACTGACAACTCTCTTGGCCGCAGCCGCGCTGGCCCTCTCCGCCTGCGCGGGCGCCGGGGGAAGCGCTCAGTCCAACGCAACCACCCAGGAGACGGGAGCCTCGGCAACCCGCACGATCACCGACCACGGAGGCAACGAGGTCACCCTGCCCGAGAAGGTCACTCGCGTCGCCATCGACCAGATCCCCATCGAATCCACCTACCTGGCCTACTTCGACGGCAAGGCCCCCTACCTGGTGGGCATGAGCGCCGCCCGCGTCAAGGCCATGAGCCAGACGATCGCCGCCGAGATGGCGCCCGAAATGATGCAGGTGGACACCAGCTACTACGACAAGGGCGAGCTCAACGCCGAGGCCCTGCTCAACCTCAACGTTGACGTCGTGTTGTACAACGCGTTCAACAAGGAGCACGGCGAGATGTTCCGCAAGGCCGGGATTCCCGCCGTCGGCTTCACGACGATGGGCAACCCCTCCGACACCTACACGCAGTGGATGGAGCTCCTTGAGGACGTCTTCAACCAGGACGGCCACATGGCCGACAAGATTTCGCTGGGTCAGAACCTGATTGCCGACGCCCGCGCGCGCACCGCCAAGGTCCCCGAGGACCAGAGGGTCTCGACGATGGTTCTCATGGGCGCGGCCGACGGTCAGCTCGCGGTCGCCGGCGGCAAGGACGGCTGGTTCACGAATGAATGGGCCGACTCCCTGAACTACGTCAACGTCACGCGCGACACCGACACCTCGCACACGCCCGTCACCTTCGAGCAGGTCCTCACGTGGGATCCCCAGGTCCTCCTCGTCACCGGAAAGGGCATGTCGAACATGACGGCACACACCGTCCTGACCAACTCGGTCGAAGGCGTTGACCTCTCCACCCTGTCCTCGGTCAAGAGCGGCCGCGTCTACTCCACCGGGCTGGGGATGTGGAATTGGTTCACTCCCAACCCGGATGCCCCGATCGTCGCGAACTGGATCGGAGCCTCGCTGTACCCCGACCAGTTCTCCGACGTGGACCTCGTGACCATCACGAAGGACTACTACCAGAAGATGTATAACTTCACGCTCACGGACGAGCAGGCCCGACGAATCGTCAACCCCGACGCCTCCTGACGCCCGGCCCCGGCCTCGCTCAATCGACGAGGCCGGGGCTCCGTCACGCGTGTAGCTCCCGGCTCGCCGGGGAGAGGACACCATGAAGTCACTGCTGACCAGGAACGGGAGGCTGCGCGTGTGGGTGATCCCCACCCTGGTCACCCTGATCGTGGCCTGCGCCGCCGCCGCGATGCTGATCGGGCGATTCTCCGTGTCGCTGGAGGACGTGATCGCCGCCCTGCGGGCGCGCTTTTGGGGCGGACCCGCAGTGTCCCCTCGCGTCAACTCCGTCGTCTTCGACCTGCGCGCCCCCCGCATCATCGTGGCGATCCTCATCGGCGGGGGGCTGTCGGTGGCCGGGGCGTCGTTTCAGTCGCTCTTCTCCAATCCCCTGGCGACCCCGGACACGCTGGGGGTTGCGGCCGGAACCTGCGTCGGAGCCGTGATCGCGCTGCTGCTCGACTGGAACCTCATCGGCGTGCAGGCCGCCGCCCTGGGGGCAGGCCTGGCGACGATGACCTTCACGACGGCGATCGCCCGCACCCGGACGGGGTCGTTCAACGTCATCACGCTGGTGTTGGGCGGCGTCATCGTCTCTGCCCTCGCGAACGCCGTCCTGTCGCTGCTCAAGCTGACGGCCGACCCGACCAGCCAGCTCCCGGAGATCACCTACTGGCTCATGGGGTCCCTGGCGGCGGTCACCTACCGTCAGATCGCGCTCGGGGCACCCTTCATCATCGGGGGCATCGTCGTCATCGTGGCGTTGCGCTGGCAGCTCAACATTCTCTCCCTGTCCGAGGACGAGGCCCGCACCGCCGGCGTGAACGTCTCCCTGATGCGGGCGGTCCTGATTGTCGCGTCGACGGTCATCACCGCCTCGGTGATATCGATGTGCGGCCAGGTCGGGTGGGTGGGCCTGCTGGTGCCGCACTGCGCGCGCATGCTGTGCGGACAGAACAACCGCGCGGTCATTCCGGTGTCGGCTCTGCTGGGGTCTGCCCTGATGATCGTCATCGACACTCTGGCCCGTTCCCTGTCGGCCTCGGAGATTCCGATTTCGATCCTCACGGCCATCATCGGGGCGCCCTTCTTTATCGTGCTGTTGCGTCGGACGGGAGGGGCGCGATGATCAGCGTTGAGGGCGCGACCTTCACCTATCCGGGCGCGCCGGCCCCGATCCTGCGCGACGTCAGCTTCACGGTTCCGGAGAGCTCCCTGCTGGCGGTCCTGGGGCCGAACGGGGCGGGGAAGACCACGCTGCTGCGCACGATGATCGGCCTGCAAAAGTGGGATCGGGGGCGCACCCTCGTTGACGGCACGGACATTTGCGCGATGTCGACGCGAGCGCTCGGGCGAATCCTGTCCTACGTTCCCCAGGCGCGTCACGCGTCCAACGTTGCCCTGACCGGCCTCGAGATGGTCATGGTCGGGCGCGCTCCCCACATGCGCACGCTCGCCCAACCGGGACCCCGCGAGGAGGCGATGGCCCGGGATGTTCTGGAGGAGGTCGGTGCCTCGCACCTGGCGGGGATGCCGTGCGCGACCATGTCGGGCGGGCAGTTCCAGATGATCCTGATTGCCCGCGCGCTCGTCGCTAACCCGCGCGTCCTCGTCCTGGATGAGCCCGAGACCGGCCTGGACTTCCGCAATCAGCTGATCGTCCTGGGACTCCTGGAGCGCCTCGTGAAGGATCGGGGGCTGGCGGTCATCATGAACACCCACTACCCCGCTCACGCCCTGCGGGTCGCGGACCAGGTGGCGCTTTTCTCGTCCACTCACGAGGCCGTGGTTGGGTCCGCTCACTCCGTGATGCACGAGGACACCCTGGCCGCCGTGTTCGGCGTGGACGTGGCGATCGGCAGCCTTCCCTTCGAGGGGGAGGACGTGCGGGCCATCGTGCCGGTGCGCCTATCCGACGCGGGCGCGCGGCCCGCGGACCAGTCGCCCCGGTAGCAATTTGTGCAGGTCAGCGACATTATTCTTCCGAGTGCGGTACCGTAATGGGGTGGTTGCGCGCACTGCGCGAAAGGCGCGTGAGGGCGCCGATCGCTTGGTAGCGAGATCACGTCGGCCCCGCAGGCGGGTCCGATCGGTGCCCCGCCAGCGGGGCGAACACGAAGGAGGTCCCATGACTACCGGGACCGTCAAATGGTTCAACGACGCCAAAGGTTTCGGCTTCATCACCCCCGATGACCGCTCCGTTGACGTCTTCGTGCACTATTCGAACATCGTCGGCCAATCTGGGCGCCGCACTCTCATGGAGGGCGAGAGGGTCGAGTACGAGGCGATCGAGGGGCCGAAGGGTCCCCAAGCCACGGATGTTGCACGAGCTGAGTGACATCGTGTGCCCGGGTGGTTCATCCACTCGGGCACACCTGTATGACGCGAGGCGATCCGCCCCATCGGGCGACACGGTATTCCCTTGCGATAACGGTCTTTTACCTTTTCTTTATTCAACAACTGTGCAGTGTCTTACAAGGCGCCTTGCGGCTATGGACCGCGATGGCGACACGCCGTAGAATAGGTACTGCACCAACGGGGGCGACGCAGGTCGGCTCCGTTTTTTGATGCCGTCCCCTGGGCGGCGCGGGCCGACCGGCCCACACAACACGCTGGCGTGCGGGGCGCGCTTCGCGCATCCGCGCGAAGACACTCTGAAGGAGAACCCCATGGATCACATCGTCAAGGCCGAGACCGCCCCCACCATGAGCCAGGCCACCACCTCGGCTTCCGTTTTCGTCGCCCTCGTCGTCCTCCTCGCCGCCCTCGGCGTGGTCGCCGCCCTGCAGGTCGCCTCCGTGTCCTCGATGGTCCTGGCCGTCGTCGTCGCCCTGACCGCCCTGATCGTCTCCCCCGCGATCATTTCGATCGCTCGCACGCGCGCCTGAGACGCCGCGGGGCGCGTGAGTATCGCGCGCCCCTCCCCCGCCAGCGTGACACCGCCGAGGTGTCGCGCTTTTTCTTTGCCTTCTTGAGGCTTCGCGACCTCATATCTGCACCGCTCACCACCGCCCCCATAAGGACATTTGCACAATATGGCGTCTCCCACTAAAGTTCGTCTGTTAACCCCGACATCAAGGAGGATGCGATGAGCGGCTTCACAATGAACACGGAGAAGCTGGAGCAGGCGTCGAGCGACATGAGCCAGCTAGCCGAGGGAATATCGGAGCTGGGACTCACCAAGTGCGAGGACTCCTTCGACTGCGGCGATCACGCCGTG
>ERZ773062.1213-NODE-1213-length-11144-cov-36.392732_pt1 | contig 11144 bp, 7 predicted proteins | sample MGYA00580626_ERZ773062 | MGnify/ENA primary metagenome ERZ773062 (study PRJEB29015, sample SAMEA2738003) | human oral metagenome | biome: human oral; feature: human-associated habitat; material: dental | place: China | collected 2058 ...
GCGACGATCTTGCGCACCGTGCCCGCGTCGTGCACGAAGTTCTGGCCCAGCACCTTGGTGGGGCGAATACCGAGCGCCTCGGAGATGGCCTTGACTTCAAGGGGACCGAGCAGGCCCGTCTCGGAGGGGACGGCTCCCTCGGGCAGGGTCGGATCGAGGCGGCGGCGCGTGTCGCGCTGGTTGCGTTGGGAGGATCGGCTCACGCTGGCAAGTCTAGTGCACGGGGCCGACGAGGCCGGGGCTGGGGGCACTGTGAGGCTCGAAGCGTCACGGGGCGGGGGCGGGCGGTAGGACGACGCGCACCTCGTACTTGCTGGCCTGCTCACCCAGAACGGCATTGACCTGCTTCTTCACGACGTCTTCCAAACGCCCCTGCGCCTTGTCAAGCAGACCCTTGGAAACAGCCTCGTCTGCTGCAGCAGCTTCCCGATCCGCCAGGAAGGTGGTGACCTCTCCGACCTCGATCTGGTTAACGATGGAGAAAGACTGGTCGTAGGTCTCGACCGAGGCAGGGTCGATGGACGCGGAGAGAATTTCGACGGCAGGCACGGTCACCGTCACGACGTGCCCCGTTTCGTCCACCTCGACCTGAATCCGGCTGACGTCGGCCACTCCGGCCTTCACTTCTCCCGAATAGGTGATGAGGTAATGGGCGCTCGTGCCCGGCACTTCCATGCCAAACACCTTGGTTCCCTCCTCAGAGTATTTCCCCACCTGGGTGAAGTTGTAGGACTCAGTGGCAAGTTCACCAATGTCCGCGAAAGAGTTTTTCACAAGAGTCGTGTCAACGGTAACGACTGGTTCGCCACCCTGGTCCCCGGACCCGACGCCGAATACCGGGGCAGCCTTCATGCCACCGGCGAATCCTACACCTGCGATCACCACAGACGCAGCCAACTTAGCAACGGTGGAAAAACCCATGACGACCTCACTGACACAATTAGGGTGAATATTAAGTAACCCTCATGGGGATTGTACGGTAAGCGTCAAGTTGCCACAACCCCTACACCACGCGGATAGGTTATCGGCGTGCGGATAGCTTACTTTCCTATCCGCATGCGCCTAACCTATCCACATCTTCACAACCTATCCATATGCCGACGGCGAGCCGGGCGCCGCACGCATAAGCTTGCCAACACCCAGCTAGACACACTCCCCATTCTGGTGCAGCACGCATCCGCCCCCGGCACACGCCCGTAGACACGAACGAAAGCCGGGCCCGACAACCCTCGTTGTCAGGCCCGGCCCTCAGCATCTCTCAGGCTTAGTACCAGCCCACGGCGCTGGAGTGCGCCCAGGCGGAGCAGGGCGTGCCGTAGCGGCCCTTGATGTAGCCGATACCCCAGTTGATCTGGGTGATCGGGTTGGTACGCCAGTCAGCACCGGCCGAGGCCATCTTGGAGCCCGGCAGCGACTGCGGGATGCCGTACGCACCCGACGAGGCGTTCTCAGCGTAGGGGTTCCACTGCGACTCGCGGTTCCACAGGAGGACCAGGCACTGGTACTCGCTGTCTCCCCAGCCCTGGGCTGCGACGAGGGGCTTGGCCAGCGAACGCGGGTCCTCGCCGGAGTAGGTGGTCGGGACGGCGCCGGCGGCGGCAGCGGCAGCGGCAGCGGCGGCGGCAGCAGCCGTGGCGGAGTCAGTGTTCTTCGTGTCGGCTGCGATAGCGGCGATCTCTTCCTTCGTGGAGATCGTGCCGAGCTTCGCGCGGTAGCGCACGGAGGTCGTACCGTCCGCCTCGACCTTCTCCTCGAGAGTGGCCTTCGGGTCGATGCCTGCGGCGACGAGGGCGGCCGGAGTGGCCTCCTTCGTCCCCTCGCTGCGCACCTGGGTGACGGGCTGAGACGTGGAGTGCTCGGTGATCGGCACGGTGGTCAGGACCTCTTCGCCCTTCTTCTCCTGCCACACGGTCCACGTGGTGACGCCGTTGACGCCGACCGTCGTCACCTGGGATTCGCCGACGAAGAGGTCGGAGTTGGTCGTCGTCGTCTCACTGAAGGGGATCTCGACGGTCTCGGTGGCCTCACCGCGGGTCACGCGGCTGACGTTGATCGACAGCTCGCCGGCCTCGCCCGTCGTGACGTTCACGCGGTCGAGGGGGTGCACGGAGACGCCGGAGGCCTTGAGGATCGCGCGGGCATCCTGCCCGGGACGTGCGGCGACCTCGCGCGTGGTGCCATCCACCGTGACGACGACGTTGCGAGCGCGCGACACGAGCGGGGTAAGCTCGTCACGTGAGGAGGAACGGTCTGCGGCGAGGCTGACGGTCGAGCCCAGCGGAGCGGCGTCCGCGAGGATCGCATCGGCCGACGAGGCGGTGGTCCAGAGGGTACGGGTCTGACCGTCGACGGCCACCGTGTACGGCTTGGAGGTGCGCACGATGATCGTGTCGCCGTCGCGCACGGCCTCGCCGGTGCCGGGCTGAACGAGGTCGTTGCTGCCAACGCTCACGCCCGCGGCATGCAGCGCGTCGCCGACGGTGTTACCCCAGGAGGTCACGGGGCGCGAGACACCGTTAACCTCGAGCATGACGGATGTGTGCGAGGAGGCGACACCGACGCCTGCGACGCCGAGGACACCCGCCGAGGCGAGGGCGGCGACGCTCAGGACGATGCGCGGGGAAGGCGCGAAGGAACGCACGTGGGCGCCCAGGACGTGCAGGGCGCTTGCGGCGGACGCACTCAGGGAGGTGCTCAGGTGGTGGTTCACGATTCTCCAGTTACTCGCTATCGATACTGCCGGTCAGCTTAACGTGCACGCACGCGGGCGCGCCAGGGTCTGGCCGCGCCCGCGTGCAATGTCACGTCAGACGAGGCCCAGCTTGTAGGCGCAGCCCCACTGGCCCCAACCGGAGCGCTGCTGGAGCATGCGCGCACGCATGGTCTGTTCTTCCACGGAGGCATCAGAGGGCAGGCCGGAGCCACCCACGGAACGCCACGTCGGCAGAGAGAATTGGTACATGCCGTAGTAGCCGTTGCCCGTGTTGATCGACGGGTTGCCACCGGACTCGCACTGGGCGATGGCCGCCCAGATCGCAGCATCGTCGCCGGAGACGGCGGCGGGAGCAGACGCAGACGAACCAGACGAGGAGGCACCCGAAGAATCGGACGAGGTGGACGAGCTGGACGACGTACCCTCGGCCTTCTTCGCCTTCGTGCCCTTGGAGACGATGCGCTTGGTGGGCTCGGTGCGGGTCGTGGACAGGACGGCGGAGACGGTGACGTCGCCGTCGATGGTCTCCTGGTAGGTCTCGGTCACCTCGGAGCCGGCCACGCCTTCCTGCACGGTCTTCTCGCTACCCTCTTCGGCCTCGGCGTCCTCACGCTCTTCGGTCTCGTACGGGATCTCGGTCGTGGAAGAGACGATGCCACGCACGACGCGTGCGACACGCAGGGTGGCCTCGCCGCCGTTGTGCTCGAGGGTGACGCGGTCGATCGGACCGGCGCTGACGCCGGCCTTCTCGAGGATCGCGGTCGTGCCTTCGTCAGAGGAGACGACGACGTCCGTCGTGGTGCCGTCGGCGACGACGTGGACGGTCTGGCCTGCCTCGGCGATGGGCATCTCGGCGCGGGTGTAGGAGCGGTCGGCCGCCATGGATGCGGCAGAGGCCGGCAGGGCAGAGAGCACGCCGGAAATCGACGAGGCAGTGGACCATGCCGTGGTCTGGTTGCCGTCGACCGTCACGTCGTACTCGGTCGCGGTGCGCACGACGACGGTGTGACCGCTCGCGACGGTCTGGTTGGAGGCGGGGGCGACGAGGTCGTGGTCGCCGACGGTCACGCCCGCGCTGTGCAGAGCATCGCCGGCAGTCGTGAAGAAGCCTGAGACATCGCGGGTCACGCCGTCAACTTCGACGGTGACGTGGCGATAGGAGGTGCCAATGGCAGTGGCCGCGGTGCCGGCCACGACAAGGGCCGTCGCGGCTGCGACGGAAATGACGGTTGTACGAGAGGGCTGAAAGCTCACGTGTCTCCAGACTTTGTAGGTTCCGTTTCAGGGCCGCGCCGACGCATCCCCGCGGACTGCGGGCGCATCAGACGGGCAGGCCAATTCGGACTGACACACCCACCGTAACCAATTTGTTACCTTCGCGCGACCACTTTGACGCAATTCACCAGTCAGAGAACGCGCGCGGGAAGGTCGTGCGAGGCCTGATAACCCGCGCTCGTCACAGGAGAGATGCCCTCACCAGGTGCCGTAGACCGCCTCGGTGTTCGCCCGCAGCTGGTCGCACGCAGCCGCCTCGCTGACGCCCCACTGATCCGCAATGAAACGCACGGTGTGCGCCATGACGTAGGAGGCGTTGGGGCAGCCGCGCCACGGCGCGGGCGTCAGGTACGGGGCGTCCGTCTCAACCAGGACCAGCTCGCGCGGAAGGACCGCGAGCGCGGCACGCAGGTCGGAGTTCGCGGGGTATGTGATGGGGCCGGCGAAGGAGGCGTACCATCCGCGCTCGGCGAGGCGCTGCGCCATCGCCGCGTCCCCCGAGTAGCAATGGAAGACGATGCGCTGGTCCTCGCTCGCACGCTCGTCAAGAATCGCGAGGGTGTCCTCATGGGCGTCGCGGTCGTGGATCTGCAGGGGCAGGCCCGCGCGCTGCGCCATGTCGATGTGCGCGCGGAAGGATTCCTTCTGCGCCTCGCGGCCCGGGTCGGCCGTACGGAAATAATCCAGGCCGCTCTCCCCCACCGCGACGACCATCGGATCGTCCAGCCGAGCCTCGACGGCAGCCAGGGCCTCGTCAAGGGGCACGTGGTAGTCGCGCACGACGGGGACCAGACCGTCAGGCGAGGGGTCCGCACAGCCCGCGTGCAGGGCCGCGTCGTTGGGGTGGATCGCGATCGCGACGCGCACGCCCTCGTGAGCGCGCGCCAGCTCGATCATCGGATCGAAGTCGGGCAGCTCGCAGGCGCTCGAAATCATCCGGGTGACCCCCACCTCGCGGGCGCGGTCCAGCTGCTCCTCAAGGCTGAGCGCCACGCCCTCGCGCCGGGGGATCTCGCCGACGTGGGTGGGCAGGTGCGTGTGGTTGTCTACCACGGGCGCCGCCAGGGGCGCGGGCGCGTCTGGCCAGGGACGAGGCTTACGCGGGCTCATGCGAGGTCATTGACCTTTCGAGGAGGGACGGGAACGAGGCGGGCGCGCGTCAGCGGGAGAGCACGACGCCGCGGGCGACCTCATCGACGACGACGTCGCCGAGGATGAGACGGACGATTTCGAGGCCGAGCTCCAGGGAGGTGCCTGCGCCGCGGCTGGTGATGATCTGCCCGTCGACGACGACCGGGTTCTCGTGGACGATTGCGCCGCCCTCGGCGATGGCCTTGACAAAGGCGGGGTTCGCGGTCGCGTGGCGACCGTCGAGGACGCCCAGCTCGGACAGGATCGAGGGGGCCGCGCAGATCGCTGCGATGGGCTGGGCGGCGTCGGAGCGGCGCAGCACCTCGGCCTGGATCGCGGGCGTGCCCTTCAGGCCCAGGGTGCCGGGCATGCCGCCGGGCAGGAAGAGGACGGTGTAGGTGGACAGGTCCACGTCCTCGAGCATGAGGTCGGCGACGACGCGGATGCCGTGCGAGCTCGTCACGTGGCGGGCGTCGGTCACGGAGATCAGGTCGGAGCGCACGCCGGCTCGGTACAGGACGTCGGCGACGGCCAGGGCCTCGACCTCTTCGAAGCCGTCGGCCAGCATGATGGCGACAGTGGCGTCGGTGGCAAGCTTGTCGGGAGTGGGCATGATTCCTCTTTCGTCGCGGCTACTGAAACGAGCGTTACGTCCAGGTTAGCGCAGCCGCACGTGCCCCGTGGACGCGCCACGGCCTCGTCCCGCGGGACGAGGCCGCGTGCGTCACTCGGAGCGCAGGGCCTCGACCGGGTCCTGGCGCGAGGCGCGCGAGGCCGGGATGACGCCCGCGATGACGGTCAGACCGACGGACACCGCGATGAGTGTGAGGGCCGTGAGCGGCGAGAGCTGGGCAATGTTCTCCACGTTGAACGAGGAGTACGCGATACCATTCGCAACCGCACACAGCCCGTAGGTGACGCCCACGCCGATCAGACCCGCCAAGAGGCCTTCGATGACGGTCTCGGCGTTGAACACGCGGGACACGTCGCCCTTCGAGGCACCGATCGAGCGCAGGATACCGATCTCCTTGCGCCGCTCGAGCACCGAGATGTAGGTGATGATCGAAATCATGATCGACGAGACCACCAGCGAGATCGACACGAAGGCAATGAGCAGCCAGGAGATGATGTCGACAATCTTGGTCACCGAGCTCATGAGCGCGCCCATGACGTCGGAGTAGGTGACGACCTTGTCGGTCGCGCCCGCCGACTTATTGTCGGCGTTGTAGGCGTCGAGGGCGGCCTTCACCTTGTCCTTGTCCGCGAAGGACTTGGGGTAGATGGAGATGTTCGACGGGGAGGCGATATCCGCCCATCCCAGGTTCCTCAGGTTCGTCTCGAGAGTCGGCACGTTCGTGGAGAACATGGTCGCCATGAGCGCGGCGAGGGACTTCTCGTCCACGTTGGATTGGAAGGCCTCGGCGAAGGCCTGCGGATCCATGGAGAAAGCGCTCGACATGTTGGTGGCGAACTGCTCCATGGTGGAACCGATCTGCTCGCCGATCACGGTCGACAGCTGCGTCATCATCGAGGTCATCGCGTTCGTCATGGCTTCCTGCATGACCTGGCCGATGACAGCGCTCACGCCCTGCGTGAGGGTGGTCCCCAGCTGGGCGGCGATCTGCGTGGAGATCGCGTTCATGACCTGAGTGGAGATGTCGGTGCCGATCTGGGCCAGGGCGGGGTCCTCGCCGAGGGCCTTCGTCAGGTTGGCGGCGAGCTTGTCGGAGTCGACGACCTGGTCGGAGGAGACAGCCGCGCGCAGCTGCGCGAGCACCTCGGGCTGAGAGAAGTACGCCGAGGCCAGGGTCGCGAAGTCGGTCGTTCCACCCGCCTCGATCTGCTCGCGGGCGTAGTCCTGGAACCCCTGGGCAATCTGGGAGGCCTGTGCGCTCAGGTACTCGGCCGCGCCATCCTTGACGGCGCCGTCGGCCAGGGCCGAGCGGATGATCGTCTGGAAGTCGACGTTGGCCAGCTGCGGCAGGTCCTTACTCAGCTCCCCGAAGTCAAGGCCGGACAGGTCGAAGGCCATGCCCGACTGGGCACCGGGCTGTGCGGCGAGGGCCGAAAGGTCGATGGTCGACAGGTCCAGGCCCGACATGTCGAGGTTGGAGAAGTCGAGGCCGGACAGGTCGAGGCCGGAAAAGTCCAGGCCAGACAGGTCCATCTGCATCTTGTTGGGGTCGATCTGGAAGGCGGCGGAGAGCTTGGACTCATCCACCGTGAACAGGGAGGACATGTCGAAGCCGCCGGACTGGCTCTTCTGGTTGTCCGCCAGTTCCTTGAAAGTCTTGCCGGTGAAGACGTCAACGTCGGGCTTGGCGCGCTGGGCCTTGACGATCGGGCTGGCCGCCGCCTCCTCAATGATCTGGTAGGTCAGGGCAGGCGTGTAGGCGATGCCCTGACGCAGGGCGCCACCCTTGTCGGAGTTGGGCTTGACGATGCCGGAGATCGTCAGCTGCTGGCCGCCGTCCACGAGCTTCTTCATGTAGTCCGTGTCGGAGGAACGGTCTGTCCACACCTTGTAGGTGTCGTCCCACGTGTACTTGTCGAAGGCGTTGACGCGACGGAAGGTCGTGCCCAGGATCGCGGAGTAGTCGTAGGTGGCGGTACTCGCCCCCGACTGCGCGCCCGACTGCGCCCCCGACTGGCTCTTGCCCCCGAGCGTGCCCTGGTAGTAGCTGCGCATCAGGTCATCGAATTCCTTGTGGTCTTTGAGACCCAGGGTGTATTCGAAGAGGTTGGGGATATTGCCGTCCTCGTCGAGGACCAGGACGACCTGGTTCGCGCCGCTCGGCCAGGAGCCGGCGACCACGTCGTACGCGGAGGTGTACAGCGAGGTCGTGGCGGGCATCTGGTAGAAGGCATTCGTCTGCATCATCGACCCGAAGGCCCCGGCGCCGAAACCGGCTTCCATCTGCTTCATCGACTGGTCGCGACTGACCTGCACGACCTCTTTAGATGTGTCGGTTTGGTAGATCTGCGGGACGATGTCGTAGTCGTACTCGATCGCGTTAACCATCGAGTTGATGTTGCCGCCGTTGTTGTCCAGGTAGGTCTTGAGCGAGGCCAGGTCGTTGGTCTTCGCGTCACGGATCGTGTCGGCGAAGGTGCGCAGCTTGGAGACGCCGACCTTGCCGTCGGGCGCGGGCTGGGAGTCTTTGGAGTCCGAGGCCGACACGGACAGCGCGGCCGTCATGTCGATGCCGCTCTTTTGGATCGTCAGCGGATACGCGCCCAGCGTCTCTTCTTCGGTCTTTGCGATGTATGCGTTCGTGCCGTTGGCCAGCGCGAGGATCGCCGCGATGCCGATGATGCCGATGGACCCCGCGAAGGAGGTCATGAGGGTGCGGCCCTTCTTCGTCATCAGGTTGTTGGCCGACAGGGACAGGGCCGTCAGGAAGCCCATCGAGGTGCGGCGCGCGGGCTTGGCTTCACGCCGGTCTTCCGCAGCGGGCACGAAGGGATCGGAGTCGGCGACGATGCAGCCGTCGGCCAGCTCGACGATGCGGGTCGCGTACTGGTGGGCCAGCTCGGGGTTGTGCGTGACCATGATGACGAGGCGGTCGCGGGCCACGTCGCGCAGCAGGTCCATGACCTGCACGCTCGTCTTGGAGTCGAGGGCGCCGGTGGGCTCGTCGGCCAGCAGGATCTCGGGGTCGTTGATGAGGGCGCGCGCGATGGCGACGCGCTGCATCTGGCCGCCCGACATCTGCGAGGGCTTCTTGTGGACGTGCTCCTTCAGGCCGACCCGTTCGAGGGCGTCGAGGGCGCGCTTGCGTCGCTCGGAGCGCGAGACGCCCGACAGGGTCAGGGCCAGCTCGACGTTCGCCAGCACGGTCTGGTGGGGAATCAGGTTGTAGGCCTGGAAGACGAAGCCGATGCGGTTGTTGCGGTAGGCATCCCAGTCGCGGGCCTTGTAGTCCTTTGTCGAAATGCCGTCGATGACGAGGTCGCCGCTCTGGAAGCGGTCGAGGCCACCAATGACGTTGAGCATCGTCGTCTTGCCGGAGCCTGACTGGCCCAGCACGGCCACAAACTCGTTGTCTCGGAACGCCACGGAGACCTTGTTGAGCGCCACCTGCACGAGGTTGGCGGTCTGATAGGCCTTGACGATCTCCTTGAGCTCTAGCACGCTTCATCCTCACATCTGCTGCTGATTCCGCATACAAGTCTAGGTGATCGGCCATCGCCCACGACCGCCGCTGTTCACTGACTGACCCCTGATCGCCCCCTGACGCGACCCTGACCACAGTTCCGCACGCCACAGTCCCTTGGTCGAAACCCCGCCCCGGCCTCGTTCATCGAACGGCCTCCAGGGAAGCGGACAACCGAGCGGCTAGACTGATCCCATGACCGACCTCATCCAGATTCCCGTGCCCAACGAAGGGCCGATCACTGACAAAGTCAAGGAAATCTACGAGCGTTCCTTCCCGCCCGAGGAGGAGATCCCCCTCCCTGAGTTGCTGAAGAGCACGCAGTTGGACCAGGTCTCCTTCCTCGCGTGGATCGATCCGTCCCTGCCCGCGGGCGAGGACGGGGCCGGCAACGTGGTCGCCCTGACTTTCTCCTTCGCTTTCCCGGACCTGTTCTACCTGGGCTTCCTCGCAGTGGACGGTCGCACGCGCAGCGCGGGCTACGGCTCGCGCATCCTCACCCACTTCCGCGAGCGCTACGGCGACGTGCCGCAGCTGCTCGAAATCGAGCCGGTCGTGCGCGAGGCCGGGAACTACCAGCAGCGTCTGCGTCGCCTGAAGTTCTACGAGCGCAACGGTTTCACGGTGACGAACATGCTCACGCACGAGGCCGACCAGACCTACCGGGTCCTGGCGCGCGACGGGATCGTGAGCCCGCAGCGCCTGGAGGAGGCGCTCAATTCGGTGACCGACGACCCGGCGTACGCGTCACGGGTGACGGCGGACTAACGCCCTCCCCGGGGTCAGTGGCCGACGCCGCTGCTGGAGACCAGGAGGATTTCCTCGTTGTCGAGTCGGGCGAGGGCCCCTTCCAGGGCGGCCGAGGAGAAGATGCCCTCGTCGCGAGCCTGCAGGAGGGCGTCACGCTGGGCGTGAATGGCCTCCAACGCCAATTCACGGATCTGGTCGCGCGTGAAGGAACGCTCAACCTCCTCCTCGCTCATGTCGACGGTGCCGTGGCCATCGTCGTCGCTGTCGCCGGCGGCATCCTGGAGGATGTCCGTGAGGACGCGGTCTGCAGCGTGCGCCGTCCGCACTTGCTCACCCATGGCCTCGTCAGTAAGTGCATGCCCCAGCCGGGAGAGTGTGCGCGAGACGCCGGCGGAGAGCAGGGTCTTGCCGTCGACCTCGTGGATAGCCTGCGCGAGGGCCGTATCGACCAGCGCGGAGCCCATGACCTTCAGGAGCTTGGCGCGCTCCTCCTCGGAGATGTCGCCCGTCGCCATCTTCGGCTTGACGAGGCGAATAAGGCCGGGCAGGGTCAGGCCCTGGATGACGAGGGCGCCAGCGGCGATGAACAGGGCGATCGTGAGCAGCAGCGCGCGCATCGGGGCGTGCGTCGAGATTGTCTGCGCGGCCGCCAGGGTGATCGCGCCGCGCATGCCCGCCCAGACGATGACGCTGCCCTCGCGCGGGCCCAGCGGCTCGTTCTCGAAGTAATCCAGGTCGGATCCGCGCATGGCGTTGCGGCGCGCGCGACGCTTGAGGCGGCGACGATAGAGGTTGAGCGCCTCTTCCCAGTGTTCGGGGCTCAGGTCGCGAGCCTCGAGCATGTCGGCATCGACTTCGCTCGCCTTGTGCATGCGCTTCTCGAAGCGCTCGATGCGCGCGGCCTCGGCCTCGTAACGCCGCTGTCGGCGCTTGTGCCGATGGTCCAGCCAGGTGAACATGAACGCGATGAAGACGGCTCGAATGACCATGATGAGCGCGCCGAGGGTGACGGCAAGGAAGGCGGCGAAGGCCAGGCCACCGGAGAACGCGGCGGTCTCCTCGACGATCCCGAAAGCCTGGAGGCCCATCGTCAGGAAGATTCCGCTCTCCAGGACGAG